>Ga0172367_10000479_pt1 | contig 61743 bp, 52 predicted proteins | sample Lak10m_FD_114542 | JGI IMG/M metagenome (GOLD analysis project Ga0172367, IMG submission 114542) | Freshwater microbial communities from Kabuno Bay, South-Kivu, Congo - kab_022012_10m | ecosystem: Environmental > Aquatic > Freshwater > Lake | place: Democratic Republic of the Congo: South-Kivu... | reverse complement strand
TTGAAGCCTTTTTCGTCAAGCAAGCCTTCAACATGGCCTTGCTCTGAATGAGAATACACCCAGAGCTTTTTCAATTCAGGGTGGCGCTGGTCTTTCACTTTGAAACCATAGTTCAACGGGTTTTCGGGAACCTGCGCACTTGTTTCGCGCACTTCAAAATGCACATGCGGTCCGCCCGAACTTCCTGAGTTGCCACTTTTGGCAATGAGCTGTCCTTTTTTGACAGGGAACTTGGAAGCGGGAATCTCCAGATCAACCTCGAAAGATCGCTTGGCGTACTGTTGCTCCTTGACGTAAGCCGCCATCTCAGACGCAAAATCGCTCAAATGCCCATAAACGGAGGTTTTTCCATCAGGATGATTCACGTAAATAGCTTTCCCGAAACCTTCTGGCCCAACGCTGATGCGAACCACATAGCCATCAGCAATGCTGTAAACAGGCTTTCCTTCAACACCGCCAGTTTTCAGGTCGAGACCAGAGTGAAAGTGGTTACCACGCACTTCTCCAAAGTTGCCCGATAGAATAAGTTCGCCATCGATGGGATTGGCATAATGGTTATCCTGTGCTGCAACAGGTTGGATGAACAGCGTTAAAGCACTGATCAGCACCAACGGAAATACACGGAAAACTGGCTGAAACGACTTCATGTATCCGTGATAAAATTGGCCATTTAATTTGGTACCTTGCCACCTGATGAGCAACCTCAACAGCTATATCGATTCCCTTACCGAACGGGTGACGAAATTGGCCGAAAGTCATGCCGAACTGAAGCTGGAAAATCAGCGTTTGAACTCGTTGAATGTAGAGCTTCAGCGTACGGTTGATGACCAAAAAAATGCCATTTCGCGCTTAGGGGAACAGAATAAAGTTGCTAAAATTGCAAAGGCGGTTTCCGAAGATGAGGAAGATCGCAAAGAGCAGAAGAGGAAGTTGAATGAGTTGGTGCGGGAGATTGACAAGTGTATGGCACTTCTGAATAATTGAAATAGATCTTTTTGAATGGGAACACAGGCAATTACCGTTAGAATAGCTGGCAAAAGCTATCCCATGACGGTCAATTCGGCCCAACAGGAAGAGACAATAAGGAAGGCCGAGCGGCATATCAGAGAGCGATTGAAACTTTTTGAAGAGCGATATGCCGTTACGGATGTAAGAGACCTACTGAGCATGTGTGTGTTGCAGTTTGCCACCGAGGCGCAGAACAGCGAATCGGAATTGGGCAGTGTGCAGGACGACATTGCACAAAGGTTGAAGGCATTGGAGCATGCGCTCGATGCCACACTTGATCATTGACGTTCTTTACATAAGATTCTATACAGACTTTGCCAGCGTCATTCTGGTATTGAGGCATTGATTCCGAGCAATAAGGAATTTGAATGCCCACTTGAAAGACAGAAGCAACGTCTCAAGATTTCCCGCATAGATCGATCGTTTGTTAAACTCAACGTTTAAAAGATTGAGATCAAAGCTTAGGGTGTTAAAGAAAGGCCTCACCACGCTTTCGGGCGTGGTTCCGAGTTTCGGAACGGTGGACTTCTGATGTGTCCGGCAGTCTCATACATGTCTTAATTGGAGTTTAATTAAGCCAGAGTATCTATGCGGGTTTTTTATTTATTAACCAAAACGAAAATGAAATGATAGTAGGATTGATTGCCGCTTTGGTCGGGATCATTCTGGGAGCAGCAGGCATGTTGATTTACAACAAGAAAGCCGTAAGCGCTGAAGCAGAAAGGATCATCAGCGAAGCAAAGGAGAAGGCAGAAGTGATAAAGGAGAAACGCATCCTTCAGGCCAAGGAGAAGTTTCAGGAAATGAAGGCTGAACACGAAAAGGAGGTCAACGAGCGCAACCAGCGTATGATAGCTGGAGAGAATCGCATCAAGCAGAAGGAAGCATCACTATCGCAGCGATTTGAAGATGCAAAAAGGCAGCAACGCGATGCCGAGCGCAAGCAGGAGAAGTTGGATGGCCAGATCGAAGTTTACAACCGCAAAATGGAGGAGTTGGAACGCGATCGGCAAAAGCAGGTTGAGCAACTTGAAAGCATAGCGGGACTGAAAGCCGAAGAGGCCAAAGCCCAATTGGTTGAGGCATTGAAGGCAGAGGCACAGACCGCAGCCATGTCGGCTATCAACGAAACGTTGGAAGAGGCCAAAATGCAGGCCGACAAACAGGCAAAGAAGATTGTCATTCAGACAATTCAACGCGTAGCGACCGAGCATACCATTGAGAATGCCGTATCCATTTTCAATATTGAAAGTGATGAAGTGAAGGGGCGCATCATTGGTCGTGAGGGGCGTAACATCCGTGCGCTGGAAGCAGCCACTGGTATCGAGATCATTGTGGACGATACGCCAGAGGCGATCATCCTTTCAGGGTTCGATCCTGTGAAGCGCGAAACGGCACGATTGGCGTTGCACCAGTTGGTAACTGATGGTCGTATTCACCCCGCACGTATTGAGGAGGTTGTGGGTAAGACCAAGCGCAAGTTGGAAGAGGAGATCATCGAGATCGGTAAGCGTACAACCATCGACCTTGGCATTCATGGTCTACATCCTGAACTGATCAGAATGGTGGGAAGAATGAAGTATCGTTCGTCTTATGGGCAGAACCTGCTTCAGCACTCACGCGAGGTGGCCAATCTGTGTTCCATCATGGCGTCAGAGTTGGGATTGGACCCAAAGGCGGCAAAACGTGCTGGATTGCTGCACGATATTGGTAAAGTGCCAGATGATGAGCCAGAATTGCCACATGCGATTCTTGGAATGAAGCTGGCAGAGAAATACGGTGAAAAGGCCGACATCTGCAACGCTATCGGGGCTCACCACGATGAGATCGAGATGACCAGCATGATCTCTCCGATCATTCAGGTATGCGATGCTATATCAGGTGCTCGTCCAGGTGCAAGGCGCGAGATCGTGGAAAGCTACATCAAGCGCATCAACGAACTGGAAGCGTTGGCATTGGCCTATTCTGGCGTAACGAAAACATATGCGATCCAAGCTGGTCGTGAGCTGCGTGTGATCGTGGAAAGCGAGAAAGTGACCGACATGCAGGCCGATCAGCTTGCGTTGGATATTTCTCAGAAGATTCAGGATGAAATGACCTATCCGGGTCAGGTGCGCGTTACGGTCATCCGCGAGAAGCGTGCCGTAGCATACGCGAAGTAGATCGGGTAATAAATACAGAGAAGACAAAGGGTTTGCGAGAGCGAACCCTTTTCTTTTACAGTAGTTTCAATAGTTTGGAATCCGTTTTCCGGATCTCGAAATACGGTGTTTGCGTTGCCCCGAATGAGCGGAAATAGCGTTCGATGGGTTCCACCATGCTTCCTTCAAAATTGAATTGTTCTACAATGCTGGAAGAGAAAAGAATCGCGGTCCAAAGGAGAAGGCTCATGGCACCGGTGGTTTTCTTCTTTGGATCGGCAGCACCAATCAGATAATATGCGGTGTGTTCATCCCAAACCAACATTAGCGCAGCCACGGCTTTGCCATTTTCCTTGGCTTCCCAAACCTTACAACAGTGTTTGGTTGAAAGCATGGCATGGATGCGGTTCAGGTACTTGAGGTCGTAATTCAGCTCGTGCCCTTTTTTCTCGTAATCAACCGTTTTCAAACGATGGAGCGTATCGATGGAATCGCTTTCCTCAATTGTCAGATTCCGTTGAGCCTTCTGTATCTCGCGTCTGATATTTCCGTTCAGATTTTCGAACAATTCGTTCGGGTCGGAAAGGTCTTCCAACACGTAAGTGTAGCGCGTTGACTGTTCAAACCCGGCCCAGTGGAACGGTAGCCAGTTGGTGATATCAGGGTGGAAATATTGTATGAAACGATCGGTTTTCGGAAGCTGCGCGATAAGCGCTTCCATCATTTTCTTTTCGTACGACAGGCGGGTTGCCGCTTTCTGCCCGTCAGGATAGTGAATATGCGGGCCGAGATAAGGCGTAAGCGGTGGAACGGTGACGATGTCAAAATTCAACTTACGCTTTTTGAAGTAAGGCATGAATGCCTGAACCTCACCATTGTTCTCCACAAGCGCTACGTCCCAGTTTTCGTGAGCCGCAACGGTTTTGAGCCAATCGTACTGCTGAAACAGCGGAATTTCAGGATGCAATTCGCACCATTTTCTGAAAACTTCCTTGCGCTCCATGCAGCGAAGATAGGGGAGTGAGGCGTATTGCGTCAGTCTTTGTTGACGGATGGAGCGCTGAGACATGCCAGCAACTCTTTCAGTTCGGCAATTCGCTGCTCATCGTTCAGTCGTTCGTACCCGATTATCATATCGCGAAGCAAGCGCTCTATCGTCATCAGGTTCGACATCGGTTTCAACGATTCCACTGGTGTTTCTATATGAATGGAACGTAGGAATCTGTCCAATTCGCGCCTTCCGAACACCGCGCCTTTCCCGAACGGGTTGATGTAAAACAGAATGTTCTTCCGGTCCCAATCCAAGTAGCAAAGCACGAAATGGTGTGGTAGGTCGATGCCATAAACAGGAAGCTGTAGCCGCTGTGCAACTATCTTGTACAGTGTGGCCAACGCAGACGGACAACCCTTTCGGTCCATCAACGCATCTTTCAGATGCCAACTGTATGGCGAACTGTCATAATTCTGATATGAGCGGATGCCGTGAACCTTGAACAGGATATGATTGATGACGCGCACCTTTTCGAGGGAGGTAAGGTTGTCGTTCAACTCGATCCATACATCTTTGACCACGCGGTTCACCAAAGTGCTCATTTCCTCTAAATCAAGTTCGGGGTATTGATAGAGTGAAACGATGGCAGCTCCTTCGAAAAGATCGGTCGCGCCCCGTTGGGTCCAATTCTGAAGCAGATGCTTGCATTGTTCGAATTGAATCTGGTGAATGACATCTTCAATCCGACCCTGAATACCGCTGTTCACGTTCGATTCCCATTCATACTCCAGAAATGGAATGGCGTATCTGCCAATGGACACCAAGCGGTCGCTCACATTCCTGAAGATACCATCGTCCGGATCATCAAGCAGTCTGATGAGTGCTGCAAGTTCGTTCGGTGCCACCTGTGATTGCATCGGTAGGCAAATTACCGATCGAATTGCCCCTTCTAAATCGCTGCAAATCACAGTTTTCATCATGGCGATGTTAATTCTGATGGAAATAAGCTACATTTATAACAACCATTTCAAGAACTATGCAGGTCTGGAACTCATTTCCCATGTTGAGGTTGGTTTTGCCGCTGATAGTTGGGGTAGTTGTTGCGGCATTTTTCCCAGAATGGGTCTCATTCGATCACAAGATTCTGTTTCCAACTGTTTGCGCAATTCTTGTCGGTTTAACACTGCTGCACTTTCTGACTCGAAGTACGAGAAGACAGGAGTTGGTCGGATTTATTGTCCTTCCATTAATGACCCTGATGGGAGTGACTTTGGAGGTCGCTTATTCACAGCACCTGTTTCCAGATCATCTCATCTCGGAAACCGATGGCATATTTCTGGCGCGAATTACCGAACAGCCAAGGGTAGGGGAAAATTCGGTGAGAATTGAGGCTGAATTGGTCAACTCCAATGTAGAGCGTAGAGGAATGGCCCTCCTATACTTTGAAATCGATAGCCTTTCGGAACGATTGGAGTATGACGACCTGCTTTTGCTGAAAACCGATCTGAATGAGGTGCAGCCGCTGGGTAATCCCAATGAGTTCAATTACACCAGGTACCTGCGGTTCCACAATATTCTTCATCGTGGAAGAGTCGATTCCGGCAAGTGGCAGATCATTGAAAAGCCAAAGTTTTCAGTTCTGAGAATGTTCCATCGTCTTCGAGCGAAGATGATAGAGAGGCTTGAGATGGCTGGGCTCAGCGGCAGCGAGCTTTCGGTGGCTTCAGCGCTTATTCTCGGTTATCGGGTTGATGTTGACAGAGATCTGATGACCGCCTATGCAGGCGCAGGCGCAACACACGTACTGGCAGTTTCTGGACTACATGTAGGAATCGTCTACCTCATTTTCCAATGGATGCTTTCATTCATGAATCGCTCGAAGCAACTGTCGCTGTTGAAGTTGATTTTGCTCATTTCATTCCTCGTCTTGTATGCTGCTTTGACGGGATTTTCTCCTTCAGTGAACCGGGCCACCTTCATGTTTGTGTTCGTTGCAATTGGCAAATACATCGACAGGAAGACCAATATTTACAATACCCTTGCTGTCTCCGCATTTGTGCTCATTCTCATCAATCCGATGACCGTAATGGATGTCGGTTTTCAACTTTCGTACTTGGCAGTTTTTGGCATCGTTCTCATACATCCGAAGCTTTTTGGTTTCTGGGTTATTGAGAACAGATTTGGGGATTGGATCTGGAATATCACCTGTGTTTCCTTATCTGCTCAAATTGCTACATTTCCACTTGGGCTACTTTATTTCCATCAGTTTCCGCTATTGTTCATGGTGTCAAATCTGTTGGTTATTCCGGCAGCAGGATTCATTCTTTACATAGGATTCGCTTTGTTTGCCTTCAGTTGGTGCAAGCCTCTATTGCTTGGTTTAGGCTTTGTACTTGAAAGCATCATTTGGGCTCTCAACAGGTCTGTAGTTGTGATCAACGACATTCCAAATGCAGTTTATAGCGGAATAGACATTTCCATTCTTGAATCGATAGTCATCTATCTGATCATTGGGAGCATTCTAATTGTCGTCTACAACAAGAAGGTTTGGGCGGTGATGGCCACGTTGTTTCTGTTAACGGTTTTAGCGATATCTCAAACCATTGAAATGGAAGAACAGCGGACGCAGCGGTCTATCACTGTTTACAACATAAAAGGCGAAACGGCCATCGGTCTGTTGGAAGGCAGATCTGTCACATTCATCGGTTCACAGAAATTGTGGGAGAATGAGAATGCGATGCTTTTTCATGTAAAGCATCATTGGTGGAGTAAAGGCATCCAACACGAGCAGTTCGTTCAGCTATCAGACAGCCTTTTCAATAGAGAACTCGTGTGGGGCCATCAACGTATCGCTATCCTCAATTTGGAAGGAAAAGACCAAACCGATGTGTCCTTCACCGACTCATTTAGTCTCGTGGTCGTGAATAAGGTCGATTGGTCACAAATTGATAAACTCTCATCTATCGATGCTCGGAAGGTGATCGTGTCAAACACAATTGGCCCTAAAACGAAGGAACGCCTCAAGGGCGTTCCGAATGTCAATTCCGTATTTGTATCTGAGATGGGTGCTGTTTCTACAGAATGATTCTTAGTGAATTGATTACTATGGCTCCCAAACCCTGAGTTTACCTCCAGTGTCAATTTGGATCAGATCAATGGTATTACCCATTACTTTAATGTGGTAGCAGTCACCGATTATTCCATTTTGTATGACTGGTGTGTTACCACCTATGGGCGATGCAGGAATTATAACCGAAGAAGTTTGATCTGGAATACCACAATCCCAGTTGGTGGCAACCTGCCAAAGTTGATTTGTATTGCCTGTCCAAGTGTAGTTCGGAGCACTTATCGGGGTTGGGGTGTTGAAAACGCACAAGTACCTTTCTGCCAGATCAACAGAAAAGCAGCATAAAATGGACAAAAGGAAAACGAGATGAACAAAATTCACCTAGCGGCTACTGCGCGCTGTGGCGGGTGTCTCTATTGAAGTGAGAACTTACCGATGCGAGAAGCACTGTTGGCATCGTCAATTACCCGAAGAAAGTGAATGCCGGCAGACAGACCATCAATAACTATCGGTTGCCCAGAACGTATTCCGGATCCGGTCTGTACCATACGTCCGGTACAATCATAGATCTCAAATGCAGATATGTTCGGTTCCAAGATGATAAGCGCACCATTACGAATGGTGTAAGCTGAATGGTTGAGCACATTGCTACTTACACCCACGGGGTTTTGAGAGAAACCTTCCACTAAATGCAGTGTTTGATTGGCAGCAACATCTGTAAGACGTTCCACCATTCCGTTGGGCCATCCGATAACAATACTGTCAACCATGGTTGCACCATTCAGCCCGAAAAGAATGTACTGAGAATTCTGACTCAGATATGCTTCGCCACAGGTGGTGTAATGCAGTTGCTGCAATCCGGTGCTGTAGCAGCGCACTGTGCTGCCAATGGCGTCTCGATTGCTAACTGTTCCTTCAAGAGACAACTTGATGTAAGTGTGTCCAACAGAATTGTTCCTCCATAGCTCATTTCTATAGGGGGCTTTACAGGAAAGGGCAAGATCGGGGGCGCCATCATTGTCAAAATCTGCGGTTGCAGCACAGTAGGTTCTGGTTATAAAATCCTCCATTCCTGAATCTGCTCTATATTCAAACGTGCCATCACCGTTGTTTCTCGCAAAATGGTTGCTGTGCACTGGATCGTTATCATTCAAACCCGAAGTGCTTACGAACAGATCCAAATGGCCATCCAGATCCTGATCGATCCATTGCGCTCCCCAGCTGAACTTCCATACTTGCGTTGCACTGTCTGAAGCCACCATGGTAAAGGTAGCGTTGCCATCATTTTGGAACAGGAAATTGCCACCTGGGCTATTGGGGAAAGACTCAACCTTATTTGTTACGTATGCATCCAGATCACCATCGTTATCGTAGTCTCCCACAGTATTGCTCATAGACCATATGTCAATGTTAAGCCCACTTACTACCGATTCATCCGTAAAGGTGAGGTCCCCGTTGTTTCTGTAAAATGAATTCGTGTGCCCGGTTCGGTCATTGATCACATGCAGATCGGGCCAGCCGTCCATATCCGCATCAAAGAACACTGGTTGCATGGAATTACTGTAACCATCATCTATTCCAACGGCCATGGCCATTTCACTGAAAGAGGTACCCCCGTTATTCAAAAAGAACCAATTCTTGGTTATCTCATCGGCCCAGTGATAAGTGGCAATATAGAGGTCTAGAAAACCATCTCTATTGATGTCGCTCCATGCTGCTCCCTTTGCATTGGCCAAAAAGCCGCCCGGAATCTGCGAGATGCCTACAGATGCCGTTACATCAGTAAAAACAAAACTCCCATTGTTCCTATATAAGGACCAAGGACCGAATGAGCGGGTCAGGAAAACATCCGCATCTCCATCATTGTCATAATCTACCCAAAGCAGATGCTTTGCTTCGTTGGTGTTCGATATATTGAATTGCACTTCACTGAAATGCCCTTGGTCGTTATGATAAAAAACAGGTGGAACTCCCGTTTTACAGAACGAAACATCGGGCCAACCGTCCTTGTCCCAGTCATAGAGACTTAGGCCAAGCCCCCAGAAAGTATGGTCGGCCGTACAATCTATGCCTTTGGCGATTGCCTCCTCATTGAATAAGGTCTGTTGCGATTGGCAAATGCTTGGTAAGAATAGCAGAGCCAACAGTGAGATTGAAACATCGATAAACTTCTGCAACGTTAGGTCGATATCCAATAGAATGATAGAAACGTTTGTCATGGCAATTCAGGTTCCGATCTGTGTCGCAAACCGATTTTCAATCCAGCATCTTCTGTTTCATTCCGAAGGAAAACGGACGTTCGACCAGTGATGGTTCAAATTGAAAACTCGGTAAACAACGTTTTGTCAATAATCATGTTTCTAATTTAAAAAGTTATTGTTAATTCTTCAAAGAACCTTGGATACGGGCTGAATAGTTTCTGATTCCACCAATGTTTACCTGATCAAGTGCCCGTGTCTTGCCTACGCAAGTACCTACACATACTTCAGTAGGTCTACTTCCACCATAGTTCTGTTCCTACGGAACGGGAAAAAGTCACAAACGGACGACCATATTGTAGTGAAGCACGGGGAATACATTTCAGCCCCGGAGGGGCGATACCGGTAAACGGTAGGTGAATCTGTAAATACTCTGCAGAGGTCCGATGATCCGGTTTTGTTGACGCAACTGCAGATCTCGTTTAGTGCGGAGTTCAGCGTTGGTATTTTCTCAAGCAATTTTGGAGCATCATGGAGAAAAAAAGCCCCGCTCTTGGCGGGGCTCATTGATAATGCCAACTTCAGAATTGACTGAAGCTCTTCGTAACGATCCGATGAAGGAACGCGAATAAAGAACGATCAGTATTGCGGAGGTACTGACTGCTTATTGGTCCCCTCAAGCAATTTTGCATACTCTTCAGGATGGGAAGCGATCCAAGCCTGTTTGGCCGCCATCTGTTTCTCCTCATTTGCCTTGAGCTCTTCAGCCGAGGGCTGAGGCTTTGACGTTGGTCCAACAATGCGCTTATGAGCATCAGGATACTCTCCGATCCACGCTGCTTTTGCCGCTCTATATTCCTCTTCCGAGGTGAAATTCTCGCGGAAAGGGGCTTTGGTTGCCAGTTTGATCAGATCGGTATTGGAGATCCGGTCTTCTTTTGGAGCATTTGGAGCCTCCTGTGCATTTATATTCATAGCGCACAACGAAAGCATCAATGCAAGAGAGACTTTTGAAAGAGGGATAATGAGCTTGTTCATTTATTCGATCTTAGACATTTATATCAACTTATTCTCAAAGGGGAAGCTATCGTTAAGGAGTAATGGTGTAGTAAACGGTACCATCACAAGACCCAGTATTCCAACAACCGAATCGCATTTGATACGTGCCTGATGTAGGAACCGCGTATGTAATATTAGAGCGCAGACCACAGGCATCATCATTGGTGGCAACTTCAGTTCCGCCAAAGTAGAGCCTGAAGTATTGATCCCCATTTCCGTTGTTATTGACACCACAACCGAAAGTGAGTGTTTGACCGGCACAGAGATTGACATTCTGCGTTGCATAATTCTGAGTACATGAGTTCGTATTGGTAGCAGAATAAAAAACGTTCGAACTTGAGCTTGAAGAGCAGGCGACACACGATGCGGTGCCGCTCCAATTGCCGTTGTACCATGGGGCCCAGTTCGTCACCAGCGTACCCCCGACAGATGATGAGACTGTGTACCTCATCTCATCAGGATAGGAACCCCAAGCCGTAGTCGTTACCACTATCGTATTTCCGGTTGACGCAGTGAATGTGAAATCCTGTGAACTACCAGAAGCCAAGGTGATATTTGTAAGCACAGGAGTTCCGTTCACTGTTACCGTTACCGTTGCACCATTCCATCCGTCACCCCATGTATCCATCAATCGGATGGTATGCGTACAGCCAGTGGTTACCGTTACCGTGGCAGAAGCACAGTTTGAGTTACCACAAGCATCTTCATATCGTACCCAATATTGGGTGGTTGAAGTAAGTGCTGGGGTAGTGTAACTGGCGCCTGTATGAACAAGAGTGCCACCGCAAGATCCCGTATACCACCTTACAACCCCACTGGTACCTGCACTACCACCACTGATACTCAATGTGGTGGTAGAACCAGATGCAATGGTTGTGGTTCCCGTAATACTGCTTGGGTCGGTTGAAGGAACGTTCCTTGTGATTACCACGTCATCCGAAGAATCGCTACAGTCTCCGTTGGGTAATGTCCATCGGAAAGTGTTGGCTCCAACGCCCAATCCTGTAACTCCGGAGTTAGCTGCATTCGGGCTCGTTATACTTCCAGACCCACTGATCAACGACCAAGTGCCAACACCTGTTGCTGGCGTATTTCCTGCCAATGTAGCGGTGGTAGTACATACGGTTTGATCTGGCCCAGCGTTGGCTGCGGTAAATGCGTGACTGGTGATGATTACATCGTCTTGAGAGTCGGTACACACACCATTCGGCAATGTCCAACGGAATGTATTGCTTCCAGTGCCCAGTGAGGAGACTGTTGAACTTGGAGAGTTGGCACTGGCGAATGTTCCGGATCCGCTGACCACCGACCAAGTACCTACACCAGTTGCAGGAGCGTTACCAGCCAATGTAGCTGAAGAGGCACAGAGCGTTTGATCCGAACCCGCATTCGAGGTGGTAAACTGATGGCTTGTAATAATAACATCATCTTGAGAATCTGTACAAGAACCATTTGGCAACGTCCATCGAAATTGATTTGCTCCTAATCCTAAGCTTGTAACGCTTGAAGTTGGCGAAGTAGGGACGGTTATTGTACCAGAACCACTTATCAGCGTCCAAGTTCCATTGCCTGTTACAGGGGTGTTACCTGCCAATGTAGCACTGCTGGAGCACACCGTTTGATCCGTACCTGCTGCTGAGGTCGTAGCCTGTTCGCCAGTAATCGTTACCTCATCTTGAGAGTCACTACACCCACCGTTCAACAGCGTCCAGCGAAATACATTTGGCCCAACCCCCAATCCTGTGATTCCAGAAGTAGCAGAAGTAGGAGTAGTTATCGTTCCAGAACCGCTTACCAAAGACCAAGTGCCACCACCTGATGCAGGAATATTGCCATCCAATGTTGCAGTGGTAGCACAAACAGTCTGATCTATACCGGCCGCTGAAGCGGTAAATTGATCAACCGTAACCGATTGAGAAATACAATTGGTGGTGTTACATGTTCCGTTGTAGCGTACGAAATACGTGGTGTTGGAAGTTGGCGATACATTGATACTCAACCCCGTTCCTGCTGATGTTCCGTTGCAGGAACCTGTGAACCATTCCGCAACAGCTCCAGTGCCAAGCGATCCACCGGTAACCGATAAGGTTGTTGATGCACCATTACAGATGCTGGTGGTACCTGTAATGCCTGTTGGAATCACCGAGGAACTTTGACCGGTGATAGTAACCTCATCCTGTGAGTCAGCACAACCACCGTTCGGTAGCGTCCATCTGAATACGTTGGCTCCGGTACTCAGCCCACTTACACCAGAAGTTGGGCTGTTCGCATTGGAAAAAGTTCCGGTTCCCGACATAACGGTCCAAGTACCTTGGCCAGTGGTAGGTGTATTTCCAGCCAATGTGGCTGACGTGGCGCACAACGTTTGGTCAGGACCGGCATTGGAAGCCGTGAATTGGTCAACGGTAACAGTTGATGATGCACATGAAGTTGTGTTGCAATTTCCGTTGTATTGAACATAGTAAGTAGTGTTGGTGGTTGGAGAAACCGTAATACTTGAACCCGTTCCAGCAGACGTTCCACCACAGGATCCAGTGAACCACTCAACCACTGCACCCGTTCCAAGAGTTCCTCCAGAAACGTTCAATGTGGCCGTAGCCCCATCACATATTCCAGTTGGTCCAGAAATACTGGTCGGAGCTATAGATAGTTGGTCAACCGTTACAGTCACAGATTGACAGATCGTATTATAGTTACAGGGGGCTGGATCCTCATATCTTCCAAAATAGGTTGTGGTGGTGGTTGGACTAACAGACAGACCGTTGCCTGAACCCACCAAAGTTCCTCCACAACTTGATGTGTACCAACGGATCACTTCACCGGTTCCACCACCACCGCCATTCAGTGTCAGTGTGGTGCTTTGGCCGTTACAAATGGTAGATGAACCTGCCGTTGCAGAAGTTGGATTGGCCGATAGCGTGCTGACCGGTATCGCCCAAGATAATGGGGTAGTACTTGAGCCACAAGTGTTATAACCTACAACCGAGACCGTCACGGTACCAGACCCGGATGCTCCTATGTTGAGCGTAACAGCAGTCGAAGTAGACGTGTACGTAACAGGAGAACCAGCAACGGCAGTTTGACTGTTTGCTGTTAATGTTGCAGATGCGGTTCCAGTAACAGTGACCGTCCAAGTGTAACCGATTGAAGTGGTTCCATTGACACCTATATTATTGACAATCGCATAATTATAGCTTCCACCTTGACATATGGCACTCGGTGCAGAAGAGGCAGAAGGGGTTGGAGGAACAGATGTGTAAGCATTAACGCTAGTGTTTTGTGACGATGAACTGTTGTTACATGCATTAGAAGCTGTAACTGCTACTGAGAATGTGCTGGAAGCAGGCGCAGGAAACGAAATTGTGGTGCTTCCATTGCCAGTGATGCTTCCACTTGGAACACCTGAAACTGTCCAAGAGTAATCAGCAGCGCCCGTAACACCTGGTACAGAAAAGGACACTGTAGAACCAGAACAGACGGGGTCCGGTCCAACAATACTTTGAAGCGGATCCAACACAGGACAGCTACAGTAAAAAGACTGCCATGCATTGTCCGCATAGATCTCTAAACATTTAGAGGTTGTGTTATAGATGATGAGGCTGTTCGCTGGAGAGGTAATGGCATTTCGCTGAGCGTTTGACAATCGTGGGATCAAGAGTCCTTTCGAGTTGGAAACAATATCTAAGATTGCCGTGGCATCCGGAGAGTTTGTGTTGATTCCAATCGTACCATCATCCTTAACATACAACGCACTGGAACCGTTGTCTCTCACTTCAAAGTCTCCTGTGCCGGTCAAATTGAAGATCATCGCATTATTCCCTTGAGCAATAGTAGTGGGTTGATTTAAAGTTCCACCTAGTACAACATCGTCTGCTACTATTTGAAGGCCGTTGTCAACATTGACGTCAATATCCGGGTAGGAAACATTCAGACCATCATTGGCATCAACATCAGTTCCGATGGCTGAAGCCGGATTACTCCAACTTGCGTTACCAGTAGCATCGGATGTAAGTACATATCCGTTGCTCGCACCGTTTGTCATTTGAAAATCGGTGGTCATTGTCTTACCCTCTACGTCCAACTTCGCATCAGGAGTCACATCACCTATTCCAACATTTCCTTGATACGTAATGCTCATTCGTGTCTCGCTCATTGTTGCAGAGTTCCCATCTGCTCCATCGTCAACGAGAAAGTGAAGACTGCCTACACCAAAATTCGTAATCCGCTCGTGAACGATTGCAGACTTATAGAAGTTGCCATAGTTATTGGAAGAAGTTTCATTGACGAAACCGATTCCAACTGCATCACTATTAGTATTTGTTCCAGCGTTTCTGATAACCAACGGGACGTTTAAACTCGAGCCATTTTCTGGAACTTGAATTTCGAGCGAGGTATTTGGGATGTTGGTTCCAATACCTAACCTGTTGTTTGTCGGGTCCCAAAACAAACTGGCTTCACTGGTAATACTTTGAGTGCCATCGAAATAAGCAATTTGAGTAGGGGCACCAGTTCCAGAAATCAGATTTGTTGAGCTCAGGGATGATAATGTCACTTGACCTAAGTTGTCCGCTTGAAGCAGCTGAGTTCCGCCACCGGCCAGGTCGGCAAAGAAAATGTCATTATCTTCCTGTAATTCGAAAAGCGTTGTTCCAGCATCTTTCTGAACTCGGAAGGCAGCATTGGTTGAATTATTGTCGCTATCGATAACGATATCCACACCCGAAGTGCCCGTAATATCGAAAGCATTACCCGCTAAGAGGATTGGATTAGAAGCACTGAGATAGACATTGCCCGCCACTTGAAGTCTTTCCGTTGCAGCTGTAGTTACACCGACCCCCAAGTTGCCTCCAGTTACAATAGTATTACCATTGAAATAACCAGCATAAGTACCTCCAGTTCCAAACACTGCATAGGAATTATTGCCAGTCGTATGATACCCGAGATATCCGTTGGTGGCAACCGGTGTTGACAGAGCACCGCGAACAGCCGAGTATGCACTACCGGTTGAAGTTGAGGTGTTCTCACCGAAGATAGGAGTGTAATTTGCTGTAGCAGTCGTAGAATGTAGTCCATACGTACCACCAGATCCTCCAGACGCAAGTATATAAACACCTTGAGTGCCGCTATTGGCAAGTACAGAAAGTTTAAAATTTGACTGGGGAGTTGTGTTAATCGCGGTTTGTCCTGATACAAGAAGACCGCCAACCCCTTGGATGTCAACAGCACCAGCATCGGCCGAGATAATTCTGCCAACTCCTGAACCACCACCATCATATGCACCGTCCAACGTAGTGACGATACCGGAAGTATTGGGAATTTCCTGCCAAACAGTACCATCCCAATACCAGTATGAGTCGGTGTCGGTGTCATAAACACTTAGCCCCAGATCGGAACCGTTCGTTGGGGAAATGGCAGCTCTTTGAGCACTTGTCATTCTAGGTAGGAGAACCCCCTTTGAAGTGCTTTGAATGTCCAGGATCGATTGTGCATCTGGCGTAATGGTTGTGCTAGCAATGCCAACAGATTGCGCATGCCCCTCGTTGATGCCCAAAGATGCCGTAAGAATCACCAGAAAGAGAACAATGCTGCTGTGATAAGTTGTAAAATTTCGTTTCATGTTCGGCTTGATCGAATGAATGTGATTTGTCAGAGCGAAAGGTAATTTAAATCGATAATATTTCAATTTTTTGCGACCAATTTTATGATTTGATTGCTGGCCCATTTAAATTTCCAAATTATTTTTTTAGCTTTGATTCATGTCCAAGGGCTCAAATTTGCTTCTCCTAGTTCAATCCTTAGGATTGAATGAAAAACGTTACTTCAAATTGCAAGCAGCTTTGCAGAAGAAAGACAGCAATCTTTCGAGGCTTTTTGACTATTATGCTGAGGCTACTACATATGACGAGAACGTCCTTCGCTTAAAGTTTGAGGGTGAGAAATTCTTGGAGCAGTTGGCAGTTACTCAGAATCATCTTTACGAATCCATATTGAAGGCCATGCGGTCTTATCATCTCAAGCATTCTGAAGAATACAGATTGAATGGAATGTTGCAGGATGCGGGATTCTTGTTTGAGAAGGGGTTAATCGATCAAGCTATGGCCCTATTGAAGAAGATTCGAAAAGCAGCTGTAAAATCGGATAGTTTTCTGGTAGTTCTCAAGGTTGTCGAGTGGGAGGCGAGAATGATAGCGGACCAACATTATGGGGATTACGATGAGTCTGATATAGACCGACTATCTGATGAGTATTATGAGATGTTAGGAATCCTGCAGAACGAACGTGAGTATGCTGACCTGCAATCAAAGATATTCAACAACTATTATAAGGTAGGGGTAGAGCGCGCCAATTCAGACTACAAGACCAATGACCAGATAATGAATCAGTTTGCGCTCAAGGATGAATTCAGGGCGCAGACTTTCAGGTCGAAGTTATGCTATTTGAACATTCATGCTCAATACAATAAGATAAACGGGAACTGGAGTATTGCCTTAGAGTACCGCCAAAAAATTGCGCAACTCAGTTTGGTTAAATTCAATGAAAATCATTCACCAGAAGCAATGAATCGATACTTGGTGGCATTGATCAATCTCATTCCAATTCAAGCTAAACTTGAAAGGTGGGAAGAATTGAAACAGACCATTTCGCGAATGGAGCAATTGGAACATTCTGCAGGTAATGCACGGCAGTCGATACGTGTAAGTGATAAGATAATGGCGCACACATTCATTGCAAAAATATGTCTATTAACTGTTACAGGTTCAAGAGAGTCTGGGCTAGATGAAGTTCATAAGTTATTGAACGAAAATGCGCGGATAGATCGAATGGATAATCATTATCTTGTTCATCATCTGCACTTCACCGTAGCATACTTCCTGTTCACCATTGGTCATAATTCGCCATCATTAAGGTGGTTAAATAAGATTGTCAATTCAGACAATCCCTGCAAGATCGAGGATCTGAATGCGAGTATTCGGATTTTGTCTTTGCTCGCACAGTTTGAAATAGGACGGAATGAACTGCTCGATTACCTTGCACGCTCCACAAAGAGATACTTGGACAAGCTTGAAGGTCTTTACGGATTCGAAGAGATCATTCTGGATTTCATGAAAAGAGTTTCGAAGAATGACATGTTACGTCACGATCGTTCTGCTTATGTTTCGCTCAAAAGCGAACTTGCGAAGGTCGGTTACGAGCCTGGTGATCGAAACGCACTTTCAACCATCGATTTGAACGCTTGGGTTGATTCCAAGATCAATAATATTTCCATGTGGGAGCAACTCAAATCAAATCATGAGAATAGAGGAAAAGCTGACCATTGAGCGTTTGGGTTCTTTGGTGATCAGCGGAACGATTTCGATTGACAACACAGCGGTTCATCAGATCGAACGCTCAACCGAATATCTACACAGAAGAGTTAAGGTTGATGGTGAGACCATTTATGGCGTGAACACTGGTTTCGGTTCACTCAGCGACATAGCCATTGAGCCCGATCAGTTGGAACAATTGCAATCAAACCTCATTCTATCGCACGCTTGCGGTACCGGAAAACGTGTGCCTGATGAGATCGTTAAAGCCATGCTGTGCCTCAAGGTGCGGAATATGATGTATGGCAATAGCGGTGTTCGGTTGGAAACCGTTCAGCGATTGGCAGACCTGTTCAACGACAACATTTTGCCAATTGTTTACACCCAAGGCTCGCTAGGGGCCAGTGGCGACCTCGCTCCATTGGCACATCTGTGCCTTCCACTCATCGGAGAAGGGACGGTTAAGTGCAACGGTGTTGATATGCCTGCCGCAGAGGTATTAAAGGATATGGGGTGGGAACCATTGCAACTTCAAATGAAGGAAGGATTGGCGCTGCTCAACGGAACTCAGTTCATGTCGGCCTATGGCGCGTATGCCATTTATCATGCAGAACGAATTGGCTTTTTAGCCGATCTGATCGGTGCCATCGCGTTGGATGCATTCGGAGGCCTCACGGCACCGTTCGATCCATCAGTTCATGAGGTCAGACCTCACAATGGACAGAAAACTTCTGCAAAACGGTTGCGCCAACTTTTAGCCGATAGTCCATTGGCTCAGGCAAAGAAGAAGCACATTCAGGATCCCTATTCATTCCGTTGCATGCCGCAGGTGCATGGCGCCAGTTTGGATGCCATTGAACATGTGAAAGGGGTTGTCGAACGGGAATTGAATTCAGTTTCCGATAATCCGCTCATTTTTCCGGATGAGGATAAGATCATTTCTGCAGGCAATTTTCATGGTCAGCCATTGGCCATCAGTTATGATTATCTGTCCATTGCATTGGCCGAGTTGGCCAATATTTCAGAACGAAGAACCTTTCAATTGATCCTTGGGAGAAACGGTCTTCCCGTTTATTTGGTTCAGAAACCTGGGTTGCACTCTGGTTTCATGATTCCGCAGTACACTGCCGCTGGAATTGTCAGTCAGAACAAGCAGCTATGCACACCTGCATCGGTAGATAGCATTGTAAGTTCCAACGGACAGGAAGACCACGTAAGCATGGGCGCCAATGCAGCCACAAAACTTTACGAAGTCGTTCAGAATACCTACCAAGTGCTTGCCATCGAACTGTTCACTGCTGCGCAAGCGTTGGAATTCAGACGTCCTGGAACAAGTTCACCGGTCATTGAAGGATTTCTTTCCGAATACAGGAAACTTGTTCCGTTCCTACATGCTGATGAACAGATGCATCCGCATATGACGCGGACCAAGGATTTTCTAATGAATGTGCAGTTGCCCGAACTCTGATTCAGAACGAATCGGGGTCGTTGCCCATCAGCACATATTGAAGGATGTTGGAACCCATTTGCAGTGCCTTCGTTCGGGCGGCATCGCTGTCACCGTGAATTTCAGGGTTTTCCCAGCCATCACCCAGATCACACTCAAACGAATAGAAAAGAACCAATCTTCCGTTGTGTATGATTCCTAATCCTTGCGGACGTTTGTTATCGTGCTCATGGATCTTCGGCAATCCATTATCAAAGCCGAATTTCTGATGATAGATCGGATGTGAGAACGGCAACTCGACCAGATCATATTCAGGGAAAACCTTCTTGATCTCCGTACGGATGAACTGATCCATGCCATAGTTGTCGTCTATATGTAGGAAGCCGCCCGAAAGCAGGTATTTTCTGAGGTTCTGCGATTCTTGGTCGTTGAAGATCACATTTCCGTGTCCGGTCATGTGCACAAAAGGATACTTGAACAGCTCCTTCGAGCCTACTTCAACCACCTCTTGTTCGGGGTCAATGGTAGCATTCAGTTCGCGGTTGCAGTAATTGATAAGGTTTGGAAGCGAAGTGGAAAGGTTTGCATACCAATCGCCACCACCGTTATACTTCAAAACAGCGATTTTGAAATTCTGTGCGGAAGCGGAAAAACTGACGACACAAAGCAATGCCGCAACAATTGCCCGATTCGCTAATTCGCTAATTCGCATATTCGTTTCCATTCGTAATTCGTATCAGCCACGTAGAAAATTCATCACCGAAAGTGCAAATATTCCTGCAGTCTCAGTTCGTAAACGGCTTTCGCCAAGATCTATTTCCAGCGCCTTTTTCGAAATGGCCAATTCCACTTCCTCCTTTGTGAAGTCACCTTCGGGGCCGATTAGAATCCAACTTTTCGAGTTCATCGAACTACTCAAGTGAACCTTTTTTCCATCACGGCAATGCGCTATTAAAAGTGGTTCGTGCGTATTGGAAACAAACTCGCTGAATGGAGTTAGCGGGTGAATTTTCGGTAGCCAATTGCGCTGACTTTGCTTCATGGCCGAAAGAACGATCTTTTCACCACGTTCAGGTTTTAGAACGCGCCTTTCGGAATTTGAGCAGAGTATCGGGCATATCTCGTGCACACCGATCTCAATAGCTTTTTCGAGGAACCATTCAAATCGATCCAGGTTTTTGGTAGGGGCTATGGCAATGCTGGGCAATACAGGAATCGGTTCCGAAAATTGCTCTGTGACCTCGAAGGAGCATTGGCGTTTCGAAACATCCGAAATGATCGCCTTTGCTCTTACGCCTTTGCCATCCGTAATCTCCACTCGGTCGCCAACTTTCAAGCGAAGTGCTTTAATGGCATGATGCGCTTCTTCTTCTGTGAGTTCGGAAAGACCGTTTTTGAGTTCGGGTTGGTAGAAGAGGTGCATTGCCTAAAAATTGAAAACCCTTCCCATTTCCGAGAAGGGTTTTCCAATCAATTCAATTTGTTACTAAGCACTCTGCGAAACCTTTGGCGCAGCAGCTAAGATCTCATCATTGGCAAGCTCGATGTATTGCTCAAAGTTCTTAACGAACGAAGCAGCCAGTGCCTCTGCCTTCACATCGTAAGCAGCCTTATCAGCCCAAGTTTGTCTTGGATTCAGAATCTCAGTTGGAACATCAGGGCAAGCAGTTGGCATAGCCAATCCGAAGATGGCATCTGTCTGATAGCTCGCCTTGTCTAACGTGCCGTTCATGGCAGCAGTGATCATGGCGCGGGTATACTTCAACTTGATGCGGCTTCCGATACCGTACGGGCCACCAGACCAACCGGTATTGAGCAACCAAACGTTCACGTTGTGTTCTTTCAGTTTCTCGCCCAAAAGTTCAGCATAGCGTGTGGCAGGCAGTGGAAGGAAAGCCTCTCCGAAACCAGCTGAGAATGTCTGTTGTGGTTCCGTTACACCAACCTCCGTTCCAGCAACTTTTGCCGTGTAACCAGAAATGAAATAGTACATGGCCTGACCAGGCGTCAGCTTTGAGATTGGAGGAAGGATTCCAAATGCATCTGCAGTAAGCAGGAAAATGTTTTTCGGATTCTTTCCATAAGATGGATTCATCACGTTATCAATATGATAGATGGGATACGCAACGCGAGTGTTCTCCGTCTTTTCGATATTGGTGTAATCAACGGTAGAAGTGCCTTCGTAGAAATTGGTGTTCTCAACCAATGCTCCGAACTTGATGGCATCGAAGATCTGTGGTTCTTTTTCGCGGGTAAGGTCGATGCATTTTGCGTAGCAGCCACCCTCAAAGTTGAAGATAGTATCGCCATCCCAACCGTGCTCATCATCACCGATCAATTTTCTTTCCGGATCGGCAGAAAGCGTGGTTTTTCCAGTTCCTGAAAGACCGAAGAAAATAGCCGTGTCGCCATCCTTGCCCACGTTGGCAGAGCAATGCATGGAAAGCACGTTCCTTTCGTGCGGAAGCACAAAATTCAGTACTGAGAAGATTCCCTTCTTGATCTCGCCTGTGTAGGCAGTTCCACCAATAAGGATAATCTTCTTGGTGAAGTTCAACACGGCAAAGTTGTGTTGACGAGTTCCATCCGTTTTCGGGTCAGCATGAAAACCAGGGGCACAAAGAATTGTCCACTCAGGCGTGAATGTCTCAATTTCGCCAGTGGTCGGACGAAGGAAAAGGTTGTGAGCGAACAGGTTGCTCCAAGGAAGTTCGGTTGCAACACGGATATTCATTCTGTGCTTTTCGCTGGCGCAGGCATAAGCATCACGCACATACACCTCTTTTCCTTGGAAATAGGTGCAAACCTTCTCGTACAGATGATCGAATTTCTCTGGGCTGAATTTGATGTTGATGCCACCCCAAGCCACCGCGTTTTCAGTCTTGGCATCGCAAACAATGAATCTATCTTTCGGTGAACGGCCGGTGAACTCGCCTGTATCAACGGCCAGTGCACCTGTATCGGTCAAAGCACCCATGCCATTCAATAGTGTTTCCTCAACAAGCTCCGCTGGGCTCAGATTCCAGTAGGCGGCAGCCACGTTTTTCAAGCCAAGGTCTGCAACTGTAGCACCTTTTGCCATCAATCCGTATTCGTTCATCTGTTCTATTTAGGTTAGTGTAAAGAAAGCGCAAAGGTACACCGAATTCCGCGATGCACTTGCGTTTGGTTAATGGTTGGCGAAGGTAGTTTTGAACACTTGTCCCATCTATGACCTTTGTCACAGGCCATAGATCACCCCATACTTTTTCTGGGCGTAATCCATAAAGTACTTGGCGTTCAGTGGTTCGCCTGTAATGCGTTCCGAAAGCTCATCCGAACCATATTGTCTTCCATATTGGTGAATATTCTCGCGAAGCCACATCAACAGGTTTTTCAGGTACGCTCGGGCATCATTCGGGTCAAGTGTGCCTATCTGCCTTTCCGCAGCGGCATGGAACTGAGCCGCGTAGAAACTACCGATAGAGTAGGTAGGGAAGTAGCCGATGCTGCCGTGACTCCAATGGATGTCCTGCAACACGCCTTGGCTATCGCTCGGCACATCCACACCCAAATATTCCTTGTATTTCGCGTTCCACGCAGATGGAAGATCGGCCGCGTTCAGTTTCTCTTCCATGATCGCTTTCTCAATCTCGTAGCGGATCAGAATATGGAAATGGTAGGTCAACTCATCAGCATTCACACGGATCAGACTTGGCTCAACTTTGTTCATGGCCTTGAAGAAATCCATGGCCGAAACACCTTCAAATTGCATTGGGAAGATCTCCTTCAACCGTGCGAATTTCCATTCCCAGAAGGCAAGCGAACGCCCCACGTTGTTCTCCCACAATCGGCTCTGACTTTCATGGATTCCCAACCCAACGGCCGAACCTGATGGAAGTCCGTAATCGCTGTCTCGCAAACCTTGCTCATACAGCGCGTGGCCACCTTCGTGAATGCAACTCCACAGCATCTCGTTGAATGTTTCCTCCGAAACACGGGTGGTCACACGCACATCCTTCGCCCCAAAATTGATGGTGAAAGGATGGCTCGAAAGATCCTGACGGCCTCCGTCAAAATCGTAGCCCATATCCTTCAAAACCTCAATGCCGAAATCCCATTGCTTATCGTGGTTGAAGTACTGGTCCATGAAACGGTCGTTCACCTGCGGCTTCGCCTTGATGGTTTCCAACAACGGCTTCAGATCGTTCTTCACACCATCAAACAGACGGTCGAGTTTCTCCACGGTACAATCAGGCTCGTACTCATCGCACAGCGCATCATACGGATGTCCTTCAAAACCCACAATTCCCGCTTCCTTGCGCTTCAGGTCGATCACCTTTTGCAGGTAAGGGGCATAAATGCTGTAATCGTTCGCCTTCTTGGCTTCCTGCCAATGATAGAAGGCTTCGCTGGTGGCGCGGCTCGTTTCCTCCACAAACTTGGCATCGAACAGCGTTTTTCGCTTCAGGTCGCGGGCAGTCAGTTCAATATTCTTCGCCTGTTTTTTCTCCTTAGGAAGATCGACCAAAAGGCCATCCACCAACTTTTTCAGTTCAGGGTCAACCAACTTCTCGTGCGCCAATTTCGAGAGCGTTCCGATCTGCTGTGCCCTGCGCGCATGGCCGTTCTTAGGCATGTACGTTTCAAGATCCCAATGCAACAGCGCGGTGGCGTAAGTGATGTCGGCAATTTCAGAAAGCAGTTCGGTGTAACGGGTGTAGTTGGACATGAGGCAATTAGCGGATCAGCGAATGAGAAAATGAATTTGAAGGTGCGAATGTATGATAATCCGAAACCTTCGATCGGAGTATACTCCCCTACTTGGAAGGAGGGGGTTGGGGGAGGTCAAGTATTTTCCTTAAAATCGTGCTCCGATTTTTAATACCCATACAACCTATGAGCAAGGGAAAGACGAATGGCGCCAAAGCATTACTCGATACGTTGATGAACGCGGGTATCGACACCTGTTTCACCAATCCGGGAACTTCGGAAATGCATTTTGTAGCTGCGCTGGATGATAGCGACATGCGTGCTGTTCTGACCTTGTTTGAAGGCGTGGCCACAGGCGCAGCCGATGGTTACGCGCGGATTGCAGGAAAGCCAGCGGCCACGTTGCTTCATTTGGGTTGTGGCCTGGGAAACGGCTTGGCCAACTTGCACAACGCTCGGAAGGCGCGCGTACCGATGGTCAATATTGTAGGCGACCATGCCACCTATCACACCAAATACGATGCACAGCTTCAGTCCGATATTGAAACCGTGGCGAAGAATGTTTCCACGTGGGTGAGAACCACACAAGAGACAAGCAAAGTAGGTGAGGACGCGGCAGAGGCGATCAAAGTCGCCACCAGTGCTCCGAACCAGATTTCTACGCTCATTCTGCCAGCCGATGTTTCTTGGGGCGAAGGAGGAACGGCAGAATCCGATTTCTCTCAACCTCCTCTGAAATCTGCTTCAAGTGACGTGGTGAACAGCATTGCAGAAGTATTGAAATCATCAGGAAAGAAAACCGCCATTCTGCTTGGCAGAAGGGTGATATTGGAGGACGGGTTGATGCTTGCTTCCAAGCTCTCGGAAAAGACAGGTGCGAAACTGTTCACGGAAGTATTCCCAACACGATTGCAGCGCGGTGCCGGACTGCCTGGCGTGGAGCGCATTGCCTATTTGGCCGAAATGGCCTCGGTGCAATTGAGTGGTTACGACCACCTTGTTCTCATTGATGCGAAAGCACCCGTTTCGTTCTTTGCCTATCCAGGCAAAAAGAGCTACCTCGTTCCAGACGATTGCAAGCTGCATGATCTGGTCACCAAAGAGCAGGATGCCATGAGGAGTTTGGAAGCGTTGGTCGCAGCCGTTGGCGCAACTGACACCGCTCCTAAATTGCAGGAAGCCTCTCGCCCAAAACTTGCTTCAGGTAGTCTGAATGCCGAGAAAATTGCTCAAGCAATTGGAGCGCTGCTGCCAGAGCACGCCATCATTTCGGATGAAGCGCAGACATCAGGTTTGAAAATTCCATTTTACACCTCAGGTTCACCCAAGCACGACCTGCTCACGTTGACTGGAGGTTCCATCGGACAGGGTCTGCCCGTGGCCATAGGTGCTGCGGTAGCAGGTCGCAACAGGCCTGTGTTGGCATTGGTAGGTGATGGTTCTTCCATGTACACTATTCAGTCGCTGTGGACCATTGTTGCCGAAAAGTTGAATGTGGTTACCGTTGTGATGAACAACGGTTCGTACGCCATTCTCAATATCGAATTGGAGCGCGTAGGAGCCGAAAAGGCCGGGCCGAAGGCTAAGGCGCAGTTGGATATTTCCGAACCAGGAATAGACTTCGTGTCTATTGCCCACGGAATGGGAATGCCGGCCGAGCGCGTTCGGACTGCCGAAGAATTCAATAAAGCATTGGAAACCGCCTTCCGCGATGGCGGCCCGTACCTCATAGATGCTGTGGTGCCCAGCGAGTACGAAGGGTTCAAACTGAAAGCCTTGCCTTACCTGCTCAACTCATTGGACAAACTCCCGAACTCTTGGGCCAAGGCGCTGAAGAATAAGCTGGCTCCGTAACTGGAAGACCTACTAGGTTTTTAAAACCTAGTAGGTCTCAGTCTACTTTTTCCTCATAAACTGAATAGCCACACTCAGCCAGCCGGCTACCAAGATCAATCCGCCAATTGGTGTAACTGGGCCGAGTGCCCGAACGCCTTCAATTCCGTGAAGGGCTATGGTAGAAAGCAGGAAGATGGAGCCTGAGAAAAACAGCGTTCCAATGGCGAAAAGCCAAAGCGAAACTTTCAGATTTGCACTAAACTGTTTGCTCAGAACCACTGTCACTATAATGGCGAAAATGTGGTAATACTGATACCGCACACCGGTTGCAAAACTGTTCAGTTGTACATCGTTCAGTTTGTCTTGCAGACCGTGTGCGCCAATGGCTCCAAGAATGACGGTTACCGCTCCGAGTACAGTGGCAAATACGATCCAGTTTTTCATTGTCTTAGTTTATCGAAAGTGTAATTCGCATTCTGGACATTGGGTTTCGCTCCCATCAAGTGTCCAACCACATGCTGGACATTTGGTGGTAACGGTGACGCTACCTTCATTCGGGATGTTTTCCATTGGGGCGAAAAAAGTGTTAACCAATTTTTGCTTGAATTTCAATTTGGTGCTGTGGAAAAAGCTAGTATCAATTTCAATCCAAACTCTTACCCTCTGATCAGTGTCTGTTAGCGCATCTACAATTTTGTACTGCTTGTGGTCCATGAAGGGGTTGATATCGTTTATCTGCAGCATAAAACCTCCGACTTTTGAAATGTATGGTTCCGGAAAGCAATTGTCCATCCAATCGAATTGATTTGGGTATCTGATGTCAACCAGTTTAAGTGAGTTTGAAATCAGGTACTCCCGGATTTCTTGGTGGTATCCTCTTAAATGACGATCGTACATGGTCCTTAACTGAACGTAACTTAACCAAATGACCAAGCCCATTAAAACAATAATGAACCAGACGACACTAAGTTCTTCCATTGCCACTAAATCAACCCGTCCTTATCATACAACGCAACCCCTTTCGCCACCATTTCAGTGATCTCCTTTTCCAGTTCGGGGCTTAGCTTTTTGATATGAAAACAGCTTTTACCTTTCAGGCATTTCTTCAGTTCGTCTGATGGCGCAAACTCGGTCGGGTGCGTGTAAATAGGGAAGTAGTACAGTCGGATGTCCGATGGTTTGGGCACTACACTACCAAAATAGAAACCGTCTACTTTCTGCCTGCCTTGCATCACTTCCTTCTTACCGCAAAGTTCCAGCACGTTTTTCTCATCTTTCCGCACCCGCAAGGTCGGAACGTGCGATTTCAAGATCCCGCGAAGCGTGGCCTCAATTTCATTCAGGTCTGTTTTCATGGCGTTAAGATAGTTTGCAATTTCCGTTCAAAATTTGTCACGGCTTGTAGCTTTCTTCTTGCGTCTTGTGGCTAAGTTTGCCCCTGATGAAGCACATTCTGATAATAGGTGCTGGGCGGTCGGCCACAACGCTGATCGACTATTTCCTAGAACATGCCGAAGCGCTCGATTGGCGCATTACCGTGGGCGATATCTCGGAGGAATTGGCACAGAAGAAGATCGGTTCGCATCCGCGCGGAAGTGCCATCCGATTCGATGTGTTCAATGCGGAGCAGAGGCGCGAGGAGATTTCGAAGGCGGATATTGTGGTAAGCATGCTTCCTGCAAGCATGCACATCGAAGTGGCGAAGGATTGTCTCGAACTCGGAAAGCATCTGACAACGGCTTCTTACATCTCGAAGGAGATGAAAGCGTTGCACAAGGAAGTTGAAGCCAAGGATCTGCTGTTTCTGAACGAGATCGGCCTCGATCCGGGCATCGACCATCTTTCTGCCATGAAACTGTTGGATGAGATACGTGCCGAGGGCGGGAAAGTGGAGCATTTCGAGAGCTTCACAGGCGGATTGGTGGCGCCTGAAAGCGATGACAATCCGTGGCATTACAAGTTCACGTGGAACCCGCGCAATGTGGTTCTGGCCGGTCAGGGCGGGGCGGTGAAATTCATTCACAACGGCAAGTACAAGTACATTCCGTACCACCGCGTGTTCCGCAGAACAGAGTACATTGACATTGAGGGTTATGGCGAGTTTGAGGGCTACGCCAATCGCGACAGCCTTTCGTACCGTGAGGTTTACGGATTACATGACGTGAAAACGCTGTATCGCGGAACGCTGCGCAGACCCGGTTTCAGTCGTAGTTGGAATGCATTCGTGCAACTCGGCATGACAGACGACAGCTACGTGATGGAAGGTTCGGAAACCATGACGCACCGCGATTTCGTGAACGCGTTTCTGCCATACAGCCTTACGGATAGCGTAGAATTGAAAGTACGAGCCAGCCTTCTGTTGGAGCAGGACGACCGATTGATGGAGAAACTCCGTTGGCTTGGATTGTTCGAAAACACGCCCGTTGGATTGAAAGATGCCACACCCGCTCAGATACTTCAGCACATTCTGGAGAAGAAATGGGCCATGAAACCCAACGACCGCGACATGATCGTGATGTGGCATAAGATCGGGTTTGTGAAAGACGGGAAGAAGTTTGTGACCGAAAGCTCGATGGTGGTGAAGGGTGATGATCAGGACCATACGGCCATGGCCAAAACGGTCGGGTTGCCATTGGCCATTGCCACAAGGATGATATTGGACGGTAAGATCAAGGAACGGGGCGTTTGCTTGCCATTGGCCAAAGACGTTTACGAACCGGTACTGAACGAATTAGCCGAGAATGGCATATCTTTCAACGAGAAAACCTATTCGGTGGAAGAATTCGACACATGAAACGAATTGCAGTATTTCCGGGGTCGTTCGACCCAATTACCAAAGGTCACGAGGACATTATCCATCGGGCAGTTCCACTTTTCGATGAGATCATTGTTGCCATCGGAACCAACTCCAGTAAGAAGTATATGTATTCGTTGGAACGCAGGTTGGAGATGATCCGATTCACGTTCAGAAACGAACCGAAAGTGAAGGTGGATACCTACTTGGGAATGACGGTCGATTATTGCAAGGAAGTGGGCGCCACACATTTGCTTCGCGGACTACGAACCTCTGCGGATTTTGAGTTCGAGCGCAGCATTGCGCACATCAACCAAACGCTTTATCCAGACCTCGACACGGTCTTTTTGCTCTCATTGCAAGAGTATTCCGCAATAAATTCAACGATTGTCCGTGATATACTCATCAACGGGGGAGACGCCACGCGTTTCGTGCCCGAAGGACTTGACCTTACAGTATGAGATTTCTGTGGTTTCTGTTGGTGGTTCCGTTTCTCGCAAGCGGACAGTATGCGACTATCCGTGGGGTAGCGCCATTGGCCATCGGACAGGAAATTCAGCTTCGGGTAAATGAAGATCCGGTAAGCGGAAAAGAGCGGATTCTGGCGAAGCAAACGGTGGCGGCTGATGGTAGTTTTGAATTGAAAGCCATCCCAGATGATCAGGTGCAGTATGCCATTTTGCAGGTTGGTCAGCACTGTGCCGATTTTTACATGGAACGCGATAAGGAGTTGGAACTTTCATTCGTTCCACCACCCAAAGACCCCACAAAGCCCGAAGCATTTTACGAGCGTCATTTCTTTGTTCCGAAGGTTCTGGGCGGGAAGTCCGCCAAACTCAACGGGCAGGTCATAGCGTTCAATGACAGCATCGACCGATTCCTTGAGGCGATCTATCCCATGTTGGTGCAACGCAAAAGTCCCGCATTCGTGGCTCAGAAAGTGGGCAGTTTCGAAAAACGGATGCTGAAACAGTTTGCCACGGCCGAACCGTTTGTGAAAGAACACATCAAATATTCGTTGGCTGGTGTTGAACAGACCTTTCTAACTGACCGTGAACGGCTCTTCGAAAAGTATCTGAAAGGCGTCAGAATGCAGTTCAACAACTTGGCATTCACCGATTTTGTGCTTCAGTATTTTCAAGGTGTGGTGAACAGCATGGTCATGGTGAACCGCCACGATGAATGCAAAAAACTATTGGCTGGAAAAGAGGCTTTTTCGAAGCTTGATGAATTGTTGCTAAGCGAAGAACCGAAGTTGCAGGAAGCCGCCATGCGCAGACTGGTGCTGATAGAAGGAATGGATGGTCTGTATGGACAGAAGGATATGCCGAACGAACGTTTGTCGGTTGCGCTCAACGAGTTCGCAGCATTCTCATCCAGTTCGTACCTCGGAAATGCCGCGCGAAATGTGGCTTCGAAGCACGAAAACTTGGCAAATGGTGCCGAAGCACCTGACATAGTTTTTAAGGATCTTAACGGCAAGACCAGAAACCTTTCAGAGTTTGAAGGAACCTATGTTTTCCTTGAATTGACCGATGCCATGAATGGCTACTGCCAACGCGAGACCAACGTGATGCCCAATCTGAAGGACGAGTTTCGCGACATTCGGTTCGTCACCATCTGTGTGGGTAACACACCTGAGGAGGTTCGCTCATTGCGCGGCCGAATGGCAATTGATTGGGATCTAGGAATGATCGAGCTTTCCTCGCCAACGCTCACAGACTACGATATCAAGAGCTTGCCTTTGTTCTTCATCATCGATCCGCAAGGAAGGTTTTACAGCATTCCGGCCAAAGAACCCAGCCGTGGTGCGCAAAGTGAGTTGATGTCGCTGAGTGAAAAGCTGAAAGTCAAAGGTCGTTCGGGAGTGGGAAAGTAACGGTTCAGACCAGTCCTTCGTTCAGCACTTGCTGAATCGATCCGAACGAATGCTCAGCCAGTTTTTCTGCTTCATCCGTGGAAACCCACTTTACTTCTGAAATGCCTTCTTCGGTCTGTGGAACGAGCGCAGAATTGTCGGAACTGTTCATCAGATACCAATGCGTTTTCTTCAGAATACGCTGTCCATTCAGTTCGTATGTATGAAAGGTTGGTGTCAACGGTTTGATGATGGTCGGTTCTTCAATTCCGCATTCTTCGGCCACTTCTCGCACCGCGCATTCCTCAATGCTTTCGCCTGCTTCCAACTTGCCTTTCGGTAGATCCCACATGCCATTCCGATGAATGAAAAGCCAGTCGCCATTCAGGATTCTGACCAATCCACCAGCAGCTTCAATTAGGGTGAAATGTTGGCAGAAATTCTGCCAGTTGTAGGTGGTGTTTCCGATGATGGATAGCCGCACGGAATCAGCCTGCAAACCAGCGATGATACCAGGCCAATCGGCCGCGCTCGGGTCGGTCAATTTCCTGTTGAAAATTGCTTCGGATCCAGCTTCATTTCCAAACTGTAGAACCGACCCCCCGATGAAAACTTTATAGCTTTGCCCCATGGATATTTTGAACCCGGAATTGGCTTCAAAAGTAGCCAATGAGCTACTTCGCATCAAGGCCGTGAAACTTCAACCCAATGCGCCTTTTACGTGGGCATCCGGCTGGAGGTCGCCCATCTACTGCGATAACAGAAAAACGCTTTCCTATCCGGAAGTTCGCAAGATCATTGCGCAAGGTTTGGCGCAAGGCGTGAAGGAGAAGTTTGCGGATGCTGAAGTGGTTGCAGGAGTTGCCACGGGCGCCATTGCCATTGGCGTAATGGTGGCGGAGGAGTTGGGATTGCCGTTCATTTATGTTCGTCCTGAACCGAAAAAGCACGGCTTGGGAAATCAGATCGAAGGTTATCTGCCAGAGAACAGCAAAGTGGTGGTGATCGAAGATCTGATCTCTACTGGTGGCAGCAGTTTGAAGGCCGTTGATGCCTTGCGCGAAACTTCTTCAACCGTATTGGGAATGGTGGCCATTTTCACCTATGGTTTTGCCAATGCTGATGAGAATTTCGAAAAGGCGAATTGCCCGATCTACACGCTTTCCAACTACTCTGAGTTGGTGAAGCTGGCAGTCAGTTCAGGATACGTTTCGGAAAGTGATCTGGCGCAATTGAGCGAATGGCGCAAATCGCCATCCACTTGGAATGTTTAGCGGTTCGGTCATTCTTCAATACGCTCCGTAAACTACGCTACTCAGCATGACCGAAGAGAGCGGGTCATCCTGAGTGTTCCGATGAAATCGGAATGTATCGAAGGATGGAAGGTCTAAGGATGCAAGTTCCAAACAATTTCGTGGTGCTGATGCAACGAGTTTCGTCCATTGGCATCTTCCAATTGCAACTCTCCTGACGGTCGTGCGCCAAGAATTCTGAACGATGCTTCAGTTCCGTTCACGGTCAGCGTTCTTTCCTCATCAAACCCAAACAGGTTTGTGTTGAATTGACTGAGAATACTTCTGTGGTCGCCCTGACGCAATTGGAGGTAGTATTTCTCAAGACCTGAATTGAGATCTGATAGAACGTGTTCGAGTTCGTGCGTTTTTCCTGTTTCACAAGCCAGCGATGTAGCGATAAGGCCTTTCGGAAATTCCGTTTGGTTCACGTTGATGCCGATTCCAACAATGCTGTGGTCGAGCGTCATTCCACGAAGTGAGTTCTCAATCAGAATGCCCGCTATTTTCCTGTCGCTCACAAGAATGTCATTCGGCCATTTGATCTTCACGTTTTCAGAACCGGAAATTCGCTTGATGGCATCAAAAACAGCCAAGGCAACAGATGCACTCAGCATGAACTGATCCTTGGCTGCCAAAAAGGCAGGACGCAGAATATAGCTTGCCGTCATGTTCAGATCAGGTTCGGAAAACCATGAATTGGTGCGCTGTCCGCGGCCTTCGGTCTGGGTCGAAGCAGTGACAACCGTTCCTTCAACAGGCATTTTGTCGCGAACAAGTTGGCGGGCATAGTTGTTGGTTGAATCGACCCGCTCAAGATGGATTCTGTTCAGTCCGATGAAAAGGTTCGAATTCAACGTGTGGCAGATATAATGGTAACTTTGCAAATCTAATCAGCCCTGAATGAAGAGGACTCCCAAAGAGGTGGACAGCGAACAGCTCGTAGAGCAAGTTATAAACGGAATACGTGAGAAGAAAGGAAAGGAGATCGTCACCCTCGACCTCAGGAAGATCAAAAACGCTGTAAGTGACTTTTTCGTCATCTGCAGTGGCGATTCCAACACACATGTTGATGCCATAGGCCGAAGCGTTGAAGAGGTTGTGCGCGTGAATCTGCGCGACAAACCTTGGCACGTGGAAGGAACAGGAAGGGCAGAATGGGTTCTGCTCGATTATGTGAATGTGGTTGTCCATGTTTTTCAACGCGAACCGAGAGAATATTACAATATAGAAGGATTGTGGGCTGACGCCATCAGGACGGAATATGACGAAGTAGGCGGGCCGGTCATTGTTAAGAAGAAGAATGTCAGAAAAAGAAAAGAAACCTAAGAAGGGCAAAGAGCCCAAGAAGTCGAAATACAGCTTCGATTTCAACTTCAATTTTTACTGGGTCTATGTGATCATTGCGTTGGCCTTTATTGGAATGACCTTTCTGCCGACCATTGGTGAAGAGGAACAGGAACTTTCCATCAAGCAGTTTGAGGCCATTGTTGAGGCCCACGATGTGGAGAAGATCGTGGTGGTGAACGAGAAGGTTGCCGAGATCTTCATAAAGCCCGAAGCGCTGAAGAGCAAAGACGATTACAAACTCGTAAAGGATAGACCGTTCGGTTCGGGCGTGAACCCCGGACCGCATTACTATTACGAGATAGGCGACCTGCAGAATTTCGAAAAGTGGCTCGATGAACTGCAGAAAGATGTTCCGTTGGACCAGCGCTTGGACCGCAGGAACGAAACACGCAAGAATTGGGGTGGCGACTTCCTGATGTGGATACTGCCATTCGTGCTCATTGTAGCTGTTTGGATGTTCCTGATGCGCAGAATGAGTGGCGGTGCCGGAGGCGGAGCGCAGATCTTCAACATCGGAAAATCGCGCGCACAGTTGTTTGAAGGCGACACAAAAGTGAACGTAACGTTTGATGATGTGGCCGGATTGGATGAGGCGAAAGTGGAGATCAAGGAGATCGTAGACTTCCTGAAGCATCCACAGAAATACACCGATCTGGGTGCAAAAATTCCGAAAGGGGCGTTGCTTGTGGGCCCTCCCGGAACTGGTAAAACATTGCTTGCGAAAGCGGTTGCAGGTGAAGCGCAGGTGCCATTCTTCTCGCTTTCGGGTTCCGATTTCGTTGAGATGTTTGTCGGTGTTGGGGCAAGCCGCGTCCGCGACCTGTTTCAACAGGCAAAACAGAAGGCACCATCCATCATTTTCATTGACGAGATCGATGCTATTGGTCGTGCACGTGGAAGAAGTATTTCGCAGGGTGCCAACGATGAACGCGAGAACACGCTGAATCAGCTTCTGACAGAAATGGATGGTTTTGGCACCAACAGCGGTGTCATCATCCTTGCAGCCACCAACCGTGCCGATATTCTTGACCGTGCGTTGCTTCGTGCAGGGCGTTTCGACCGTCAGATATTGGTTGATATGCCAGATGTGGTGGAGCGTGTGGCCATTTTCAAGGTTCACCTGAAGAAACTGAAGCTCGATAAGGATGTGGACGTTGAATTCCTCGGAAAACAGACCCCTGGGTTTTCGGGTGCCGACATTGCCAATATGTGTAACGAAGCTGCCCTGATAGCAGCACGGAAAGGCAAGAAGGCAGTGGAGAAACAGGATTTCCTCGATGCGGTTGACCGAATCGTTGGTGGTCTGGAAAAGAAGAACAAGATCATCTCCAAAGAAGAGAAGAAAGTGATCGCGTATCATGAGGCCGGCCATGCTTCGGTAAGTTGGTTGGTGGAGCATGCTTCGCCACTTATTAAGGTTACCATCGTACCACGCGGACGCTCGTTGGGTGCTGCATGGTACCTGCCAGAAGAGCGTCAGATAACCACCAAAGAGCAGATGCTTGATGAAATGTGTGCTGCGCTTGGAGGCCGTGCTGCAGAGGAGATCATCTTCGGAAAGGTGTCAACCGGTGCGCTCAGCGACCTTGAAAAAGTGACCAAGCAGGCATACGCCATGGTTACGGTCTATGGTCTGAGCGACAAGATCGGAAACATAAGCTTCTACGATTCCACAGGCCAAAGCGAGTATTCGTTTGGCAAGCCATACAGCGAAAAGACCGCGGAGCTGATCGATAAGGAGGTGAGCGACATGGTGGAGGCGGCCTACGAACGCACCAAGAGCATATTGCGCGACAACAAAGGCAAATTGGAGGCTTTGGCTAACGAACTGCTGGAGAAGGAAGTGATCTTCAAAGAGAACTTGGAGGAGATCTTCGGTAAGCGTCAGTGGGAAAGCCCTGCCGATGAGATAAGGCCAGCCATCAACGGTGAAGCGCATGCGGTAGAAACACCAGCGGCAGTTGCTGCAGAGCCGGTTGCACCCGAAACGGACACCAATCTGCCTCAAAGTTGATAACTTGCCTACTTGGAAAAGGGGTGGGTCAAGCTTGCATCAGCATCGGCCAATCAGGCAGAAATGATACGTGTGCAATTGGTGGCTCACGGAGTGAACGCCATCGTCATCAACAAACAGGATTCATCTTACCTTTTCGGAGAGGCGGAAGTTTTCGTTCCGCACGATGAGGTGATCCTTGCAAAACGGATTCTCGATGAAGAAAATGCCTGACCTCGTACTTCGGATAATCTCTGGGCTGATCGTGTTTGCGATCTTCCTGTTTGCGGTTTTCATAGACCCGATCGGGTTTCTGGTTCTTTTCTCCGCTGCTACCGTGGTCGGTCTGCACGAGTTCTACAACTTGGTGGAAATGGGAGGCTACAAGCCACAGCGCATTGTAGGTTATCTGTTGGGGCTTTCGCTGTTCTTGGGCAATGGCCTGATGACCTTCTACGGGTTCTCAGAAAAGTTCCTGCTCATTCCGCTGCTGTGCATGTTCCTTATTCTTCCAATAGAACTTTACAGGAAACGCCCCGACCCGTTCACAAACATTGCCCACGGATTTCTGGGCATCATTTACATAGCCGTTCCGGTTACGTTGCTCATCAATATCATTCATCCGAGCGATGAGATCGGCTACCAACCGCTGTTCTTCGTTGGTTTTCTGGTGCTGATATTGAGCAGCGACAGTGGCGCATATCTTGCCGGATCGGCCTTCGGAAAACACAAGCTGTTCGAGCGCATCAGCCCCAAGAAAAGTTGGGAAGGAGCGATCGGTGGCCTGTTGATGAGTCAGGTTTTTGCCATCGGCTTTTCGTTCTATCTCGATTTTCTGACCATGTGGGAATGGATGCTCCTTTCCGTCATTGTGGTGGTGGCGGGCATCTATGGTGATCTGGTGGAAAGCCTCCTCAAACGGAACGTAGGCGCCAAGGACAGCGGCACATTGATGCCCGGTCATGGCGGTGTGCTGGACCGTTTGGACAGCATTATTCTGGCAACGCCATTCGCTTTCGTGTTTTTGAAGTTGTTTCTCTGAACCAAACGTATCTTTGCCCCCCCAATGGCCAGAATGACCATACATAAAGAGGGTTACCGCATGCTCAGCGGTATTGCCTTGGTGGTGCTGGCGGTGGTATTCGGTGTCATCTTCTTCTTTCCTGAACTGAGTAGGCTGCACTACCTGGTAAGCGTTGCGGGCGGCATTATTTTCCTCGTTTTCCTTCAGTTTTTCAGAAGCCCGAAACGCAAACTGGTCATTTCTGAGCGCAGCATTGTTTGCCCTGCCGATGGCACCGTGGTGGCCATTGAAGAGGTGCAGGAACCAGAGTTTTTCAATGGCGAGAAACGCTTGCAGGTTTCCATCTTCATGTCGCCATTGAACGTGCACCTCAACCGTTATCCTATTTCGGGCAAGGTCACGTATTCCAAGTATCACCCTGGGTTGTTTCTGGTGGCGTGGCATCCTAAATCGAGCACCGAGAACGAACGCAACACCGTTGTCATAGAGACTGACTTCGAGGTAGAGGTACTTATCCGTCAGATTGCCGGTTTTGTGGCCAGACGCATTGTGTGGTATTGCCACAAGGACGATGTGGTGAAGCAGGGCGATGAGCTAGGATTCATCAAATTCGGTTCTCGGGTCGATCTTTTTCTGCCACTGACAGCCGATGTAAAGGTTGAGTTGGACGAAAAGGTGAAGGGAGGCATCAGCGTAATTGCCGAGATCTAAAGCATCTCGATCAGCTCTTTCAACTGCCGAATCCGTTTGAAGTCACCCTTCGGAATGGCTATTTCCGCAGGTTCGAAGTAAATGGCTTTCCAACCTTGTTTCAAAGCACCTTCAATGTCTGCTTCGAAATGATCACCGATCATCAGGCTGTTTTTTGTAGTCGCACCTGTTCGTTGTAATGCATGTTTAAAAATGACAGGGCTCGGTTTCTTGGCACCAGCCGTTTCCGAATTGATGATCGCCTCGAAATAGGGGGCTAGACCCGAACTCACCATTTTGATATGCTGCACTTCCTCAAACCCGTTGGTAATGATGTGCAGGTGGTAGTTCGGTTTCAGGTATTGAAGCACTTCCATGGCACCGGGCAGCACGGCCGTTTTGCGTGGGCTTCGCCACACGTATTCCTCGCCAATTGCCGATGCCAGTTCGCGGTCATCATGCCCAAAGAACTTCATGGCCGCCTCAAAGCGGGCATAGCGCAGTTCTTCCTTGGTGATGGTCCCGTCACGGTAGTCGTTCCAAAAAATGTCGTTTATGCGCTTGTATTCGTGTATGAAAGTGTCCGCATTCACGCCCAGCTTAGAGTCCAGGTCGAACTCTGCGTAAAGTTCCGTCAGTGTTTCGGCCGAATTGGTCTCAAAGTCCCAAAGGGTCCGGTCAAGGTCGAAGAAGATATGTTCTACCGCTTTCAGCTTAGAAAATGATGACAACCGATGATACGATGATGGACCACACCAACACGGAGGCCGAAAGGTAGGTGATCACTTTTTTGGGATCGCTGAAGTAGCGCGCGGCCAAAAACGTACCCACCGGAATGGAAAGGATGGTAGGCGTTAGGGCTGCCAGACCGATAAGGCCGTATTCGCGCTTCACCTTCACAATGAGTTTGTTCTTCCACGTGAACACGCGCTTCTTCTTCTTATTCACCTTCTTCTCGGTGCCTTCCTTATGCCGCACGCGGGCAATTAGCAGCATCACCGCAGTGCTCAGGTAATAGAAACTGATGACGCCCACAATGCCTCCGAGAGTGGTTATGAGCAGCGTTTCCAAATAGCCGAAACCGATGTTGAGCGAAGTAATAGGGGCAGATAGGAACTTGGTTCCGCTGAGTATTACAATGAGTAATATCTGAAGTATCTTCTCCACCTCGTGCGCTCGCCTCTACGTGTTTTCTGTTGTTCGGTTCGGCTTACCGGGGATTTTATTCTTTGGTGCCGTAAGCAAGGTCTCCGGCATCGCCCAAACCCGGCACGATGTACGAATGCGCGGTCAGTTCCTCATCAACCGCACCTATCCAAAGGGTGCAGTGCTTGGGCAGATGCTGTTCGCAGTAATCCAAACCCTGACGGCTGGCAATGGCCGAAACGATGTGCACGTGCTTCGGTTTTCCGCGCTTCAGCAACGCCTTGTAACCCAGTACCATGGAAGCCCCTGTTGCAAGCATCGGGTCTGATAGGATGACCACGCGCCCGTCAACAGAGGGGCTCGAAAGGTATTCCACCTTCACATCGAAGGTTCCGTCTTCGCGGTGGTTCATGCGGTAGGCCGAAATGAAGGCATTGTCGGCACGGTCGAAATAGTTGAGCAGCCCTTGGTGCATGGGCAAACCTGCCCGCAGAATGGTTGCCAACACGGGTTGCTGTGCCAGTACAGGTAATTCGGCAACGCCCAGCGGGGTGGTCACAATGCCTGTTTTCCACTTCAGCTTACGGCTTATCTCATAAGCCATCAGTTCGCCAATGCGCTCCAGGTTTCTGCGGAAACGCATGCGGTCGTTCTGCACTTCTACATTTCTGAGCTCGCCAATGAACTGGTCGAACAGGGAACCATTCCCTCCAAGAATTTCTGCCATGATGCGGGGTCTGACGTTTATTGTTTGAACTTAAAACGAACTCCTAAAGATAAGGATTGCAAAAGGAGGAAATGTGTTAAAAGTTACCCTTTGGCCTCTTTTATCATGTGCACGAAAACATCACGCCAACCTTTCCAAATGTCTTGGTCGCTCAGCGTTTCGTTGTGCCATAGGCCTATGAATGTGCCGTTCACCGAACGCACTTTCCGAATCAGTTCCGAAATGTGGGTTTTGGCATCTTCGGGGCTCAGCTTCATGTAATATTTGAGGGTGGCCTCCATTACGGCAAACGGATGCACCATGAGCTCGGTTGGTGTTTCCAGATCGAGGTCGTAAAAGCGGAACGGGGTGCAGGTTCCTGCCCGGAATCCCGTATGCGCTGCGTAGCCCATGCTGTGGTCTTCTGTAATGTCGTTATCCACCAACTTCTGGTAGGTGTGCGGCAAGTGCAGAATGAGAAAATGCTGGCGGCTTTTGGTCACAGGTCGGTGCATGATGTCTTCCAACCGCTTCTTCTCTTTCTTCAGTTTTCGGTCATCATAGTTACTGTTGAAACCCGGGTGAATGCCCACCTGTGCATAGTCGGCCAAGTGTTTTATGAGCGATCGGAACTCCAAGTTGTTGTGTGGAACACTCTTGTCGTTCACGCCATAGTCGGCCAGTAGGAAGAAGTAAATGGTCTCAAGGTTGTATTCGCGCTGCATTTCCAACTGAAACGCATACGTGTCGTAGGGATCCTGTTTGCGTCCCAAAAGGACCAACGTTCTATCGAAGAGATACTGAAAATGCCCCTTCACCAATGCGCGGGCAAATGCCCCGGCAGTTCTCATGAATCCCTTGTTGCGGTATGCGTAGGCGTTATCAATGTCGATGGTGGAAACGAACTTGAATCTGCGCTCTTTCAACACCACATCAGGGTATCGGGCCTGAATCAGGTGCCCCAATTTCAGTGCCCAGATATCCACCACGGGGTCGGTTAGGAATCCATGTTTGAAAGCCAGACTTTCCTTCGCCTCAAAACGGTCGTACTGGTCTCTGAGGTGTGGTAGGCATTCCTCGTAGCGTGAAAGCAGGAAGAACGCAGCGGCAAATACATCGAAAGGCATGGCCGCATCGCGGTTTCCAGCAGAGAAGAAATACTTGCCGAGCTCATTCTCAAGAACAACGATGTTCTGGTCGTTCACGCCTGTTTCGTGCAGCAGTCCGTGCGAATAGAAGTGAAGTCCTTCGGTAAGCTTGTTCTGTGTGTAACTCAGTTTCTGGTCGGAACTCGCTATGAATGTTTCCCTATCTGATGTGAAGGACACCGGAATGCCCAGCATGTCGGTCAGCATCACGTTGAAAATGTAGCGGACACGGGGCGTTATGCGGTGGCTGTAGATCAGCATCAGCGCAACTCTTTCACCATGGTTTGGCAGATGAATTCGGCTGCATGGCCGTCACCGAAAATAGGAGGGAAGTTGAGGCCGGTTGTGTTTTTTAAATGCTCGTAGGCGGCACGTATCTTCACGGCATCAGGACCCACGAGCACCCCACAACCATGTTCCACAATTTCGATCCATTCCGTTTCGGGTCTCAGAATGATGCATGGCTTTTGCATGAAAAACGCTTCCTTCTGAACGCCACCGCTATCGGTTAGAACCATTTTGGCACTTTTCTCAAACAGGATCATCTCCAAGAATCCTACAGGGTCGATCAGTTTGAAGCGATCATTGTCCCGGACCTTCTTTAATCGTGAATCCGTACTCTTTGCCAGAATATTTGCCGTACGCGGGTGCAACGGCAGAACGACCTCCACGCTATCATCCACCGAAATGGCATTCAATGCTGAAAGGATGCCAATGAGAATCTCAAGGTTGTCCGTGTTCTGCGGACGATGAATGGTGGCAAGTAGAAAATTGCTACGGTCTATGTCGAATTTCTCGAACACATCGGCTTTCGATTCGGCCACGCCACCATAATGAAGCGTGTTGTCGTACATCAGGTCGCCAGAGTGGAAAACATACGGATTGTCCAGGTCTGCCGGTCCTTTGGTTTGGGCAGCATCCAGTGTCGAAATTCCCTCTTTTCTGAGGTTTTCTATACCAGCTTTCGTTGGAGAAAAGAGCAGGGTAGAGGCGTGGTCGGCCGTAATCCGGTTCACTTCCTCGGGCATACGCTTGTTGAACGAACGCAAACCCGCTTCAATGTGAACTACCGGAACATGGAGTTTCACGGCCGCCAATGCTCCAGCCAACGTAGAATTGGTGTCGCCATAGATCACAAGTGCATCAGGCTTTTCAGACAGAATAACCTGTTCAATCGCTTCCAGCATCTTGCCAGTTTGCGCACCATGACTTCCCGAACCGATGTTCAACTGATGGTCGGGCTTTGGAATGTTCATTTCCTCGAAGAACACATCAGACATGCCGTGGTCGTAGTGCTGGCCCGTGTGGACAAGGATCTCGGTCAGTTCATCGGAAAAATGATGGCGGATGGCCCTATTCAGTGCGGCAGCCTTGATAATCTGTGGCCGCGCCCCGATGATCGTTAAAAGTCTCTTCATCAGAAAACGCCTTCGTCCACAAAGCTATAGTATTCCCGTTCACCGATGATGAGGTGGTCCAGCACCGGAATGTCGAGCGAATTGCCCGCTTCCTTGAGTTTTCTAGTAAGTTGAAGATCGGCCTGACTGGGTTTCAATTGTCCCGAAGGATGATTGTGGCACAGAATGATGGCCGATGCCGGGTATTGAACGGCCAATTTGAATACCACTTTCGGGTCTACCGTGGTGCCAGAAACTCCTCCTTGGCTGATGCGGTCTTTGCCGATCACCTGATTTGCGCGGTTCAGAAACAGTACCCAGAACTCTTCGTGATGCAGGTCGGCCAAGTATGGATAGATCACATCGTAGGCCGAGCGACTGTCAGATATCCGAATCCGTTTCTCAGGTTCCGAATCCTTTCTTCTACGACCCAATTCCAACGCAGCGATGATGGTGATGGCTTTCGCTTCGCCTATGCCTTTGAATTTCATCAGGTCTTTAACGCCAAGCTTGCCAAGTTCAGAAAGTTGATTGTCCAAACTCGCCAAAATGCGTTTCGAAAGGTCAACGGCCGTTTCTTCTGTGTTTCCAGATGCGATGAGAATGGCTATTAGTTCGGCATCGCTCAGGGCTGCTTTTCCCTTTAGCAATAGCTTTTCGCGTGGCCTGTCATCTTCTGCCCAAGACCTGATGCCTTTGATCTGACGGTATTCTTCCATGATTGCTACAAAATAAAAAGCCCTGACGGAATTCCGTCAGGGCTTTTCTTAAAATGCGTCTGTAATTACAGTGAATTTACGTGAACAGTCAATTTTGACTTGAGGTTTGAAGCCTTGTTCTTATGAATGACGTTGGTCTTGGCCAATTTGTCAACCAGAGCAACAACTTTAGGAAGTAGTTCCTCAGCAGCTTTCTTATCGTTCGTGCCGCGCAATTCCTTAATGGCATTACGGGTGGTTTTGTGAACGTATTTGTTTCTCAAACGCTTGGTTTCGCTTGAGCGGATCTTCTTAAGAGCTGATTTGTGATTAGCCATTGCTTCTCGTAGTCAAAATTTAGGGCTGCAAATGTACAATAATAGTTTCAAGTTGCAAGTGCCATGTTTCAATAAAAATAGATGCTCGGCAATTGCCATCGTTTCTCAATTCATCTGAGCCACGATCTCATCCCCGAATTCTGAAGTTGAAAGCAACGTAGCGCCTTCCATCAAACGGTGGAAATCAAACGTAACACGTTTGCTGGCTATGGCCTTTTCCACGGCATCTTCGATCAGTTTGGCTGCTTCCACCCAACCCATGTATTCAAACATCATGGCACCCGAAAGGATGATGGAACTCGGATTCACTGCATTCTTTCCGGCCATTTTCGGTGCGGTTCCGTGTGTTGCTTCAAAAATGGCGTAACCGGTGGCGTAATTGATGTTCGCTCCTGGAGCAATGCCGATACCACCTACACACGCGGCCAGCGAATCTGAAATGTAGTCTCCGTTCAAGTTTAGCGTAGCCACAACCGAGTGGTCTTTGGGATACAGCAGTATCTCCTGTAGAAACGCATCGGCAATGCTGTCTTTTATCAGGACTTTCCCTGAAGACAATGCATCATCTTGAGCCTTTTGAGCCGCTTCGGGTCCTTGCGCGGCCATGATGCGGTCATACATTCCCCAAGTAAAAACCTTGTCGGAATAATGCTTCTCGGCATAATCGTACCCCCATTTTTTGAAGCTGCCTTCGGTAAACTTCATGATGTTGCCCTTGTGGACAATGGTTACAGACGGTTTTCTGTGTTGGATGGCATAATCGATGGCGGCCTTGATCAATCGCTCTGTTCCTTCCTTCGACACAGGTTTGATGCCGATGGAAGTTGTTTCCGGGAAACGAATGCTTTTTGCTCCAAACTCTTTTTGAAGTAGGTCGACCAAACGAACGCAATCAGGTGTGTGTGCCTGAAATTCGATTCCAGCGTAAATATCTTCCGTGTTCTCGCGAAAGATCACCATGTCGGTGTATTCTGGATGAACCAAGGGCGATGGAACGCCTTTGAACCAACGTACCGGACGGAGGCAGACATATAGGTCTAGTGTCTGTCTCAGCGTCACGTTAAGCGAACGGATGCCACCACCAATGGGAGTGGTGAGCGGCCCTTTGATGGCGACCAGATATTTTTCTATGGCCGAAAGTGTTTCTTCAGGAAGCCATTCCCCTGTTTGATGATAGGCCTTTTCTCCGGCCATCACTTCCAACCAATCGATCTTTCTTGAATTACCGTAGCATTTCTGTACGGCCGCATCGAACACCTTTCTTGCTGGGGTCCAAATGTCAACGCCAATTCCATCCCCTTCAATAAACGGAATGATCGGGTTGCTCGGTACGTTCAGATTTCCGTTCGCATCAATCGATATCGCTTCAGCCATGGTCTTTTTATTGCGCTGCGAATATATTCTGTTCGAAGGTACCTGTGGGTTAATAGCTGGTTAAATTGCTAACGGATGTTAAATAGATGACGCAGCGCACGGTCATTTCGCGAAAACGTGTAATTTCAACTCAAATCTTTGAAACATGAAATCATTTTACGGTCTGTTTTTCAGTGCTATTCTTGTTTCCAGTGTTCAATCACAGGCACAGAACTATTCAGAAAATGCCCAGCAACTGCAGAAGTACGTTTCCGATGAATTGTTCGAGAACGAATCGGTGCATGATGTAAGCGGAAAGTGGGTAGGAACGGAGATCCAATACGATGAAACGGGCAGTTTCATCAAAGTGAAATTCGATATCGTTTTCGAGTTCAAACAAGAAGGGAATCGCGTAACGGGGACTTCATATATCAAAGACAAACTCCATGAGGATGTTGGGTACATGAACATTCGCGGTTACGTCATTGGCGACAAGTTGCATTTCGAGGAATATGAATTGACAGGGCAGAAGTGGGAAACTCCGAATAGGGTTTGGTGTTTCCGAACTGGGGAGTTGAATTTGGTAAAGCGAGGAAGGAAACTGCAGCTTTCGGGCGATTACGATGCATATGCGGCCTACGATTACCGACCTTGTAGAGATTATTGTTTTACTGTAGTTGAGAAAGATGCTTCTGAGGAAGCGCGGCCAGAGCCACCAGCTTTCAAATTTGATGATGCCGATGCAGAGAATTTGATATCTGTGGCGCCAAGCCCATTCAGAGATGAGACAAGAATATCTTACACACTGACCGAAGATTCGAAAGTGCGTCTGGAGGTATTCGACCTTAATGGGCGCTTGGTGAGTACAATCGCTTCAGGAACTCAGGCTGCTGGCAGCCACGTGGAGCAGTTTCAGGCGGCAGGAAATCCTCCCGGAAGCTATTTGGTAAGGCTTGTGGTGAATGATAAGTTCTTCACAAAGCAGGTGGTCATTATGCGTTGATCACTTACAGTTGTAAACGATAACGTTCGCGGCTTCAGAGTTTCCCAACTCCGCTGCTTTGATCCAATCAGGACAAGCGTCTTTCATCCGTCCAGCCCGTGCTTTGGCCTGTCCTCGGCTGTAATAAGCGTCTGCAATATTTGGGTTCAACCCGATGGCTAAACTATAATCCGCGATCGCATTCTCGTAGCCTTTCAGTTGTTCGTAGGCTTCGCCTCGAATCAGGTAAAGCTGAGGGTCCTTGTCGGTAATGCGTTCAATAGCTTTGGTGTAGTATTCTACCGCAGTATTGAAGTCTTCGATGCTGTAACTCAATCTCCCAATGTCCCAAGCGAGTTGAACATTATTCGGATTGAATGAATAAACCTGTTTAAAGTCGGAGATTGCACCTTTCGTGTCATTCACTTGCATTTTGAAATTGCCGCGTTCAAATAGGTCATTCGGCATGTTGAAACTCTCCAAGGCGACCAGTGTATCGAAATCTAGTATGGCGAGGTCGATCTGACCCATTCTGGCACGTAGTTGTCCTCTGTTCCGATAGGCGTCATCTCGGTAATACGTGTTGTGCCTGATGGCTTTCGTGTTGTTTATTACGGCCTCGTTCATTTCGCCTTTATCAAAACTCAGCAGTGAGAGGATGAAGTATGCATCACCGTTTGTGGAATCGCATCTTAGCGCGTCTCGGATGTCCGATGTAGCTTCGTCTGTGTTTCCAAGCTCGCGAAAAGCACGGGCTCGCCAAACGTAATTCAACGATTTTGTGCTATCTGCGTCAATGGCCCAGTTGAACCATTTCACTGCAACTTTGGGTTGTCCTTCGGTTAAAGCCTTCTTGCCAAGATCCAGGGCAGATTGAGCGTTCATCTGCTCAGCGAAAACGGTGATGCCAAATATTATAGGAATGAAGTAGCGGTTCATCACATCACTGCTTTCATGTAGCACAGTTGAAGCTACAGAATTTCTGCAAAACGAACTTAAACGTTTCTTATATTCTTGTAAAGGATTGCTGCCCAAACCAACGGAAGTCTCCAGCCATGTGCCCACCAATAGCTGATGGCTATGGTGTCATTCGTGTTCTTCAAATAGTGCCACCAAAAGCTCGGAATGAAAAGTGTTTCACCCTTCTTCAACTCCACAATGTAAGGCCGAGCTTCCTTCATTTTAGGAAAGCGGTCGAGGTCTATCGATTCAGGGTTGGTCTTGGCGTGATTTGGTAGTTTGGAAAACCTTGAATGCGGATAAACACATTCGCCAGGCTCGAACAAGATGATTCTCTTAGAGCCACCGATAATGGTGTAAAGGTTCTCAAACAGATCCTGATGCATCCACGTGGTGGTGCCAGTTCCGCTGATGAAAAAACGGGTTCTAAGGTACTTGCCTTTCCGGCATAGCTGCGGAATTTCGTAGTCCGATCTCAGGGAGTCAGGAAAATTATCATCTGTGGTGGCAATTGCTATTCCACACTGTCTTACATCGCTCGTAAACCGATCGATCGCATCTGACAGTTTCATCGTTTTGATGATGGCACCCTTTTCAAGATTGACGTCACAGATGTGGCTCTTAACATCGATGCACGTAATGTCGATGCCACCAGCTTCCTGCTTCAGAAAATCTACGTTCCATTTGTTAACTGCTTCCCAATTTGATGCGAGGCCGGTTATTACTAAAGGTCTGCCTTTTCTGACATATTCCTCAACAAAATCAGCTTCAGAAATGTGTTCAACGCGTGGAATTTGCTTGGGAGGCTTCATCTGTTCTCAAGAGGTCGGAAAAAAAAGAAACCCTTGCAGTAGCAAGGGTTTCTTTGGTAGCCCGTAGGGGAATCGAACCCCTGTTACCAGGATGAAAACCTGGCGTCCTAACCCCTAGACGAACGGGCCATTTTTGCAATGGGAGCGCAAATGTAAGATTTTCTTAAAAAATGCGATTCTTCGCGAAAAAATTATTCAGGTTTGTCTGTTTCTGAACTGAATCTGAACCCCAATCGCTTTCCTGTTTTCAGATTCATGTTGTTCGTTAAATCTATCATTTCGCCAACCCTCAGTTCTCCGAATGTGTGCAGCGGTGGCGCCAATAGGTCGAATTCCTGACAGTAAAGAATGGCATGCATGATGATCTCCCTTAGCGATTCGGTTGTGAGTTGCCGTTTTCCAAAATCGTTGAACAGAAAACCGAGTTGTCGTTTGCCCTCAACGAAGAATTGATCCTCGTGGTTAATGAAAATTCTACCGATCTGATATCCAACGTCTTCGTATCGGTTCATGTCAAATGATGTCTTCAGAAAATTGAAGACGCTGATCATGCCGCAATAGGCATTCTGGTTGTTCTGCTCTACATAGGAATTCTTCCAAATGCTGTGGCTGTGGTCAAAATCAAAGACATCATTGTGGAGGAAGAAGATGAGCACGTCCTCGGCAAACCGAAGTTCGGCCTGAAACTCGCCCTTGTCAAGAAACTTGACCTCAATACCTTCAATGCACTCCGTTTCCTTGCATAGATCTGAAGCCAATTTGTTTGCCTCGGCTTTCAGGGCCGCAAAGTGCACCTTGGTCTTATTCAGAACCATTAGTTTGTGGGTGCTTTTGTTCTTGAGAGAAGCAACCAGTTTGTCGTATGGATTCTGTTGCTCCATCAATAAGAACGGGCAAAGACCACCATTTGATCGGATGGTTTGCCGCTGAAAACACACGTTCCTTTGGTCTTGTATTTCTCATCTAAGGGAATGAGTCGGATGGTTGCTTTGGTCTCTTCCTTGATCTTCTGTTCCGTTTCAGGGCTTCCGTCCCAATGCGCAATGATAAATCCTCCCTTCGTGTCAAGAACATGCAAGAATTCGTTCCAAGTAGCCACCGAAGTTGTGTTTTCCTCGCGATGTTTAAGCGCCTTTTGGAAAAGGTTCTGTTGAATCTCTTTCAATAAGCGATCCACGTGATCGGCCAAGCCATTACGTTGGGTTGATTCTTTGGTAAGCGTGTCTCTACGGGCCACCTCTACAACACCATTTTCAATGTCTCTTGGACCAACGGCAATTCTCACGGGTACTCCTTTGAACTCGTATTCCGCGAATTTCCAACCTGGTTTATGTGTGTCGCGGTCATCCAGCTTAACAGAAATTCCTTTTGCCTCCAACTCAGCTTTTATGGCGCGGGCGTGGTCGCAAACGGCCTTGTATTCTTCGTCATTGCGATAGATAGGGACTATGGTAACTTTGATCGGGGCCAAGTTCGGTGGCAACACTAAACCGTTGTCGTCAGAATGGGTCATGATGAGCGCGCCCATCAAACGGGTTGACACACCCCATGACGTTGCCCAAACGTAATCCTGCTTGCCGTCCTGTCCTGTGAATTTCACATCAAAAGCCTTAGCGAAATTCTGACCAAGGAAATGTGAAGTACCGGCTTGCAGGGCTTTGCCGTCTTGCATCAACGCTTCAATGCAGTAGGTTTCAACCGCACCCGCAAAGCGTTCGTTTGCCGATTTGGTTCCTTTCCAGACCGGAATGGCAAGAAAGTTCTCAGCGAAATCGGCATACACGTTCATCATTTGTTCCGCCTCGGCCACAGCTTCTTCCTTTGACGCATGTGCTGTGTGCCCTTCCTGCCAAAGGAATTCGGCAGTGCGGAGAAACAGTCTCGTGCGCATTTCCCAGCGTACCACATTGGCCCACTGATTCACCAGGATCGGTAGGTCGCGGTAGCTTTGGATCCAATTCCGGTACGTGTTCCAAATGATGGTCTCTGAGGTGGGACGAACGATCAGTTCCTCCTCCAATCTGGCGTCTTCATCTACTTCAATACCACCGTTTTCACCGGTTTTCAGGCGGTAATGCGTTACAACGGCACATTCTTTAGCGAAACCTTCAACGTGATTGGCTTCTTTGGCGAAAAAACTCTTTGGAATGAACAGCGGGAAGTAAGCATTGGTGTGTCCGGTTGCCTTGAACTTGCGGTCCAATTCTTGCTGCATACTTTCCCAAATGGAATAGCCGTAAGGCTTAATGACCATGCAGCCTCGTACTGCCGAGTTTTCGGCAAGGTCGGCCCGCATTACAAGGTCGTTGTACCACTTGGAATAATCTTCTTTACGGGTAGCGAAGTCTTTCGCCATTATGGTATGGTATTTGTTCGTTACTGACTGAATGAGCGAAGCCAAAATTAAGCATTAAGCATCGCCAACTTTGAACTTGATCTGAACATAAAATATAAGGCCATGAGCTATCCGGTTTCAAATTATATGTCGTTGTTGTTTGTCGTCATTGTATTGAATGTGGCAAATGCACAGGTGTCCGACCCGTTGTATGACGATATTTATCAGCCGCCATCCACTTCAGCCGACCTGCAAACCGAACCGTCATCTCCCTTGGACGGCTATTCTACTGTGGACGATTATTATCCTGAAGGCGGATATCAGGGTAATCAGAACGCAACTACTCAATCATACACAGATTCCACTGGCAACACGTATGTGACCAACAACTACTACGGTGATTATTATGAGGATTCGGATTACGCCTATGCTTCTCGGATCAACAGGTTTCACAGATACAACACTTGGAACTACTATGATCCGTTCTATACCAATATGTATTGGTACAATTACGATCCCTATTTCTATGGTGTGAGCATCTATTCGAGTTGCTGGCCAAGCTACAATTGGTATTGGGGAAACAACTGGGGCTGGAATTGGGGTTGGAATTATGGTTGGGGTTGGAACAACATGTACGGAGCCAACTACTATGGAGGTTGGGGCTGGAACTATGGTTGGGGTTGGAATAACCCCTATTGGAATGGCTACAACAATGGTTATTGGAATGGTTTCAATGATGGATTGGCTTATGGAGGTTATTACAACACCTTCGATTCAAACAGTGGCATCTACTACGGTCACAGAGGTTCTACAGGAACTTTGGGTTCAGGCTACAGAAACCTTTCTATAGCTGACGCATACAATAAAGCGGCATCTGATGGTTTGGTGGCGCATGCTAACAAGGGAAATGTGCTAAAAACGAATGATGGCAGACCAGTGGTAGGTACAACTGGAGGATATCAGGTGCGAGAGTCTGCTTCAAAAGGAAATACGAATACTTCAGGGCTGGTTTCGCGTCCAAGCAGCAGCAGAGATGTTTCTACAGCCCCTTCTTCTACACGACCAACTACTGCCACGGTGGAAAGAAACACAAGTTCAACTTCGGTATCCAAGGATCAGGAAACGCGCCCTGTGGTCAGAGACAACAGTTCCACCACGGTGAATCGTACTAATCCGTATCAGCGTGATAGAAGTACAAGTACAGTTGTTCCGAACCGTACGGTTCCTTCGGTTTCAGACAGAAATCGCGACAGGGTTGCTACACCACAAACGCGTCCACAAACCGTACGCCCGAACATGAACACAGGACAAAACTACCAACGTGGCAATGCAACCGATCGTTACCAGCAACGGCCAAATCAGCCTGCCACTAACTACAATCGTGGCAACAATTATCAGAATTACCAGCGCCCACAGAACAACAGCAATTATTACCGCGAAAACAACGGCAACATGCAGCAAAGCAGACCGAACAACGGTTATCAGTACTCGCGTCCGCAACAGCAGCCGCAGCAACAGGTGCCATCTCGCAACTACACCCAGCCGCAGCGCGAGTCTCAACCTTCAAGAAATTACACACAGCCACAACGCGAATCACAGCCCTCGCGGAATTATACACCAAGCAATCCTTCCAAAGGAAGTTCTCCATCAAGAGGCGGATATGAGGCACCATCGAGACCTAACAATTCTGGTGGGTCAATGAACAGAGGGGGTGGCTCAATGCCAAGTCAAGGAGGCTCCATGGGTGGTGGAAGCCGATCAAGAGGCGGACGTTGAATTCAAATCCAATAGGTATGAAAAGGTCATTCATCGTTGCAGTTCTGCTTTTGTCAGGCGCACTAGGCCTGAAAGCTCAAAATGAAGCTGATGCGTTGCGGTATTCGCAACTTGATGTGGTTGGAAGCGCCCGATACGCGGGAATGGGTGGTGCATTTGGCGCCTTGGGCGATGACATGGGCACGTTGAGTTTGAATCCTGCCGGAATTGGGGTGTTCAATAACACCACGGCATCCGTAACGATGTCTGTTTTCGGGGCAAACACGGATGCAACATTTCTCGGTTCCAACACAAGCGACAGCAAGTTGAATTTCAACTTTCCGAGTGTAGGATTTGTGGCGCGTTTCAAGCGCAGAAAAGGTGAAGAGAAACAGTGGGCTTGGAAAGCATTTCATCTTGGAGTTGCATACAACCGTACCAACAATTTCAATCGCCTCACCAGCATTTCGGGTATCAACACGCAAAGTTCGTTGGTGGATCAGTGGGTCGGACAGCTGAACAATGCAGGCGTTCAATACACCGATATTCCTTTCGATGTAATTCCGGGTGCCGATCTTTCGGATGCGTACATGGGTTGGGGAACGTTTCTGGTTGATACTGTGCCAGGTTCACCAGACCAGTATCTGCGCAACGTGCTTCCGCATTATGGTCAGCTTCAGCAGGTTACCGAAGTAACCAAAGGTTCAATGAATGAGGTTGCGCTTTCATTCGGAGGAAACTTTGGAAATGCACTTTACATTGGTGCAACAATAGGCATTCCTATGCTCAATTATCAAACGGAGCGTAGATATACCGAAACCGATGTGCAGGATACCATTGCCGATTTCACGTCATTCACCAAAACCGATTACTTGAGTGCTAAAGGCAACGGATTCAATTTCAAATTCGGTCTTATTTATCGACCGGTTAAATGGTTGCGTTTGGGAGCGGCTATCCATACGCCAACGTTCTACGATATTGACGAGTTCTATAAAAGTGTGTTGGTGTCAAATTTGGACGGAACGCAGTATAGCCAATCCACCTTGCAAGGAACGTATGGCTATAACCTTCAAACGCCTTTCCGTGCCATTGGAAGTTTGGGTTTTGTGATAGGTAAGGTCGGACTCATATCGGCCGATTATGAGTACGTCAATTACAGTTTGGCCAAGTTCAGGTCAAATGATTATTCGTTCAATACAGAAAACGGCAACGTGAAAAGCAGACTCCATTGGGCAGGAAACATCCGTGTTGGTACCGAATGGCGCCTTGATATTGTCAGCCTTCGGGCTGGTTTTGCCATGAATGGCGACCCTTACACAGGTGCTTACAACTTTAACGATACGCGCTATTCGTTGGGTGTTGGGATCAAGCTTAAGCGGTTCTTTACCGATCTGACCTACCAGTTGCGCAGAAATGTTCAGAATTACGAAATGTATGACGTGGCACTTGTTCCGCTGGCAAGCGCCACCACATGGGAACATAATGTGCTGATGACGTTCGGATTCCGTTTTTGACGCTATTTCGTCAGTCGGCCAATGCCCGCTTTCGCTTTCTGAATGATGCTGTTCCGGTATTCTGTGTTGTCGAAATCGTCACATGCATTGAAAGAGGCCAACGCCTGATTTTTCTTTCCAAGGCGTTCGTAAATGAGACCCAATTGAAGCGATGAGTTGGCAGCAAAGTATCGTTTGCTGTGCTTGCCTTTTTCAATCGTCATCAGGTAATACGGTATTGCTTCCTGGTACTTGCCCCATTCGTGGTAAATGCGTCCAAGTCGGTACGTGAACTCAAGCTCCTCATCCTCTTTGGCAATGGCTTTCCGATCTGAATTGATCAGCGTTTCCAACGCTTGCAGGTAGTATCCGCCATCGAATTGAAGTCGGGCTTTCAGAAGCACCACGTTTGGCAGTTGACCCGATTCCGCTTCGTCCTGTGCAGACTTGTCCTCATCAAGCATGGAACTTCCATTTTCGAGCACACGTTTCATCCACATTCTATAGGTAGGCGTATTCTTGGTGATCAACAGGGCATGCCACGCCAGTTTCTGTTTGGCGGCTTTCAGGTAGCTTTTTCCTTTGAACGTGTTGACGTATTGTTCCAACGGCACATTCGCGTCCTTATCCATGCGCGAAAGCTTCAGTTCTCCAAGCAGATAACTTAGGTACGGAAAGGCATTGGGCCGTTGAGCGGTTGAAGAAGTGAGAATGGAAATGGCATCGTCAGAACGACCGTTTTTCTTTGCCATACTGGCTTTTGCAAAATCCATTAACGGTCCCGATTCTGGTTTCAGGTCATTTGAAATACGGTCGAGTGCTGCGGGGTCGTTCAGTAGATTGATGTGTAGAAAACTGAGCAGAAACAGGGTTTCCTTCCGAAGTTCTTTGTGTTGAATGTTGCCTTTCGACCTAGAAACCACCGATTCCATTTCGGCAATTCCCGTTTCGATCGTGCCATCAACTCCCATCAGTTTGGTGGCCCATTTGTAGTTGTCGGGTACGGTGCCAATAAGTGTGTGCAGAAGGCCCATTCCTTTGTATGTCGGTAGAAAATCGGGGTACTTTTTTGTGTTTTCCTCCAACGAACGAAACGCGCGGTTGATCTCTCTTGCCCCCGAAAGGTATTCTCCGAAACGGATCATGCTGAATGCCCAGTGAAGGTGCGTTTCTCCAATGGCCAACCGCTTGTATGGAGATTCAGGTGCGTTCTCAAACTGTTTCAATCGTTCGGAACGCAGGTCTTTCCGTTTTTCGAATTCCGCTTCATCTTCGGTTACCACGATCAGTAGGAAATCGCGGACGTCTTCCAAATAGAGTGGCATGAGGTTTTTTGGGTCGGCCGAACGGATCTGTTGCAGCTTTCGGTCGGCTTTGGCGAATTCGAGGTCAAGCAACTGGGAGTATGCTGACCTGCAATCCTCCGTCATGGTGAAGTGCTGTCCGAATACCTTTCCCGAGAGGAGTAGAAGCAGCAATATGACCGTTGAATGGCGCATGAGCGGATACAAAAAAGGGGATTCATTTCGAATCCCCTCAAATTTCTGTCCTAAATGAGAATTATTCTCCGGCTCCGTCAATTTCTGGATCGACAAGAACGCGACCGCAATGCTCGCAAACGATGATCTTCTTGCGAAGGCTTATGTCCAACTGACGTTGTGGTGGAATAAGGTTGAAGCAACCGCCACATGCGTTACGCTCCACTTTTACCACAGCCAAACCATTGCGCGAACTGCCACGGATACGCTTGTAGGCACTCAACAGACGCTCTTCGATCACTTTCTCGGCATCTTTCGACTGCTTCACCAGTTTTTCCTCGTCCTTTTCGGTTTCCTCAATGATTCCAGCAAGTTCAGCCTTCTTGGCTTCAAGATCTTTCTTTCTATCCGAAAGATTTCCTTTGGCAACCTCGATCAATTCATTCTTGGCTTCGATGTTCGCCTTGAACTCGTTCATCTTCTTCTCGCAAAGTTGGATCTCAAGGTTTTGGAATTCGATCTCCTTGTTTAAGGAATCGAATTCACGATTGTTGCGCACTTTACCTTGCTGCGCTTCATATTTCTTAATGGCGGCCAACGCATCAGTGATCATGTTCTTACGTTGAACGATGGCATCTTCAAATGCATTCACCTCATCGGTAAGGTTCTGTAGTCTGGTCTCAAGGCCAGCGATGTCATCTTCAAGGTCTTGAACCTCCAATGGAAGTTCACCGCGGATGGTGCGGATACGGTCGATCTCTGAGTCGATCTTCTGAAGGTTGTACAGGGCCGTCAGCTTCTCTTCCACTGAGAACTCGGAACCGGTTGTTGCTTTTTTGGTTGCCATGCTTTAAAGATAATTGATCGGGTTTGTGCGTACCCTTGTCAAACGGGCTGCGAAGGTAGGAAATTTATCCGCCAATTTTTCAGCCAAAAGTTCCATCGTGAACTGTTCACTTTCGTAGTGCCCTATATCGGCTATGATGATGCGATTCTCAGCATCGAAAAACTGGTGGTATTTGAAGTCGCCAGTGATAAGAATATCGGCCTTTTGGGCAATGGCGTCTTTCAAGAGGAAACTGCCCGAACCACCACAAACGGCCACGCGTTTCACCGAAGCTCGGTGCGGTAGGGTGTAGCGCACACAGTCGGTTCTCATGGTTGTTTTCAACGAACGCAGAAAATCCAACGCATCCATTTCAACAGGCAATTCTCCGATCATTCCGCTGCCGACCTCTTTCCATGAATTTTCCAGCGGATAGACATCGAATGCCACTTCCTCGTACGGATGGGCTTCTTGCATGGCAGAAAGCACCGCTTTCAATCGGAAATCAGGAAGGATGGTTTCTATGCGGATTTCCGGTTCGGTGTGTGTTTTCCTCCTTTCGCCCACGAAAGGGTCGGAGTTGTCATTGCCACGGAAAGTGCCTTGCCCTTCCAGATTGAAACTGCAATTGTCGTAGTTGCCAATGGAGCCTGCCCCGGCAGCAAACATCGCTTCACGTACGGCTTCGGCATGCGAAGTGGGGCAGAAGGTCACCACTTTCTTCAGTCGTCCTGATTTGCGTTGAAGGATACGAACATCGGTGAGCCCCAGCTTTTCAGCGATCTTGGCATTGACACCGCCCTGCACATTATCCAAATTGGTATGAATGGCGTACAGAAGTACATCGTTCTTGATGGCTTTGATGATGGTGCGCTCCACGTAATTGGAACCGTTGAAGCGTTTGAAGCCACCAAAAACGATCGGGTGGTGTGAAACAATGAGGTTGCAACCCTTCGAAATGGCATCATCGATCACATCTTCTGTGCAATCCAAACTCAGGAGCACTGCTGTGACTTCCGTGTTGCGGTCGCCCACCAACAACCCCGAATTGTCGTACGATTCCTGCAACGATGGCGGTGCCAGTTCTTCGAGGAAGTTGATGATGTCTGCTGCTTTCATATGCATCTATTTGAGGCAAACTTAGCAACATGCCGGGTTACTCTCTACTTTCGGGCAATGCCTTGGTACCGCCATCTGCTTTGGCCAATTACTGTTGTGTATGCCCTTGTTGTGGCGTTGCGCAACCTGCTTTTCGATCTCGGATGGCTGCCTTCCAAGCAATTCGAAGTACCTGTTATTTGTGTGGGTAACCTTGAGATGGGCGGCACCGGCAAGTCGCCACTTGTCAATTTCATCGTCAATCTTTTACTGAAGAACGGAAAGCGTGTGGCCGTCATCAGTCGAGGTTATGGTCGCGAAACGACTGGTTTCCGCATGGTTGAAGCAGACAGCAGCGCCACCGATGTGGGCGATGAACCGCTGCAACTGAAACGCAGGAACCCGAATGCCATGGTAGCCGTTTGCGAAAACCGCGTAAAAGGCATTGCACAATTGCTGCAATCGGAACCGCGACCAGACCTGATATTGATGGACGATGGGTTTCAGCATCGGTGGGTAAAACCGAGCCTGAGCATATTGACCACTTCTGCGCAGTTTCCGTTCACTACCAATCAGTTGTTTCCGGTGGGTACGCTGCGCGAACCAGCATCAGCTGCCAAACGTGCCGATGTGGTCATGTTCACCAATTCAAATGAAGCATCAGAAGCGAACAAGAGTCTATCTGTGCGTTCCTTTCATACAGATGTAGTTTCCACCAAGCCGATCCTGTTGCTTGGTCCCCAACTGGAATTGAATAAAGGAGACAGCATCTTCTGTTTCAGCGGCATTGCCAACCCGCAGCGGTTCGTGCAGACGGTTTCTGCCGAGTACAATGTGGTGGGGCATTTGTCGTTCCCAGACCATCATCCGTACTCGAAAGCCGATGTGGAAGGCCTCCGTCAAAAAATGGATAGTTTTGGCGCAGATGTCAAGGCCATCGTCACTACCGAGAAAGATGCCGCGCGTCTTATGAACACTTCACACTTGTCTGCCTTCGGAACTATTTCGGTCTATTACCTGCCCATCGAACTACGTTTTCTGGCCGACACGCAACACGATTTTGAAAAACTGATCTTGGAACATGGAACGAATGCTTGAGAAGATACAGGAAACCACAGCTTACCTGAAGCAGCGTACAGGTGCATTGCCACAGGTTGGCATCATTTTGGGCACTGGCCTCGGTGGTCTGGTCAAGGAGATTGAGATACAGCACACCGTGCCGTACGAAGAGATCCCGAACTTTCCGGTGAGCACCGTAGAAGGACATTCTGGCAAGCTCATTTTCGGGCAATTGGGTGGCCGATCGGTGATGGCCATGCAAGGCCGCTTCCATTTCTACGAGGGTTACGATATGAAACAGGTCACATTCCCTGTAAGGGTAATGAAGGCCATGGGAATGAACGACCTGGTGGTGTCTAACGCCAGCGGAGGTGTCAACCCCAACTTCGAGATCGGTGACCTCATGATCCTCAACGACCACATCAACTTGTTCCCGACCAATCCCCTTATCGGCAAGAATTACCCCGAATTGGGGCCACGCTTCCCCGACATGAGCGAGGTGTACGACAAGCACCTTATATCCAAGGCCAAGGAAATTGCAGGTCGGCATGACCTCAGGGTGCAGGAAGGCATTTACGCTGGCCTAACCGGCCCTTGTTTGGAAACCCCGGCCGAGTACCTCTATGTGCGCAACATTGGGGCCGATGCCGTGGGCATGTCAACGGTGCCAGAGGTTATTGTGGGCAAGCATGGCGGCATGCGCTGCTTTGCCATTTCCATCATTACCGATCTGGGTGTGCCCGGCAAAATTGTGAAAGTGACCCATCAGGATGTGATCGATGTGGCTGCCAAGGCCGAACCGAAGATGACGCTCATTATGAAGGAGCTCATTGCGGGGCTTTGAGCAGGTAAAACGAAAGACGAGAAATGGAAAAGGTCGGGTGCAGAACCCGACCTTTTTGTTTCATCAATATTACCACCTCCGTTGAACAACTTTCGGATGATTTGTCACTTACGCGAATCACGCAGATCACTCATTGTTCATAACTTCTGCTTGCAAATATGGTGTTGGGGGGGTAGATTGCACCATGTAACCCCCAAAACCAACAACCATGAAAAACGTACCTTTCCATTTCAGAATTCTATTGATGATGATAACAGCAATTGGAAGCTTGGCCTTGCCCGATGATGTGATGGGGCAGCCGTGTACCCTGTGTTCGGGTAGCCAGAATATTCAGATAGGTTTGGGTGGTGCTACAGGATTCGGTTCGTACGCCTTTGGTTTGGCTACCTCCGCGGGCGACTATGGCTTCAGTATAGGTTCAAAAGTGTTTGCTCAAGGAAAGAAGAGTTTCGTCATCGGGTACAAAGCTGAGGCTGCTTCTACCGATACGCTCAACTTTATTTTCGGCAGTGGAACCGAGGATGATGATCATTCTGAATGATGTGAGCAACTCGATCATGTTCGGCACGAACTCCAATCTTTCCACTGTGTTCGTAGGCGGTGGTTCCGGTTATGGCACGTGGGGCAAAGTGGGCATTGGCAACCTTACGGATCCGGCCTCCCTTCTTCATGTCAGAGACGAAATGCGTTTAGGGTTGACAGGGAGTGCCTCAGGTACGCTCATTTTCAATAATAGTGCAGGCGATACCATTTCGATCAACACCCCTTCAAGCATGAGCGATCAGGCCTATACGCTGCCCACGGCCATTGGCAGCACCAACGATTTCCTTCAATTGGGTACTGGCGGGCAGTTGCAGTGGGCCAGTGCAGGTAGCGTCACTGGCGCTTGGATGCTTACAGGTAACAGCGGCACCAATGCCACCACCAACTTTGTAGGCACAACAGACGCGGTCGATCTTGTTTTCAGAACAGACAATACCGAGAAGATGCGGGTGAGGGCAAATGGCAGAGTGGGTATTGGCACTTCTGCACCCATTACCAAACTTCATGTGAGCCACCAGGTAAGCGGTAGCGAACTGATCGCCTCCTACACGGTGGGCGATGCAGGTGACGACCGTGTACGTTTCTCCAACCTGTCAACGGTAGATTCCACATTTGCGCCCATGGTGCAAGGTTATTCAACTACGCAGAATGATCTGCCCGCACTTACCATGGAGGCTTTGATAGATACCGCCATGGATGATGAGGATGCGGGGCCGGTGATGCAGTACAGTGTAAGGCGCGATGACAACTCCAAGGTGGTGAACAGACCATTGATAAGATGGAAGAACGGCAGCCAGAGTTTGATGCAGATGAATGTGGCTGCCGACAATCCTAACAGAGGCAATCTGGGTATTGGTACTACATCGCCAGCAAATCGTTTGGATGTGGAAGGCTCCGTTGCCATTGGTGCTGCCTATTCCGGTTCAACCACAGCTCCAGCAAACGGGGCCATCATTGAAGGCAATGTGGGAATCGGGACAACCACACCTTCGTACAAATTGGATGTTCAGGGAGGCGACATTAATGCATCCGGACTTGTTCGAGCCAATGGAGTTCCATTGACTTCTGATGCTATGTTCAAGACGAATGTCGATAGCCTCCAAAGTAGTCTGGCAATTATTGAAGCGTTGCGGCCTAAGACCTATTTTATGGATACGGTGAACTACAATGGGTTCGGTAAGTTCAACTTTGAGTCGGTTAGGCAATACGGTTTCATCGCTCAGGAAGTGGAAACCGTCTTGCCTGAACTTGTAACAATTGGCCGTAAACCTGCTGTGACTGATACCTTGGGTAATATACTGGTGGAGGCGTACAACTACCGGTCACTTAATTACATTGGATTGATTCCCATTTTGACAAAGGGCATGCAAGAACTTCAGGCCGAGAATCAATATCTTCGATCACATTTGAACGATCTGCGTGAACAGATGCAACAATTGGCTGCAGCGGTCACTAGTTGCTGCGGCCAGGGTGCATCGTACAGGCTATCTGATGAAGGCGATCAGCTATTTGCGGAAACAAGACAAATGGATGTCACGTTGTCTGATTCAAAATCGGTCGTGCTTGATCAGAACGTTCCTAATCCGTTTGCTGAACGGACGGTGATCCAGTATTTTATTCCAACTGGTGCTTCAAAAGCCCAAATGTTGTTCCATGATGCCCAAGGCCGACTGGTGCAGTCTACGGATATTGCTGAAACAGGATATGGAAAGCTCAATGTATTTGCGTCCGACCTGACCGATGGCACTTATACCTATTCGTTGGTTGTTGACGGGAAAGTAATGGACACGAAAAGGATGATCAAGGCTGAATAAGCCTTGATCCACTCAATTGGAAAACCTTCTTTATAATATGCTATGAAACGACTTCTTTTCTTCTTCCTCACGATGTATCATTTATCCTACGGCCAGATAACCTTGGACGAAACTTATCCCAATGCTGGTTACTATGGAGCAGCTTCAAGTTGGCAGGTCTTCGAGGTGGTTCGGCTTGAAGTGGATGGAGATAAATTCTTGTTCAGGGACAATGCGAATAGAACCTTGAAATTCTATAATCTCGACCATTCGCTTTGGAAAAGCATATCCTATGAAAATGCCATTGACATGAATCCCAACTACAATACCGCCAACATTTTGTATGTCTCTCAACATCTATTTGATCTGGACGATGAGATTGAATTCATGTACATTGATGAAAATGGAAGTGCTGGAAGTGTTACACAGGTGGTTAACGAGGATGAAAGTGTACTGTTTACCGCGACCAACCAATGGCCGCGATTAAATGCAAGTGTTCCACAGAATCAGCAACCAATTTATACTACCGATGAGGGTACCTTCATGATTCTGAGTGGAGGAAGTACGGCTGATGGAAATGCTTATGTCTATCGGTTGCCGGGTTCGCTGGCAGTCGGAGTAGAAGAAAATGTGTTCACGCAATTCACTCAAGGCAGTTTGAAGACCTATCCGAATCCTTCTGCAAATGAAGTTATGGTAGAGTATAGTGTTCCGTTTGGGTCGTATGGTACTTTGCGGTTCACAGATGAACTCGGCCGCGTGGTGCAAACCGTGCAACTGCCCACAAATGAGGGCACCTATACCTTAGATGCCGGCACACTGGGCACGGGAGTTTATTTCTGCACACTACTGAGTGGGGCGGAGGTGGTGGCCACGCAGAAGTTGGTGGTTTCGACCAGCTTCAAGTAGCAAGCCGCAAGCCGCAAGCTGCAACGCCAACCTTTTTCCTTTTCCTACTGTCTCCTAACTCCTGTCTCCTGAATGCTAGAATGAAAGTCCTCCGTTGTCGGAAGAACGGGCGGTACGAAACGGCATACCGAGGCATGCGTCAGCTAAGAGATGGTATGTAACGGCATACCTGCTTCTCAAGCCTTGAAGAGGCGGTATGAAACGGCATTTTTCTACTGGTTCCTGAATACTGTCTCCTAACTCCTCAGAGGAGGTCGGGGTCAGGTTGAACCCGACTGTGACCACTCGAAAGCTGACCGCAATGGGCCAAAATGCGAATGCGGTGACGTAAACACCGCTCGCTGTCGGCAAATGGCCGACCGATGTTGCCAATTTGCTGTTCGCGGTCACACCATTTCCGCCCGCTGTCGCATTCAAGGCCCGTCAGGCTATTCTCATTTGTCAAGCTGCTCCGCCATCCACCAACCACCAAAATCTGACATCTGACATCTAAAATCTGACATCAGTTTATGGAATTCTCATCGGCTCGGAATCCAAGGGGAAAGTTTAACCTAAAATCCTAATGTCATGAAAACACTTGCAGTCATCATCACCACGGTTTCAACAGCCCTTTTCGTAACCCTTTATTCCTTCTTTCCCGAACGGTTGAATCCCCGCCCCGCAGCGCCTGAAAAGGGGTGCGTGTTCAACAGCATGATGGGCATTGAGACCACCGAAAACTATGCGCAGTACAAGACCCCCGATAAGGTGGTGAGTTCATTGGAACACGGCCTTGGATGGATGGCCGAAGCCCAGCAGAAGAATGGCGGGTGGGGCGCAGGCAGCCATTACCGCCAACAGGAAATGGACCCACATGCCGTAGAGGCCGACCCCGCCACCACGGCCATGGTGGGCATGGCGCTGATGCGCAACGGCAGCACACCGGACAAGGGTCGCTACAGCCAACAACTGACCCGCGCGGTGGAGTACATTCTGAAAGAGGTGGAGAACAGCAGCCCCAACAGTTTGAACATCACCTCGTTGCAGAACACGCAGATACAGACCAAGTTGGGGCAGAACATAGATGTGGTGCTGGCATCGCAGTTCCTCACCAATCTGTTGGAAAAGCTGTCTGACAACCATCCGCTGCGCAAACGCATCAAGGAGGCATTGAACGTGTGCGTGGTGAAGATCCAGAAAGGGCAGATGGCCGATGGCAGCACGCAAGGTGCCGGTTGGGCGGGTGTGCTGCAATCGTCATTGGCCACCAATGCGCTGGAGGCGGCCGAGTATGCCGGTGCCGATGTGGACACCAAGAAACTGGAGCGCGCCAAGCAGTACCAGACC
>Ga0172367_10000478_pt1 | contig 61754 bp, 101 predicted proteins | sample Lak10m_FD_114542 | JGI IMG/M metagenome (GOLD analysis project Ga0172367, IMG submission 114542) | Freshwater microbial communities from Kabuno Bay, South-Kivu, Congo - kab_022012_10m | ecosystem: Environmental > Aquatic > Freshwater > Lake | place: Democratic Republic of the Congo: South-Kivu... | reverse complement strand
CCGGGAAACTTCTGCTCCCAGCCTGTCTTTTTTAAGCCATCGCCTTGAGTTTGTCCAAGTACTTCTCCGCCTTCTTGAGGTAGGCCACTGCTGAGCGCTTGTCCTTGAAGTAGATGCAGAGCATGCCTGACTCTGAGTCGCAATCCATACCCTGCACCTTGCCGACCTTCTCGACGAGCATTTCCTCGATGTCGTAGTAGGAGTTGTACTCTCGGAAGCAGTACTCCTTCTTGAGGCTTCCACCTAAGGACCACTTTAACTTGCCGTCGTCGTTGAAGTCCCAGCCGTATAGCATTAAGCCAGTGTGGGAAACGATTTGATTTGATTTTTCTTGTGCCATCTTTTATTTGTGTTGATTGGTTATGAAGCAAATATAGGGTGGAAACCCCCGGAAGCCCCGAGGGTTCCTGAAAAAGTTATCTCTCTATGATGTCCAACTCCGTGACCTCAAATGAGAACATGTCCAGGTAAGCTAGATCGTCCTTGTCGTAGTCGTAGTCCTCTCCAAGGAGTTCCTCGCTGACAATGATCTCTGCGTCATCTTGTGATTCTGCCTTGACGTGGAAGACTACCGGACTATCTAGTCCTAGAGCTCCGTGCGGGTCTGAAACGACCACGCAGTAAAGTTTTTTCTCGCTCATGTTCTATTGTGTTAATTGGTTATGATGCAAATATAGGGTCTAGTCCCGGGAGGATCCTGCTAGACGGGATGAATTTCCCAGGCAAAGTAGACGCAGGATGATCTGCAGTCGAAGGTGTCTAATAGCACACCTTCCTTCAGACATGCTACGTGTTTTGACACACGGAGAATCCATGTGCCGGTGGAGGGCATGGTGAATGCTGTTTTACGGGGTTGTCCCTTGATGCCAGGGAAGGAGTGTCTGGTGGCATTGAAGCCTAGCTCCTTTAGTGTGCCGGTGATCTGGTTCTCCCAGTTCTTGTCCTCTCTGGACCTATTGGTCCTCCAGCCTCTGGCCTTCATGAGTTGATACACCTCGTTGTAGGAACGTCCAGTGGCTATCGTCACCGAACGGATCATGCAGTCCTTAGAGCATTTGAGGTCTTCAGAGCTCTTAGGCTGATAGTATTTGAATTGATTGGTCATGGTGCAAATGTAGGAAAGAAGACCGAGGAACTTCCGCTCCCCGGCCTGTCTTTTTTTTTGGATCCTTAGTCCTCCAAGTAGTCCAAGATATCTTGAGCTATGGAGTCAGTATCGCTAAAGGACACATCCACCTCAACAGCATTCTCTACTGAGTCCTCGTCAACCTCCGCTGTGACTATGACACCACCGTTTCCATTGTCATCTGTGTCGTATGTGACCTCGATGCTGGAGTGGTCTATGGTCACCTCCTTTTGGATGTAGTCATTAAGATCAATCTCCTCCAATGCCTCGGCGAGTTGTTTCTTAGTGATACTCTTACCCCCTCCAGTCTTGATAGACTTGATGATATCAATAACATCTTCTTTGGTGAAGATTGAACCGATTGAACCTAGCACTCCCGCTAAGGCTTCCTCTTTTGTTTTTGTGTTTTCCATTGGTATGGTTGGTTATTTGTTATGATGCAAATATAGGGTCTAACCCCGAGGTAAAAAAATGGTTAGAATAAAACGTTGACTTTTTTTAGTTTGGAAAATTCCTCAGCTAACATCGATACTTCCTCGAGGATTTTGTCAAAGTTATCTATTGTCCATTGCTGGCCCGCATCAATCAAGACGCATCCGGATGAACATTCCGCAAATTTCAACTGACTCATATAGTACTTGGCAGGTGTGCCCTTGATGTCCAATATGGGCTCGTCCGAGCTTGGGTCTATCGCAGATCTACGGAGAGACACCTCATAGCTTCTGCCTTGGTTATCTACGGCCTTCACATCTAAGGGTATCTCGTTAATAAAGCTTGGTAGTTTTATCTGTTTCATGTCTCAAGAATAATCCAAATCCCCGGGAGTAAACCGAAGGCCATAAAAAAAGCCTCGATTCCGATGAATCAAGGCCTTTCCGCCCTTCCAGGTTGAAGAAGGGACTTTTAACCAACCAACCAACCTTATTTCTTTTGCGACCTAGCGGTACTTCTGGTAGATCTCCTCTAAGGCCTTTTCATCATCAGCGGATAAACTATAGTACTTGGAGGCAATCACCTGTATCTTTTCTTCGAACTCGTCCTCCATCGGAGATCTATTGGAACCTCCGGTCTTAAAGGAGTTAACGAATCCTCTATCGAAATTACCAGGGTTCTCTTTCATCGATTCTATCAAGGCTTCCTTGACGTCATCAGAGGCATGATCTACTAGCCATTTGGCTGCTTCTACAAGTTCTCTTGATGAGCATTCGTTTAGGAAGTCGTCGATGTCAATGTCCTCTTCTACTGTGATATAAGGCATAGAGCTATTTTAATTGTTATACTTATTTCTACCCAATTGTTTCACGTATATGTACGTACGAGAGCGTTTATGCGCCTCCCTGGGTGGTTAGCAGGATTCACACCAGGGCATACCGTTGGGACTTTTAGGCCAGTTGTCATTTTTTTCTTTACCCTTATTGTTTACAACATCTAAGAGTCTTCGAACGATCAACTCGTCTTTCTCACTCATTGCTACGTTTACCAATAAGCCATATTTGTCTACGGTGTAAAGAGGTTTAACCTCTTTTGATTCTTTGCTTAATTTGCTCATAATGATTAGTTTTTATTGGTTATGAGGCAAATATAGAAATGACCTCCCGAAAGAATCTGACGATACTGGAAAAAGATAGCGGAGACGGAGAGATTCGAACTCTCGATACCCTTTTGAGGTATACACACTTTCCAGGCGTGCTCCTTCAACCACTCGGACACATCTCCAAAGGAACCAACCGGGATCTCCTTTATTTAACTCAGAGGCAGCTATCTCCTCTATTGGCTCTCGGACTTAGTCAGGAATCGTTTATGAGCTCAGACGAATCCCGTATTCATTCGTACGCATCTGAAATCGTGTTAGATCCCGGTTGGTTTTTTTATTTCGTTATTCTACCATATGACCAACCATCAGGTAGTTCATCGGTTCTCTTTATTTTTTTGTTTTCCGTGTTGTTGGTTATCCATCTTGTTCCAAACTGAGAGTTTCCTTCACCTTTCTGCAAAATTGAATTTTTGTCACCTATTTTTCCCTTTGCTTCTCTGGTGTGGTTTCTCCCGAAGAAATTATTATTTTCTCCTTTCCCATATTGGTCAACACCTTTAAGACCCTCTTTCGTCAGTTCTATCGAATATCTTCTATATTCAGGATCCGTTTTCATTTTTTCAGAATGAATCTTTGCTCCCTCTATGCCAGCCGCCTTTGCGGCTTTTATCCCAGCTTTAATAAAAGATTCTTTGTGCTTTTCTGAAGAAAAGCCTCCTCCACCTCCGGGTTGTAAATTCATGCACATAGTGTCCTTTAATAAATTCTCATTTACTAATTCAATTTCCCTATTTCTTAGCAATTCTCTATTTTCAAAGAACTCTAGGATCTCTTTCCTATGTTCATTTTTACCATGCTTTCTAACGGAATTCTTGATCCTTTTACCTCCACCAAAATATCCATCGTTTAAGTTATCCGTTGAATGCATTCCTATGTAGTATCTATTATTCTTAAGACATGTTATCTTATAGATATAATGGTACTTTTTTTCTTTCCTTGCCATTTTTGTAACCTTTGTTTAGACTATATATCTAAACAAAGGTACGAAATGGGGGCGGTGCGCCTGCTTGGGCTCGAACCAAGGACCTACTGATTATGAGTCAGTTGCTACTAACCAACTGAGCTACAAGCGCATTGTTTTAATAAATCAAAGAACCTATTCCTTTTTTGTTATACCGCTAATGTGTGGAAACGTTCCGAGGAATATCAGATGTAATTCGATAATTTTGTTGTCCCTGCTGGATTCGAACCAACATACTCAGAATCAAAATCTGATGTCCTGCCATTAGACGAAGGGACATTGAGTGCAGTGGGACTGCAGCTCCCTGAGGCTCCTACACTAAGTTGTTCCCCTTTGTACTCAGAGAAGGACTTGCACCCCCACGTCCAATGGACTCGGTTTTTACCTTAGCGTCTCCTATCGGGCCAATGCATTAGCCTCACTTCCGCCACCTGAGCATATTAAAACACCCTATTTTATCCAACTTGCAGGTGTTATGGCTGTCCTCATTGCTGAGTTAGGAATAAACTGTCTTGCTCCCCTCGTGAAGGGTATTACCGACGTTAGTAGTCAACTAGAAGGTTTTGTATATACGAACCTTCAACTCTTCCCTATGGTTATCATACCATTTCTCATCGTATGGGACATACTATCTGATGATTAGTCAGAACGTGTAGCCAGGACAGGATTCGAACCTGCAAGTGGTAAGTTTGTGTGTCCGGGTGCTTACCTTATCCGTGTACACTTAGCGTCTACCGGGCCCACTGGGCCCTATTACGCAACCTGACTATGATTTGTAGCGGGGAACGGAATCGAACCGCTGACCTCCAGGTTATGAGCCTGGCGAGCTACCGCTGCTCTACCCCGCAATATGGTGGGATGTGATGGAGTCAAACCACCCGAGTCAAAAGACAAACGATCTACAGTCGTTCCCGCTATCCCTACGGTATAACATCCCTTATAAAATTTTTAATTTTTTTAAAACCTCCTTGTTCCAAAGCTCTACTATAAGATCTGAATATTCGGAAAGAAATAATTCAAATTTCTTTTTATTCTCCTCCCTGAAATATCCTTTCACCTCTATTATTTTTTCTAAGGACCCATCCTCACCGTATATGAAAAAATCAGGATGAAAATAATTCCCGGTTGATAATAGATATCTCATTTCAGAGTATTTCCAAGCCAATCCATTTTCATCAAAATACTTTGCCACCGCAACCTCCCAGCTTGAATCCATTCTTATTCCATTATAAAACAATTGTCTATCTCCACGGAGGATAGCATTTCTATTTCCCATCATTGATTGGGATATTTTTGTTCTGCTACTTTCAGTGTGGTTTTTTTCTTTGAATGAAGGAATTATTGACCCATCAGAATAAGATTTAAGTAAAGATTCAATTCCTTTTTTAATTCTTTCGTCGGTTTTGGAGTTTTTTCCTTTATTCCATGATGGCGCACCGAATTTCCCCTTTCTCCCGCTGGGCTTTCCAATCTTACATTCCCCATTTTTCTTCTTCATCCCTTTGCAGGATGAGCTATTAATAGAGCAGCACCATTTCCCATTCTTAAATTGGTGGATAGCCTCATCTTCACATCCATATTCGCATTTCATTTACTATTTTTTTTAGATTTATATATCTAAATTAGTCCCCCGCAATTGCCGCTATGCGAATCTCCCAATTGCAGATCAATATAAATTGATCGTTGTAGGTCCACCAGGACTCGAACCTGGAATAGAAGCTTAGAAGGCTACTGTTATATCCCTTTAACTATGGACCCGTTTTTTCCAGTATGTCAAAGAACCTTGTGTGTCTTGTTTGACGTTCGCTAATATCAGATAAATTCCCGTAGAGAGACCGAAGATAACGAATTTTTTGTCACGGAAGTTATATATAGTCCGAAGACTAAGTTTTCAAGAAATTTTCAGATTTTTCAGAACATTTCTTCAAAAAAATCCATTTATGGACGCAGACCCCGATAGTGAAAAACAGAGCAGCAACACTAAGCTTGATTCTTGCAACATTCTTCAATCCTCTTGGATTCGATGCTGCCTTTGCTCTTGTGACAGAATGGACCGATTCATACATAGCCACAGATATCATTTTCTATGGCATCTCAGCTTGCTTTTTTGGATTATACTTCCTTTTGAAGAGGAAGAGTAACCTACCGGTTACTGGTTAGAAAGACTATACACTCAAGGGCCTCGTAGTTCTCCTCGGCCTCGTACTTTCTGAAAGCTTCCCTTCTACCGAGGTTATTGATGTTCATGAAGACCCTTGCAACTAGGTCTTCTCCCCATTTGGCCTCTGCCCTTACTATCTTAGAAGGATTGAATTCAGTTTTCATTTTTTTTAATATATCATGGAGGCAAAAAAAGAGGGAACCTAAAAAGATTCCCTCGTCAAGATCCCAGTGGATATTATATTATCCGATGATCATCTGGTTGGACTTGCGTCCTCTGGACATGTCGTAAGCACGATTTACGATCTTCGTGTTCATGTACATACCAGAAAGTACTTCACTTACTGTGCTAGCACCAAATCCAGTGCGTTGTGCAACTTTAGTTACATCACCCATTCTGCGTCTAGCATTAATGCTAGCGATCTTCTGGATGTAACTTAATCTCTTGTAGGAGCTTGGGCGGTTTGTTTGATTTTTCATCATTTCTTTAGATATAAGGTTTAATTTATTATTATAGCACAAAAAATCCGGAAAGTTCCGGATTATATTGTTTTTTCTTAGAATGGAAGCCTATCATCCTTATCCTCATCAGGGGGACTGCTCTTACCTGGTCCCTCCCTGAGGGTCTTGGCTAGATCGGTCTGACCCAGCATGATGCTGACAACATCATCTCCTTGGATTTTCATCACCTTCTTGGCGTAGGCCCAGTGGTTCTTGATCTTGTCATAGGAGATGGACTTACCGTCTCTGGTTGTAACTGTTAAGGTTACTCCTCCTGGTTCTAAAGAGAGCTCGTTGGTTCTGCTCTCGTCGTTGCATAAGAAATTATCTGACATAATATAAAGGGTTATCTGGTTTTAATGATAGGGGTCAAGATCTGGGTTTGGAATGGAGTCCCAAGCTTTCTGCTTATTCAAGCCTGCTCCTCCAGCTATCTCCACCTTAGTTGCGCTCTGCTTCAGCACGTTCAAAGCCTCCAGGTATTCTCCGTCATCCATCATATTCATTATCTCTACACCCGAATCCTTGTCAATTTCCACTCTGAATACCATTGCTCTCCTATGGGCGTTGGCGTTAGCCCTTAGCACCATAAAGCCAAGCATTTGATTATTTTTCTCATCGAAAAGCATTGTCTCCATGTTCAGCTCTCTGGCTGGCATGAAGCTTTCTAATCCGTGGCAATCTGCTATACCTATGAATTTCATGATTCAAATATACTTTATTTTTCCGGGGTAATCCCGCTCTACCTTCTGGTTATTTCATTTTGCATTGTGCGGTAGTAAACGTAGATCTTCTCCAGCTCCTTCAGAGGCATCGTGCCTCTGTCCCTCTCTAAAGCCTCCGCATGCTCCATCTGGATCCTGAAGTCACCCACCATCCAGCCGTTCTGCAAATCCGAGTAGAGAGCTTCTTTGGTCTCCTTGATCTCGTTCTGTCTTTCACCTCTCTTGCCTCTTCTGATCTCCTTCCCTCCTCTTTTCCGCGTTTCCTGCCATATGATAAACTCCTTCCTTTTGAAGTAGTACCAGGCGGACCATCTATCTTTTATGAGCTCCCACAATTTCATTAAGCCACTCCTCCTCTGTTGGAAAAGAGCGAGGACATGTACTCCTTGATTCTTCTATCTAGAACCCTGTCCTCGATCTGGATGTTGTACATAAGCCTTAGCTCTTTCTGGATCTCAGGGATGTCCTTCTCCCCGAATAGACCTCCACTGTTTTTGAAGTAATTGGAAATCACAGTTCCTATTATGTCCTGAGTTCCTGGTGCTTGGTTTTGTAACATGATTATTTAGATTTTGTTTGGTCTTCGGTAGATCTAATAAGGGAGAGCATATTGATGATATGGGTCTTGATGACCAGGGTGTCCTCTGGGTTAAGCCTTGCCTCGTCCAGCTCTCTAATGAGTGAACTAGCCTGAAGGTATGCTCTTCTGGCCGTGGCCTGTACCTTAGGCTTGTAGGTGCTTTCTAATATCTGCTTTGTTCTTTGATCCTGCATACACTATCTATCCTCAGTTTAATTTACCCCTATTTAGGGATTTGCTTAGACACTTATGGCAAAGAACAGAGGTTGCCCGGTAGTCAACGTTCTCCACTGACTCCGAGCATTCCCTGCAGTCCATCTTCTTGCATCCTTTTTCTCTCTGGAGGCCAGAACTGCCCTTGCCTCCGTAGACCGTTTTCTGTTTTCTAGCTGTCATAATCCCATCTCATGTATGTAATCGTAATCCGGGGTTGTCTCGAATCCGGGAAACTCGCTCTCTAGTATCCAAGCAACATCCTTACACTTCTCATACTCTTCCCTGGATTCGAAAAGGGCTAGCATCTTACGCAGTGCCTTTCTTATCTCTTCTCTGTCCGCGAATTCCTCCTCGTCAATTCCCTCATTCACTATCAGAGCGTATGCCTCATAACAGGCTTCGATGAATTTACCAATGGCTTCTTCTCTGAATTTATTCAATAGATCCTCTACATCCGGCTCCGGTTCAAACTGCTCTCTCATAGATTTACAATATTAATGTTGATAACTAATTCCGATTCTTTTAGCTCCCTATAGAGCGTACCACCCTCGGATACAAATTCAAGTTCTCCTGAGAAGAATCTGGATGTCTCGTGGACCTTCTCCCTTGTGATAGCTCCTCCTGCGAAAAAGATTTTTCTCTTGATCTCCTCGTGGTTTTGTTTATCCTCTGTCTTACAGACACATTTGATTGCTGCCATATCTTATTATAGACTCCTTAATGCATTTTCTTTCATATGACTAGTAACCAATTGAATCATCGTAAAATTCGTCGCTGAAGTCCTCGTCGAATAGGTTCTGCGAATCGTCCAAGCCATCCAATAGGAATTCATCCTTCTGAGCATTCCAGATGATAAGCTCTCGAGCTCCCAATTCTGTTTCGAATTGCTTGACTGTTTTTCCTGATAAGAAGAAATCGTCAACCAATTCCTCGATCTTGCGTGGTGTGTCCTCGTTGATAATCACTGTCCCCTGTGTGTTCTTTCCCTTGTTCATGTCCTGTTTCTTTGTTTGTTTCTGCTAGATTAATTGATATCCCCGTTATAAAAAAAAAGGTTTCCTAAATTAATTCTCCGTCCTCATCTACCTCGAACTCCATTCCATTCGCCTCTAGTGTGTCGGCTACTGACTCGTCCGACTGTAGTCCGTCGTATTCTTCCTCTAGATCGCGGTAAAGCTCTCTGCACTTATCCAATCTCCATTCCTCCGCTGCCTTGTCGATCGCTTGCTCTTCCTCTTCTAGATCCATGAAGACCAGTGGATCAACCCCCACTTTATTTATAAGGAGAATCTTGGAGTCAGGGTACTCGTCATCATAGTAGTCGCCCGAATATACTATCTCGCTATGAGTTTCTGCCTCACAGGTGTTCTCGTGTGAGTATCTGCTGCTCTTTCTAGAGAAGCTAATGGAGAGTGTATCGATGAACTCCTGAACCTTCTCCTTAATACCCGCTGGCAGATCAGCCAATTCCTCATCTGAGAACTGGGTTAGTCCTAATGCTTTAACCAGAAATATCTGGACGTTGGAAACATGACCAGTGAAAGAAGCTCCGTCCCCTTGGGAATAGAACCCCGTGAATTGCACGTCGTCTGTATCTACGCCTTCTTCTGCTAGATCCTCCTTGAAACTGTCTATTACGAACTCGTGCCAGTCGTCGAAGACGTTAATGTCACGGTTGCGATCTATTGCCACCTCCTTGAGTTTATCTGAGAGCTGATCGAATGTGTAGGTTCCTTCTTGCATATTGTTTGATTGTTTTAGCTAATATATCTCTAAAGCCCGCAGCAAAAAAACGGGAAGCCTAAACTTCCCCGTCTTTTTAGCAGAACCAGACAATGCCATCGTCGGCAGCCAGCTCGAAAGCTCTTGTCCATTTGTCGTACAAATTCAATCTCCAACTCTTCTCTTCCTGGTCGCTACCAAAGCTGTCCTTCAAGAATGCCTCCCACTTGGCTCTGCCCTTCTTGTAGTCCTCGAATAGCTTGGCTGACACCTTCGGTCCGATGAAGCCCTCGCAGTCTGAGAAGTTGATCTGCTCATAGAAGGGCTTATCTATATAGGCTCTCTCGTTTGCCCACACGTTATCCGGTGGCACGTTAAGGAAGCACTCAGAAAGCATTCTTCTGTAGTCGTTATAGCCACTATAGCTACCAGCTCTGAAATCTAAAACTTCAGTTTCTGGTGTCTCGTAGTAGGTTCCAGGATCCATATCACTGATCCAGTTGTTTGGAGAGTCGACCTGGGCCTGAGTAAAGGTGCAGGTCTCTTCGCCCAGTTGTCCAAAGACTCCGGGTACTCTATCGCGGATCCTTTCGAATTCAGGATCTATCGCTCTTAGATTTGAATATGCTGTTATGTCTAATCCCATGACGCTAATGTATTAAAAAAGACCGAGGAACTTCCGCTCCCCAGTCGACTTTTTTTATCCGTTGATTTCTCCTGCTTGGATCTTCTCGTCTACGAAGTCCTGCACTCTCTGAATGAGGGCTTCATCCCAGATGGTGTCACCATGCTTTCCTTCTAATGTGGAGTCGATGACCTTGCCGTCCTGAATCCATTCCTTGTAGATCAAGACGCCTTCTTCGTCCTTGATGGTGTAGTGGTGGGTCTCAATTCCCCTTTCTACGTTGTGGTCGAGTAGCTCTAAGCCCTCTGTTTTTTTTCCTTCCATATCTCTATGTGTTAATTGGTTATACTGCTAATGTAATTCAAGACTCCTCAGAACCCTCGAAGACCTCTATCCAAACTATGGGCTCCATGTTGTCCGGATCATCATCTATGATCTCCACACCATAGTACTTGCCTGATGCTAGAGTTGACTGGGCCAGCTCTAGCGCTTCCGCCCATGGAAGTCCTCCCTCTATAACCTTGGCATTGGAGTCATCCTCTGAATCAAAGGTGGCCACAGAGTACGTCGTGTCCTCAAAGAATCCAGAATCTTCCTGGACCTCGCAGTTGCTGCACTCGTAGAAAACCCGGCCTAGATCGTAGTTGTAACCTAGACTCTTGATGTGCGTCTCCCCGCACTCGGGACATAATTGATTGCCGTTCATGTCTTATTGTGTTAATTGGTTATGGTGCTAATGTAATCCAGAACTCCGGGAAACCTCAGATGGCTGAGGCCCAGGAGAGCTGAAAGGTGAGCTGCATGCCCCAGGGCATCTTGTAGGCAACCAGACCACCTGTGCCCACGTTGACGGTGTCTTCCTTGTGGTAGATCGCCTTGGTGAGAAGATCTCGGGCCGTGTTCCTTAGATCCATGATATCAGGGACTCCCATCTGGCCTCCGCCTTGGTACCACTGGTGGTTGGTGTCCTGCATGTGCTTCTGGACCTTCTCAAACGAGAAGTTGTCCATGATTGTTTGAGCCTGTTGCTCGAGTTCTGCGTGTGGAAATCTGTGTGCCATACTTTATGTTAATTGGTTATGATGCAAATATATGGCCCAATAGCGGGGTATCCCAGAAGGTGGTGGGATTTTTTTCCTGTGTGATAAGCGGGGTTTCCACGGGGATCTGCCTTACTTTAGCTAAGTCAATCTTAGACGGGCTGGGGCGGAGCAACCTCAGGAGAGTAGACTCCACCCTGCGCCAATGTTTAGTCCCCTGGGGACCACAAAAGAGGCTAGGCCTCTAAGCCTAGCCCCTGCCTCTTTCCCCGTAGTTTATCCGAAGATCACGTCCTGATAGAAGACCGATTGCAGGATCACATCCGCTGTGTCCCCATCGTCCTGCTCGTTAACGGCATCCAGAAGGTGGCGGACTGGCGCTTCCTGAACCCGCTCATGCACCTCCTTGAGAGTGATGGTCTGCGGTTCCTCACCGTTCTCCTCATCGACCAGTGTCAAGGAGCCTCCGCCACGTAGGATTTCCATCCAGACGTCCTCCACGCAGGGTGACTCACCCTTAGCCTTTAGCCTCTCCTTGGCCTTATCGTACTCCTTCTCGTCGTAATCCAATTGCAAGCCATAGTCTGCGAGTTGGTGTCCGTTGCATAGAGAGTTTAAGAAAATGTTTTCTGACTCCTCTGTTGTTAATTGAATCTTCATTGAGTTACTGTGTTAATTGGTTATGGAGCAAATATAGTCCATATCCCCGGAATAAAAAAACGATTCTCAAATTACCTCTGCAGCTGAGGCACCCAGTGGGTTGTCCGCTTATCTTCGGTTTCTTCCCGGACAACTGGATACCCGAGCGGACACGTGCTCTTCATATAGACATGGAAGTGAAAGGGAAACTCTCCAGCACGACCGTCCATGTCTGAGTAGGTGGAGAATGTCGCTCCTCCCTGCTCTAGACTCTTCTGCATAATCCAGCGAGTCCACTCATAGAGTGACTCCAGCTCCTCCGCCGATAGCGTGTTGCAGATTCGATGTGGCGAGATCCTGGCTCGATAGAGTGCCTCCGCCTTGATGTAGTTGCCCACTCCAGCAACAACCTTCTGATCCATGAGTGCTCGGCATACGGGCGTCTTCCTATGGGAGATAGCTCTAAGAAAATCCGGGAATGTGGTATCCGGATGTAGCAGATCAGGACCGATTCCTCCTAATCTTCTCTGCAGTTCTGACTCATGCTGCATAAAGATGAGGGTTCCAAATCTACGGATGTCATCAAACCACACGCGACGCCCACCCTGGGTGGAGAAGTGAAAGTGAGCGTGCTTGGTTCTAACATCCTTCCAGCCGCCACTCATGCCTAGTGTGTTCCAGATGCTCCACCCGTTTTCTAGACGGATTTGGATGGCCTTGCCTTTGACATCCACAGATTCCACAGCAAGCGGTAGAGCCTTCTGAAATGCTTCGATGCCCTTGGGAGGAGTCTTCAGCCACTTCCCGCCAAGAACCTGGGCTTCCGTGATGGTCTCGCCCTGTAATCTCTCAGAGAGACTCAGAGCCATTCTTCTAACTTCTGGTCCTTCCGGCATCCTAGTAAACAGGATTACTTGTAAGGATGCCTTTGTGAGTTCGGATTTGGATCTTTCTGCCTGCTAGACAGTTTTGGAAATCCTCCGTGCAGTCTGATAGCTGATCCTGCAGGGATTCCACTTCCTCCTCCAGGTTCATGATGTGCAGCTCATGCTCTCTATTGACCCGTTTCAGGGAGTCAAGCGTGTGCTCTGCCTTTAGCTGTTCGAAGTCGCTATGACCGTGTTCAACCTCTAGTGCTAGCCAGAGTCCCAGGGACAAGACCGAGATAAGCATTATAATTCCGATTTTGTTTCTCATATGTTCTATTTAATTAATCCAATTAGTTCGTAGACGATTGTGTAGGCGAGGAGCATGATCAGGAACATGGTGACCTGGTACCCTGGGTGGGATCTCTGTTCTGGCGTGTCCCTATGCAGGGTGAGAAGCCTCACGATGCAGGTGCCCAGAATCATGGTCAGGATGTAGCTCGTCATTTACGAAGTCTCTTGATTGTCTCCTCTTGATCCTGGATGGTCTCGTCCTTCCACTTCATCATGCGCAACATAACGAGCATGTTCAGGGCGAAGATGGGAGTGTCAAGATCTGACCATCTCCAATTGGGCAGGAGCCCGAAGGCCCAGCATGTCACCTCGATAAGGCCGAGGCCTATTACGACCAGGCTAGTCCAGGTCATAATCCTATAGTAGTTTTTGTCTGTCATACATTGCAAATATAAGATTAAACCCCGCGGAGAAAAAATGGTTTCGAATCCTGTTAATAACTTTCCTCCATGATGCCGATTTCTTCCAGCACTTCGGATAGGTCGATGTCGTCTTCAAAGCTGAATCGATCCAGGGAGAAGCTCGGCTCCTTGATGGCGCCGTTGGAGAATCTAACGTGTGGGTTCTGGATCTCCTCCAGTCTCACACCCACCTGATCCGTGCCGTAGTACTCTTCGATCTCACGGATGAAGTAGTGCTGACCCTTAACGGGACGGTTGGGAATAAGACGGATTGATTCCGGGTGGAAGGTGTCGTTGATGCAGAGAGCCAGAGAGCCGGGTGCTACCATAGATTTTGTTTTAGATGGGCAGAGAGCTAACAAAGGAGATGAGTTGCATCGTCATTCCTCTTAGTCTGCTCCAGATGCGTGTGAGCGTAGGTACCCTGGGTGGGATCTTCTCGTCATACACATTGTCTTCGAGACCAAAGATGAAATAGAATCGCTCATGCTCCGCCGAGAAAACTCGTGGTCCTCTTGGAGTCTCTGCCACTTTATTTCTAGTGTAAATTCTGCTTTTTGTTTCTTTTTTCATGGGGATCTCTTCTAAACTATATATGAAAAGGCCGAGGAGAAATTTCACTCTAATGTAAGAAATAACCGCGAAGAAAAAAAATAATCCCAGAGGTTTTTCCCGCCCAAGAAAAATAAGTCCATAGAGAGATCCTAGTCAACATAGAAGGGAGCATAGAGAGTTTCCTTTCCAATAGACTAGAGAGAAGACGAGGCGATGAGGAGAGCCGGGGCGAGAGAGAACACATAGAGAGACAGAGTGAACGGGGCGAGTCTGGGGCGGACCTAGACACGGCCTCTAGGAAATCCCACAAATCCCCACAAATTTCCACAAATCTCCACTGCGCACTAAGAATTCCGACCCGGCCGAGAAGGACTGAGCGACTAAGAGATCGAGACCGGGGCTTCGCGGAAACCAGGATAGCCTGGGAGACCGTGGACCCTGGGTGGTGGACTCGGCCCTGGAGAGGGCTTACTAGGAGGGACCTTTCCGAGATATACAGGTCCTGTTGGGCCAGGCCTTCTATAAGGTTAGGTCCGAGTCTTCTATAAGGTTGGTCTATGGTTAGGTCCGAGTCTTCTATAAGGTTGGTCTATGGTTAGGTCCAGGCCTTCTATAAGGTTGGTCTATGGTTAGGTCCAGGCCTTCTATAAGGTTAGGTCCGAGTCTTCTATAAGGTTAGGTCCGAGTCTTCTATAAGGTTGGTCTATGGTTAGACTCGGGTCTTCTATATGGTTAGGACTGGGACTTTCATAAGGTTAGGACCGAGTCTTCTATATGGTTAGACTCGGGTCTTCTATAAGGTTAGGACCTGGTCTTCTCTCTAGTAGTCTAAGGGGTTGGTGTAGCACCTTCTCTCTAGTGAGAGACTCCTGTGCCTCTATGGATAAGCTCTAGGGCTTGCTGGGGTATGGCCTCATAGGTCACCATATGAATCCCATCGTTGAAGTTGGGATCCTGGTACCACTTGTTGTCTAGAGAGGCTGTGTCTATCATATAGATGTCATCATCGTATGTGGAGTTCCAGAGGTACTCCTCGTCATTGGAGTTCACTGCGAATATCACACTGCCTCTGATGGGTGTTGTGGTTAGCCATGACTCGCTTCTGCCTTTTGGTTTGAGTCCCTCTCTGGCTATGCCCTCTCTGTATATGGGATTGGATGTGTGGTACACATAGCGATTTGGTGTTATCTCTTTTAGTGAGTCTCGGCTCTCTAGTAGGAAATCCTTGTATATGACTATGTGTCTCATTGCTCTATATATTGACTGTCTCTCTATTGTGATTGGTAGTGATAATGTGAGTGACAACTATTTGGGAGGGCGGGGTCTCCTGGGATGGACCCCATTTTGGCCCTCCTGTGGAATTGATATATAATGCATAGTAGCATGAAGCACGTTAAACTGTTTGAATCAATTTCTGAAAAATTGCATCACGGAAATACTCTTGAGAGAGATGAAATCATGAAGCTGAAAGTGTGATCAACAGTAATGGGTCTATATCGGATCGGCTTCTCTAATTGTTACCCAATCTGGCATTTTCTCTAATATCTGCCAATCGTTATATCCAAAAATCTTATAATCATTAGGTGTTAAAATTAAATAGTCATCCTTTGGATTTTTTGTAAATTGTTTAACAGCAAAATCTAAAACTTTACCATCAATCAATGGCGCAATATGTGCTTCAATATCAGAATCAAAATAAATTATTTTAGTATCTATATTATTCTTCTGAGACCAATTAACAAACTCTGAGGTAAACCAAGAACAATTGGCTTTTTCTTTATCAAAATATTCACCTAATCTCAAATCAAAATCCCTGGACAAATCATTAATAAATTGAGTTGCCATTGAATCTAAATTAAGACCGGTTTCAAATATTTTATAACTTTTTATATGTTTCATTCCATTATTCTTTTTGTAGTGTATATCAACTCTCCTGATGGGCGGGGTTCTCTTGGATAAACCCCATTTTTACCCTTTAGGAGATTGATATATATATAAGGCATGAAAACACATTTAATCACAATGCTCCAGGGATTAAAAAAAATCATAACCGCTAGGAACTCGAAAAAATACGGGCTCCGATAAATAAAACAAACACAAACAATGAATTGGATTTTGAGAACGATCAGGAAGTTGATAGATTTTCTATCATCACTCTTTAGCAATGGAATTTTACCCGTGCAACCTTATATTACCCCCACAATTATGAAAAATTACAAAGTGAAAATTAACTACAGCAGAGCTGAACCAGAAGACCAAGTTTACTTGCTTCTCACTGCCGCAAGCGTGGATAATCTCTCTGGATTAACAGCTGGACAACCCACCAGCATCAAAGACTTTAGAGCTAGCAACCCTGATATGACTATCACGTTGGGAGATACTAAGGGAGCAAGATTCTACGTGGGAATCACACCCTTTCCTACTAAAGGTCAACCTGATCCCACAAATAATCAGTACTACGGGTGGATAGAGTTTACCAGACAGAGTTCAGATCCTTTCGTTTGGTTGAATCTCAGCAACGTGGATTGCACAGGTCTTCCGATCACTGTCACTGGAACAGATTGCGACGGGTTCCCTTACTCGTTGGGTTACAAGAGCCCCGCTAATCTCATACAGAAATCATTATCGATGCAGATTGGAGCAACTGGAGCTTCAGCTGTAATATCTTGCCCAGGACCTTCTGGGTTTGGACCCTACACTAAGATCGTAGGACCTAACAAGATGCCAAGCTCGTACCCATCCTATAGTTCTTTCATCGATTCTTTAGCTAGCAAAGATACTTCTATCACGATACTTTCTGACTGCCCAGGTGGAACGTACACGGCTGGCCAAATTTTCACTGGTTCATTTTCAGAGGGAGAAACTTTTCTTTCTTTGACAGGAAATTTCGGAGACACTTGGGTTCTAAAAAGAGACCAGTTTGATTCCAATTACGCTTACCAATGCGCTGGTGGCAAAGTATGGTGGAACGGAAAAGAAGTTGATCAAAACTGGGTAACCCCCGGAACTACTCCTACTCCTTCGCAAGTTTTCTCTGATTCTACTTTTAGACTTCTTGTCGTAGGTGTCAACGAGGGGTACTTGGTCGCAGGTGAACACAACTACACCACTAATTACCCTTACTTCTTCCCTTTCCAGAATTTTGCAGGAAGCATCTACGCTGATACTATTCACGAGAATTCTAACTCTTACGGATTCCCTTACTCTGATTCGAACTTAAAGGTTCAAGTCCATGCAGGTAAGAATTCTACTATCAACATGAACATTATTCCAGATAATGTGGAAGCGGATTACTCTTCTTCCGTACCTTACAACATTCTTCTCGGAGGAAAGTACCAATTCGGTATCGGAGATGGCAGCGATCTTGGAAATATCAAGATGGGAAATTGCACTTACACACCCACTTCAAAAAACTCTTACGGAGGATTTCTTCCTACTTTTGATGAATGGTACAAGATCGGTTTCAACGACGACCCAGATCAGTACATCTGGGTAAAGACGCCAGGCTCAACTGGTCCATCAGTGGAAGCTGGGAATGCATTCGTTGCGCCACCGATGTGGATCAATGATGTTCTAACATGGGGATCAAATGTAACATGGACTCCCGGAGCAATTGCACCAACTAAACCAACAAACTAATCACCATTCAAGACCCGTCCAAGAGACGGGTTTTTTGTGGAGAGCCGTCTGGAGAGCGATATATAGAGGCATGAGACACATCAAACTATTCGAGAATTTCTCTCTAAATAAAGGACCCTTCCTGGTGATGGAACACGACCTAGATCATGGTGAAAGCTGGCCGGTAAGAATCTATCTGAACCTTAAAGAAGCCAGTGATTATGTGTTGAACAAGACTTTGGCTGACATCCAAATAAGGTATTCAGGTGTTGATTCGTGGCTTAAGGAAAAAAGCGATTCAGCGATCGATTCCTTGGAAGATTTATTATTAACTGATCATGATTTCGTGAATGATTTTTTATATACTTATCAGATCCTTGAGAACAGCTCTTCCGAAGAAGATATAATGGAACTTATTTGCACTGAATTTGAAATTCTTCGTGAACACTACCTGGCATCACTCACACCAGAAGAGAAGAGAGAGTACGAGGCACTAGGCAGACACAAGAAAAGAATCATATGAGACACATAAAAGAATATAAACAACTATTTGAGAACACTCAAGAGCTCACTCAGGAGCAGATAGAGTGGCTCGATGAGTGCACAAGAGGAACGTGGATGCGTAATCCAGAAACTGGATTGGTTGACATAAAGGGTAGTTTCGCTTGCATGCGTGAGAACCTAACCGATTTTAAGGGTGTGAAATTTGGAGATGTGACCGGTGATTTCTGGTGTCAGAAGAACCAGCTCACCTCACTAGAAGGAGCACCACGGAGTGTCGGTAGTGGTTTCTATTGCGATAATAACCAGCTCACCTCACTAAAGGGAGCACCTCTAAGAGTTGGAAGAGATTTCTATTGTTACGGCAACCAGCTAACCTCACTAGAGGGATTACCTGAGGGTATCAGAAAGGATTTCCTTTGCTGGAATAATCCAGTTTCGGCGACCACACTAAAGAACCTCTATAAAAAGATGAAATCAGGCATGTCCTGGGAAGAAGCTGTTGAGATGCAGTGGGACGATATGGACGAAGACGATCGAGCACTAGTGGCACAGTACAATCACAGACTCACACCTGAGGAGAAGAGAGAGTATCAAGCTTTAGCTAGACTAAAAAGAAGAGTTATATAATTGTATAGCGACATGAAGTACATTAAACTATTTGAATCAATTTCTGAAAAATTATATCACGGGAATAGAAAGGGTGATTTCCCACCCGAGAAAAAAAGATTTGCTGGTGCAATATTTTTAACCTCTAATTTAGAATTTGCAAAGGATTTCTCAGGGTTCTATGAAAGGAAAGAATTCCCGGATGGAGCGGTGTGGGAGGTCGAGTTAAAAGAAAATGTAAATCTTTGCGACCCGATGGAAATAAAAACCATGGTGGATTTAGACCTAAAGGGTGTTATCCAAAAGATGATTGATGATAAGTATGTTGACGAAGCAAGCGGGACAAAGTTCGATGAGATCGTAGGTTCCGGATTTAAAGGATATAATCCTGACATCGATAAGGAATTCGATATAAAATATAGATCAGAAAGCGTCTATTTTTATCTATGGAGAATAAAAAACGGGGCCTGGAGAATAATAGAATGCAATCCGATCATATGGAAAATCAAACAATCTGGATTTGATGGATTCTATGTAACGGAAAGAGGATCTAAAAACGTGGCGGTCTTTGATGAGAAATCTATAAAAAGCTTTGAAAAGATGCCTGAATTTAGTGGATTTGATCCGACTGAAATAAAAGAAGGGGATTCTCCTCTCGTTCTTGATTGGAAAAAAAATATAAAAAATGCTGGTAATATGAGACACATCCAATTGTTTGAATCGTTCGGAGACGCATCAGATCTTCCTAGAAAACCAATAAGCAATCAAACAAGACTGAGAAATTCTATAGCCGACAAATACATGCTTATGGGGGATGTAACAAATCCGGAAGGGGAAATCATAGGCGACTATATGGGGGTCAAGGTGAGAGTCATTAATAGGGATTTAGTAAAGATGTCAATGCCAGAGTGGTGGACCTATATAGGATCTCATCACTGGGGAAAAAAGACAGACTATATCCCGGAAGACGAGATATGGATTGTGCAGAAAAGAGACTTCGACTTGCATAGGGTCAAGCGTCTTCTAAATCATGAGATCATCGAGAGGGAGATGATGAGAGCACTAGAGGAGGATCTAGATATGGATCCTCAGACAGCTTGGGAGCAAGCTCACTACTATCTCAAACAAATGGGATTTTAAGTCATAACAAAGAAGCACAAAAATTACAAAATTTAATTTACAATGAAAAATCTACAAAAATTCTCTCTATTTGAGGCAAGACTAAGTAGGACAGCAATGTTTTCTCCTGAATTTCTTTCCAATTTTAAAAATCTTTCCTTCTTGATACACGAATGCTGTGTTGGAGAGATTAACAAAATAGGAGGAGATGTCACGATAGACTATCTTGAAAATGAAGGCAGCCCCCTTATTGTAATCAAAGTTTCCGGAGCAGAGGATATAGTTATCGGTATCATGAGTATTACGGAGCCCACTAGAAGGTGGAAATTCTTTGATAGCGAATGGGAAACTGCAGCCGAGATAGCATCGGACGATCTAGTTGGTGGATTGGAGAGTGATTCTGAAAGTATTCATAGATGCCTGAATTCCATCTCCCCTGGTTTTTCTACAGGACCTGGAGAATATGTGAATAAACTAGCAGCCAAACTTTTCTCATATCCCATAGGGTTTATAGACGAGGGGCAGAGATGGCCCGATCAAAACACATTGGCAAATCTAGTAAAGACTAAGCTTGAGGGAGTGTGGCCGGATCTAGAGGGGATGCAAAAATTCATCACTAATCGATGGAACGTTACAGCTTCCCGTGATAATAGAAATAGGAAATCGATTTTGGATGGCATATGTGAAAGCTTCTTTAAAAATTATCTAGAAGAAATTTTCAGACTTATCTATAGCGCCAAGCTTCACCAAGCTAAAACAGACAGAGTAACAACCGAGTTAAATATTGATGATCTTTTCAAAACCGACTTATGGAGGGAACTTGAAAGTCTAGGGTGGACCAATGCAACAACGGAAAAAATGAGAAAGAATAAATCATTATCCCTGCAAAATGTAGACATCGGCTTATATGGTGGCGACACTGGATCCATCTCTATAGTTAACACCGGTTATATTAGGAAATCTTTCCCAGGAGGATCCGGAAATATCGTACTAAAGAAATTCTCCCCCTTTTCTAAATTGGAAGATTATTTCCAGGCCTTCGAATACGTCAAGGAATACACATTAAGGAAGATTTTAGCAGATGCCGGTATTAAAACAGGACCTAAGAAGCTGAATTATATTGAAGATGTTGCGTCCTATCTTATAGAACTCTATAAAAACGGGGATGTTGAAACCATATCCAAAGCTTGGGATGCATTGCCTCAGAATGTAAAGAATCTAGCGGTGAAAATGTCGGGTGATCCCGATTTCGAAAGATCAGTTAAAGCTTTTAGCTCTTTCCGCAGAAGAATAATCTAGATCTTTACGGTCAAAATATATAGGTCTATGAGACATATTAAGTCGTACAATCAATTATTTGAAGAGCTAGATTATAAAGATTTCACCGAGCTCGAGGAGTTCGCTGATGATCTATTTGCAGAGCTTGGACTGGACATAGTCTTCACCAAACATTTCAAGGACAGGGTTAATGACTGGAGGGAAAACAAAAAGCCCATCACATTCGAGGAACTTGAGGATTTTTTTCTAAAGGCTTACAATAAGGCTGGAGAAACTATAGTCAAACTTCCGCACAACAAGGAGGTCGTTTTAAGAGACACCTGGTCCAAATTAAATAGTCCCATTATAGTTAAGAAGAGAGCTGGCGAGAAAGACGACGTGCTCATGCAGACTATAATGAGAAAAAAGGACTTTGGCAGTCCAGATGAAATTATTAATATATGAGACACATCAAGAAGTATAATCAGCTATTCGAGGATTCACAGGAGCTCACACAAGAGCAAAAGGATTGGCTGGATGAGGGTTGTAAGAGAGGGATTGGATATTGGGAAATCAATTCAGAGACAGGATTGATTGACGTAAAGGGTAATTTCAGATGTGATAATCGGAATCTGACTGATCTTAAAGGAGTGAGATTCGGCCATGTTACTGGGTATTTTAACTGTGCAGAAAATCAACTAGGATCCCTTGCTGGTGCACCGTATTATGTGGGTGTGAGTTTTTTCTGTAATAACAACCTTTTAGAATCACTAGAAGGAGGTCCCCAGCATGTAGGAGGTGGTTACTACTGCTCCACCAATAGACTGAGAAGCCTAGTGGGAGCTCCGAGAAAGATAAATGACGATTTCAATTGCTTCAATAATCTGCTCACCTCACTAAAGGGAGCTCCAGAAATAATAGGTGACACATTCAATTTCTCTAATAATAATGTCACTGACCTAGAGGGATTTCCCAATAGAATAAAATTTCGTATCATCTCAGCAGACAATCCCATTTCTGAGCTGGCTTTCGATCTTATCGATGATACAATAGGAGGAGGTAAGCTCTCCCTAGAAGAGGCAGTCTCAAAGGACTGGGAATCATTTCCTGAGGAAGATAAGAATTATCTTTATAAATATAATAATAACTTATCGCAGGAGGAAAAAAATTATTATGCAGCCCTAGGAAGATTTAAAAAAAGAGTTATATAGAGATATGAAAAATCTTAAATCATTTAAACTATTCGAAGCATACGACTCAGCATTTTTCGCTGGACAGAATTCTCGTTTGCTGGACATCTCAAAAGACCTCGTGAATAAGCTTACGTCAAGCTACGTTAAAATAGAAACTAAGGATTCAAGATCCGAGGATGAATTCCGTCAGCTTAGAAAAGAAGCATTAGAGAAAGTTAAAAACGGAGACACTAAAGCTTATGGCGCTATGAAATGGGATGGTCATTTGTGCGAGAGATTTTTTATAGCTGCTCCAGCTAATGCAATACCGGTTCTTCAAAAACCCATTGTTAATTCAGGTGCTAGAATAGAATATCTAGAGGATCCTGGTAAATGGTGTGTCCTAGACGTTGGAAGATGTAAAGAGCATTCAAATTCATCTTCACTCTATATGGAAGTAGACGGCGACGTTCTTTTTCAATATAATGAAATCGAAAGAAAAGCAAAGGGTAAATTAGTTTGATGCAATCTATACTCAGATATCAGGAATTTCTAAACGAGAAGGATAAGAATCCATGCTGGAGTGGCTACAAGCAAATCGGAACTAAGAAGAAAAAAGGAAAAATAGTTCCAAACTGTGTTAAAGTCAATGAAAGTTCCTCTGATAATTTTGATAGGGTAGATTTCTATCTAGAATATTACAAGAATCTATCACCCGAAGGATTTGAAGTTAGCAGATCAGACGATTCGGTTGTTATCGTTATTCCGCAGAACATGGAAGAGCCCATTGCAGGTTTAGAGCTTCCTGTTATCTTCAAATAAAATTGATTACCTAGCTAATAATTTAGCTTGCTCGATGTCTTTAACACCAAACTTTTGAGCTTGTTTTAGATAGCCTCCTGATGAAAATCCATTTGGATTATTCCTAACCATCTTATTCCAACCGTTGTATTTCGTGGTGTAGTTCCAGATCTCATCTGTAGAGTCAAGATTTGGATTGACTTTTTTGGTATAAAGATATCCACCAACATTACCGCCAGTTCTATCTGCCCCGTGAGCACAATGTATTAGAGTGTTGCCACTTGAAAGGATATTGTTCACGTTTTCTTGATCGCGGGTCGAAGACATCTTTTGGAAATTAATTCCTAGTGATTTAGCAAGATTCTTCTCATCCTCAATGGATGTCATCGGATCTGCCTTGGTGTGCCTGGAATCTCCGCCATCCCCATTAAATCTTATGATATTTCTTATTCCGTATTTTTCTATAAACGTCTTCAAATCCTTGAGTGGCATCTGTGCACTTCTGTAATTTGGTTTAGTTTTAATAAGATTGTCTGGTATAATGTGGATGTTGTATTTTTTGGATAGGCCCGGATCAGATTTCTCTGGGTCTAGAGAACCTCCATCTATAAAGTTTACTCTGTTTACTTCCTCTGGATTAAACTTGATTTCTGAGTTTGTATCTTTCTTAGCACCTCTTACACCGGGATATCTCTTATCTAATATTTCATTGGCTAGAGAGTTATTCTCTAACGAGGTCCAATTTGGAAGTTTAGGTCCTCTTGAAAACCAGACTCCGTTTACTATCTTATAGTAGTAAGGATCAGCCTTAATTTTATAGATGGTGTTATTGTCTTCACTCTGTGTCTCCTGTTTTCCTGAAGGTGTATCTTTAGTTATCTGTATCTCCTGATCAGTTTTAACCTGCGATTGACCGCTAAGCATGGAATCTAGATTCTTACCTATGTCTTTGAAAGATTGTTTGTCTTGATGTGCTTCCCTGTCTGTAGCTGAATATCCTATCGGAGGCTCAACCACGGCAACACCAAGATCTTCGAATTTTTTATAATAAGCTGTGACCTTAGATATTGTAACGTTCTTGTTTCCACCCCAACCCCATGAGCCCTGTATAACGTATAGCTTAGCATTAGGGAATGCCCTCCTTATCGACGAGACTAAACCTTTTACATCGTCCTTAGGATTAAATGCGCCATTAGTTCCTATCTGGATGATTACATTTTTTACGCCTGGTGTTGCTGGAAATTTATCAACCGCTCCCTTTAACCAAGATACCCCCATACCTCCTTTCCATAGATTACTCTCGCTACCTGGATTTCCTATAATGGATGCCTTTGATGTGTTTCTATCAACTAAAGGTGATAGGGAATCACCTATTATTATATTTGATGGTATCGATCGGGAATCCTCGTTAAGTGATCTGAATAAATCAAATTTAGTTACAATTCTCATTCTATAGGTAGATGTTATAATTTTCTTCTAGGAATTTTATAATATTTTCCTCTATTCTGCTAGGCCTTGAGTTTGTAGCAACTGCTGTCCCCTCTTCAAATCCGCCCACTGATCTTCCATCTTTAAAAAATAATATAACCGAGGAATCGAAATCTGGTTTAGTGTCCAATATCTCTTTAAGCTCTGATAAAATATGGTAGCAATCTTCAAGGTGATCAGTTTCAACCACCAATCCATTAGCACTTGAATGCAGTACCTTAAAGACCTTATCTGCCTTTTTTTGTGATGAAAAATTAAAAAACTCGTACACCTCTATGTTTTTCATACTTTATATATCGGATTTAAGAATATGGATTGATGTAATTCAATCTTTTATTCTAAAGAGCAGAAACTGTGTCCACTAATATTTTTATATCGGATTCTATCGATTCTTTAGAAACCTCTATCCAATCTGACTTATCAAACAGGAATGTGTCCTTATTAGCTTTCTGAAAAATTAAAAGATCAGGGCCTACGATAAAGAGATAAGTGTCTTCCCCTTCCACTTTGATAAAATTAGGTCCATCTGTAGATTGACTCTTGTAATATTTTGCTGACATTATTTTTTATTTTTATAATTCAATTGAACCTCCTGAAGATCCTCCTCCGGCAAGAAGCTCCTTAGCCTTAGCTGCGTCTATTAGTTTTCCGCTTTTCAGCATCTGTGTTTCTTCTATCTCCTTAACTGGATAGAATCTAGCTATATAGGGTAATAGTATAGTTAAGGCATAAGTTCCGGATTTCTTAAGATCCCCATCCGGTAGGCCTGTCTTTTTCAGTAGATCTGAAATGACCATTACATATTCATCTATATCCTTGATATCATATTCATATGAGACATTATCAGGGGATTCACCCTGCGTTGTCTCCTCTACCCACTGAGAAAGAGTTTTGGAATTCATTAATCCCTTATCTGGATCTAGAAAATGCTGCAATAGATTCTGTATCGTTTGAGGCTTGTTACATGTTCCCTTTATGTCCTCTTTCTTAGCACCGCCAAATTTAATGCATGCTTTTCTAAATATGTTCTTATACTCTTCCATCCAGCTGCTTTGGTCATCCAAATCAGCATCCATCATTTTCTTAACGTCTGGTAATATTGACATAACAAAAGGATCGGTCATGGCTTTTGAAAAAACCTTCATTTTAGCCAGTCCTAGAGAATCGAATATTCCCTCGTTTATAAAATTTTGAAATATCTTTACGTGTTTCATTTTTCGCATTTTATATTCTGGACCTCTTTATGACGTTTCCTCCGGTTGAATCCGCGCATATACTGAATTCATTTGGCCCCAAACCTGCAGCATCAACAGCAGCAAAAGCAGCATCCGCCAATTTATCTGGATACTTCCATCCGAGAATAATTACTACAGTATATTTCCCGTGAAATTCTTCGATTCTAACCTCTGAGGGAATTCCATTTTCCCTAAGATTGTCTACAACCTTCTGAAACTTTAAATCTAATTCAGCGGGATAGGATTGGTTTTCGTTAATTATATTTTCAAATGTTCTAATGTATTTCATTTTTGTTTCTTTTATTCTGATGATATCCACTCGGGGAGGTACATGATTTGTGTTATCTCTTCATTATTATAGGGACCTTCTTTCCACGAAAGACTATCTATAAATACGGGATCATCTATGCTATCCCATTTTACAATAACCTTTTCTCCGTTTTTCGATACCGGTATGAAGTTCTCACTTGAAGATATAGATTCAAAATCAACCAGAGATGTTTCTGATTTCTTAATAATTAAGTATTTTCTGTTTTCCATGCTGCTAATTATATTATGGATAATATCTAGAGTATTGTGCGGTATAGTTCTGTAGAACCTCTTCATAACTTAGAGCAGTATTGTAAAGCTTAACTGGTCCAATATTACCTAACCATCCCTGAGCGGGAGTAGCGGGATTACATCCTATTGAGATAGTTTGATTACCGGAGCTGCTCGTCCCGTCCCAAGCAGTTGATGCAGCAGTAGCTCCGGTTGCACCGTCGACATAGATAGCTATAGTTGAAGAGGAAGTCACTGTAGCAACAACGTGATGCCAGTTAGTGTCAATATAAGTTGCTGTTGTCTGTATAGTTTGCGACCCTAAAGAGGACTGTACCTGAAGTTGATACTGCCCACTTGTGTTCATATTAATACGTGGACCGATTCCGAAAGAAAATATAAATTTATTCTGTGCTGGAGTGCTTCCTGTGTATCTAACCCAAGCGTCCATAGTGAAATTGCTTAAAGGGAATAGATTTGGTGGGGATCCAAATGATGCAAAAGATCCAAAAGATATGAAATCACCGGTGCCATCAAACTGGAATGTTCCAATTAGTGAAGGTGTTGCTGACGCTCCAACCCAAGTCACCTGGTTATTGAAAGCAGTTGAATTTGCTCCTCTACTTCCCATATCATAGTAGGTGGTCAGTCCCTTAGGGTATGATGGGACAAAAGCGGAATCCACTAAAAACATAAGTCCGTTGCTGACTATATTTTCATAAACTCTATTGATAGCTAGTATATCTGGTTGACTTATAACCCAGCTTAAAGCTGCAGAGGCAGTCGATCCTGCTGTTACACCTGCAACTGCACCACCATAACTAAGAATCCATCCATTCAATTCTGAATCGTTACTTGCCTGAACTATAGATGGACCTTGGTCCGCATAACCTGCTCCTTTAAATGAGAATATAGTGTACCCATTTGTAACGGGCTCTCTGCCTTTAGTGCTCCACCATCCCGTTGTTGAAGTTGGATAGTAGCTTCCTCCTCCGACTCCCAATAGATAGTTTCCGGATTTTATTGAACCTCCTTCTATTGTTCCTGAGTATTTAATTGGGTTTGCCATTGTGTTCCTTTTATAATAGGTTTTTTAAATTTCCGAATTTTTCTAATCCCCTGTAAAATTTAAGGTCTTCCTCCGGGAGGTATTCCTTTATACATTTATATATCTTAACTCTTTCCTCCTCATCCATGTCTTCCCAGGCCTTCATTGCACCTTCTTTCCAAGGCAGATTAAAAACATAACATGCCCTGTGTATTTTTAAAAGAGCATTTCCTAATCCCTTATCTTCTATATCCATCCATATTGTCTTCGGAATTACTGAATCGCTTGAATAATCGATCCCTTCTAAAGATTCTATCGGATTGTTTTCGAGTGATAAACCTCCTTTAATTTTTGGGGATATCCCAGTTAAATCGGATATCTCGTTGTCCCGGCAGTAGAAATTTCCTCCTATATAATCAGGAGATCCTTTTAAGCTTTTGATCTTGTTATCGTCTACCAGGAAATCGCCTAATACTATAGCGGGTGATCCTTCTATGCTTTCAAGATCACAGGAAGAAGCATCAAAAGAAAAAACCTTTTCGGGAGATCCCTTTATGGATTTTAATCCGGAGTTGCATTGAATTCCGTATACCATTTTATCGTGTCCTATAGGTCCTCCTTCTAAATCCAAGAGATTGTTGTGATTCATATGAAAATCACCTAGTATTTCATTAGTGCATCCTCTTAAAAATGTTATGTTATTCTGAGCTAAGTTAAAATCTCCACCTACAAAATCTGGCGAATCCTCCACGCTCTCCAGAAAATTTAATTTACCTACGAAATTTTCTTTAACTTTTCTAGGAGATCCTGATAGGTTTTCAACCCAATTGTTCGAGAAATTAAAAGTACCCTTGATCTCCTCTGGAGATCCCTCTAGAGATTCCAATGAGCATTCATAGCAAAGATAATCTGCACCAACATACTTGGGACCAAACTCGAGACTCTTAAGATTCTTATTAGAACTGCAATTAAAGTTTCCACCGACCGTTTCAGGACAACCTTGTAACGATTTAATTAAATTTCCAGAGATTATAAAGTCGCCATCTACCTTTCCAAACTCTATCCCTTCAAGGTCCGATATGTAGGCTAGGGAAGCGTTAAAATTGCCTTTGACGTTTACTTTACCAGTTGACGCATCGTAAGCCCAATGCTGTTTACAGAATGTTTCTAGAAAATCAATTTGATCTTTTGTTAGATCGACACTTGCTTGATTTTCAAGTTCAGATTCTTTTAAAAAGGTCGAGTATTTTTTAACACGCTCCATTATCTAAACTTAGGTTTTAAACGATCTTCCCATTTTCTAAGGCCCAGATTACCTCTTAGGTAAGCATCGCCCTCTATCTCTTCCGCATCTCTAGATGATCCCTCGCCAAGTCCTCCTGCAGCTGGTGAAAGGTCCCATCCTTTGTTTAGATGTTGATCTGCGTGGATAAGTTCATGGGCTAGTGATCTTAGTATATCTTTTACCGCTCTTCCAGTTACGAATATGTTTATCGTGTTATCGCTAAAATCGTAATATCCTGTTCTTTTAAAAGCGGGATGTGTTTCCCTTTGATCCTCCTCTATAAATACAACTTTAGGCGTTAATTCATCCGGAAATTGCATATCATTCATCATGTGTCCCATTAAAGAGCAAGCAATGGGACAGATATCCTCGCCATCAATAACAAAGGCTTCCCCATTGTTAACCTGAGGCATGACTCCCATCTGATTTAGATAGTTCCTAAAATTTTCAACCTTGTGCATTTTGTTAAATTTCTTCCAAGCATTCCATCCTGATCAAAGCCTTTTTTCCGGCAAGATGTGAATTTAGTTCTTTTTCTATTCTCATAAAGAGTTCTAATAAACTTCTCCATCCACTGCTAGATGAAAAGAGAGACGGTTTAAAAGCATCGATCCTACTGTAGGTTAATTTTTTCCAATTTTTAACCACTCTTTCTGCTGATCTAAGCTGATCTGGTGAATCTACAGACTTAATGATGGATCTGATCCAGCATCTATTACTGAGTATGTCAGCCTTTATTTTTTCTATTTCCGATGTATTCATTCTAGGCTTTATCTTTTTCTTCCCTGACCCCTGTTTTTCTTCTTCCAAAGCTTGGAGGATTTAAGAAGAGAGACCTTAGTTTTAGAATGAACCCCGGGTCTTTTTTTTCTGGGCTTTGCTTTGTACTGGGAGGTAGCGGTTGACGTTGTCTTCTTGGCCATAGATTATTATTATTTTTTAGACTATATATTTAAGAAGACCTTATTAATTCTTCTCAATCGTTAGAAGGAGGCCAATCGTATACGTCTTCCGTTTCTTTTTCTGCGTGCAGTGTGTTTTCTATAAACTGTACCATTAAAACAGCATCATCCTTTGATTTGCATGAGCCACCTAGAGTATAAAACCCAAGTACATCCGGATCCTCTATCACCTTAGGGTTTTTAAATCTATTGGAGTGAATGCTCTTTGCCCTACCTAGAGCTAATTCTAGTTGATTCTTGTCTTCCGATGTTACGGAAAACATCCACTCGTTATTGATAATAGAGGGTTTAAAAGAGGAAAGTGTTTTAGCCATTTTTTTATTTTGGAAGAAAAAAAAGATGATCCGAAGATCATCTTTTATATTTAATTTTTATTTCTATTTCTCTGTCATACCAACGAGCCAGCTCCAAACTGTCTCTCCTGTTTTGTTTTTCAGCCATCCGTTTTTCAACTCATTGAGAGCCCAATTGTATCTCTTGATAACCCATGAGCTTTTATCTTTTTCCGTGAATTCCCTTCCGCAACATCCGCATCTTACGGGGTTGTAATCCTGTAGGTCTTCCCCGCCTGTGATGGGTTGTATCAGAGGTTTAGGTATTACTGTTGCTGTATTATCAATAGGCTGAACTAGATCGTACTTAAATGTGTCCTGCTCGTTTGTTGGTACCCATATAAGATAAACGCATTGCTCTGCTAAAGCCTCAGACGATCCTTTTTTAGTGGCCTTTCCCACTGTAGCATCCTTTGAGATCTTTACGTACTTTGTTAATTTTGTCCAGTCTAGATCAATAACAGCTGGACCAGCTTCTGTTCCAGGTTTATTCTTATTAAACCATGTCTGTAAAGCATTGACTAGATTATTTGCTCTTCTCTGCGCTAAAGCGTAGTTATCATATCCAGAACTAGAACCAACAGCTGATGCAGAACCTCTAACTATTAGTTTGTCATCTGCTTGCCCCGTCTGATTGTAACGTTGTTGCCATAGCCATCTTAGTAGCTGAACTGCGTCCTGGAATGCTGTGGAGTTGGTATCTATTCTATCAATACCAGTTCCAAAAAGATTAGCTGTCAATTGAATTGGCTCCCCTTTTATCAATCTAGTCCCCATTGATTCGATTTCCTTCCAAGGGTGAGCATTTGCCAGGCCTGATAGGTTGTCTTCGTTAAGAGGTAGAGAAAAATCTGATAGTTTTTTAAATCTTGACATTTTAATAAATTATTTATAGAACTATATATCAAGTTCAATCAAACAACCCATTCACATCGCTTAACTTCTTCAGTATAGTTTTTCCCTTTTTTATCTTGTACCAGACGTCACCGACCTTACATCCGAGCTCATTTGCTATTTCTTCGTAGCTATAGTCTTTGAAATATTTAAGCTTTATAGCGGTAGCAACATCACTAGGTAGTTTATCAACTAAAAGTCTTACTAGCTTAATGACCTGAGTTCGGTCTATGTTATCAATTGTGTTTTCAGATTCACCTATCTCTCTAACCTCCATACTGACGGTTGGTATTCCGTTGTAACTTTCCGCGCTAATTCTTTTTTTGCCCTTCGCTAGTCCATTTACGTGATTATGGAGACAAGCAACCATCCAGGTGAAAAATTTACTCTTTGAAGGATCGTAGAGATGAAGGGATATAAAGCATCTACCAAGAACCGCCATAACAATGTCTTCTAGATCCTCCTCCTTTCTATTCGGCAGTCTTCTCTGAGCTGCTGTAAAGAGTATCAGTTTGTATTTTCTAGCGAGTGTATTATAGGATCTCTGGTCCCCAGACATTGCCTGGATGACTAGTTGTTTATCTTCCTCGTGTGTAGTATAAATTGGCTTTTCTTTCTTCGACATCATTTATTATAGATGAAGAAAGATTGGTAGTTTCTTGGGTTTTCGAATTACTAAGCTATCAAGCTATTATGGATGCTATTATACTATCCGGATCTGAAACAACATCCTCCCATGTCATCGATGCTGTTGAGCTCGTTTCCTCGTCTGTTATCAGATATCCCAACATAGAAATTCCCTTTGAAGATATTAGTTCATTTGCCAAAGTGAAGTTCGAGTAGGTCCAAACACCATTAGAGGATCTTCCACTGGTTTTTATTATTGATACGGCTTGAGCAAATTCTGAGGGAGTTGTCTGAGGCATGTCTATTAAAGTAATCTATTTTTTTGTCTCTTGATAGCGAGAAGGTCTCTATCTGTGTATCCTAGACTCGTGAATATGAAATCCTTGACCTCTTTTATTCTTGGAGACGGGCTTTCCAATATATCAATAGACATTGGATTTTCCCTGAAATATTCTAAAAGAGAATCCTTATCCATTATTGGAGCAGTTAATATAATTTCTCTTGCAACATCATCTTCCTCCTGTGTTGCATAGTCGCTTTTTATAAATTCAGAGCCACCTTGCCCATATACCTTTTCTAAGCACCCATTCTCTAAAACTAATAGGCAATGCTGAACGTCATACGGAATTGCAAAAAAATCACCTATCCATAGTTCTTCACAATCCTGAATATTTTCTAGTGAAAATCCTTTCCAGTAATTTTTACCCCTTATAACTATTCTATTTTTAACCTCGCCCAAACCTTCTAAATCCTTTAATCTAGCGTTAAGTGCTATAAAGTCGGAACCAACGTAATCTGGTGCATAAGAGAAATCCCCTACTTCTCCAACTCCGAAAGTCCCCTCAGCAAAAGAAATAGTGAAATCGCTTTTAATTTTACCAAATTTGATGTCTGCTAACAGTTCCTTATCCCTTTGACTTCCTATACGTAGTTGGATCTTACCGTTCACGTCAATCTTTCCTGTGGATTTATCATACGCCCACTTCGATCTAGTTCCTGCGGAGATCAGTTTTATGTGTTCCTGACTTAAATTTGATCCCTCTAGAGAGGATAGTATTCCGCTCATTTTTTTGAGCTCCTTATCATACCTTTCAATAAGATAGGAAAGCATATCGTCTATTGTTATGAGATCGTTTCTCACAAAACCAGATTTTGCTGCTTTATCGCGGATGTATCCTGATTTCTGTAGAACAACACCAGCTGGATAAAACCACGGGGATTTTGGATTCCTTAAATGGAGGGTTTTATTTTTAGCCATGATGGGACTTGGCTCATTAACAAAACCCCTATTCTGAAGCTCTTTCCATAGTGGATTTACATCCAGTGAATCATAGTCGGAGTCCCAGCTTGAATTATTTTTAGCCTCACCTTCAAAGAGTGAAAAACTCAATATACGATTCATTCCGATTTATTTTTCTTTAGATAGGGATTTTAAAACTTCTATATTTCTGGCTATTCTTTTATTGTTCTTAGCCCAGTTTTTTCTGTTTCTGTTTGGTTTGCCCTCTTTTCTTGCCTTTGCCATGTTAAAGTATTTTTTTTATATAATCCTATTTATTAATCGGAGTCTTGCAATTAAATATCGGGATTCTTCTTCGCTGATGTTTATGCTAGAGCCATCTTTAAAAAATCTTTTGGTCTCGCCTTTTATGATATCGATTGCTTTTTCTCTGGAGTTTTGATCTGATCTGTAATCTCCTACTTTTGATAATATTAAACAGCTAGATATGTGATTTTTCAAAACCGAATCTATCTCTTTTTCTAAAGATTTCTCGTCGGCATATCCTAGTGTAAGAATGTCAACCCTTGTTCCTTTTTGTAAAACAGTACCCTCACCCGAAGCCGTTATTTTAATTTCACCATTGCCGTATTTTTTAAACCTAAATTTCAAACGGTTGATCTGATTACCAAATATTGGTCCTAATCCAGATTTTTCTAATATCGTCTTAATATCTTTGAAAAATGGTGGCAGTCCCTGTTGGTCCTCTCCTGCAATAATTGATAGATCCCGAAAACTGATTACTAAACTCCTTCCAATTCTATCGATAATAAAGCCTTCTTGTTTTAAAAATTCAAGGTATGGAGTACTTATTCCTGACAGATCCGTGACTATACCTGTTTCCTCTGCCCCGTAATCTCTTATAGCTTGATATGCAGAGATTTCGTCTTCCCTGGGATATCCTATTGTGACCCTAGGATCACTAAGAGCTTTTAAAGAATCGTCGTGATTCTTTAAAAATTTATCCAGCTCGTTTCTCGGGATTGAACTATTTCCTTTTCTTAATGAATCGTAAACTAGTTCTCTTATCAGTAAATCTGGGGTTGCCATATATTTATGACCGTAATCTCTTCCTGCGCTAGTATACCAATAGACCCAGTTTCCCCCTCTTTTTTCTATTTGTGTTCTGGATGGTAGATAAGGTGCTTTTAAGTAGATCCTTCCCGTTTTCTTTGGATCGATGGTTGCTTTTCTGCTTAATATCTTACCCCATTCTGAATTATCAAATGCATCTTTGAATTCAATTACCTCTGGAAGATCCATAGCGGATTCGTTGAGAATAAATTTTTGGAAATTCTGAATAAATGTCATATGACTTATATATCCTCCGATATATAGACTAGGACCAATAAATAGAAAAGCTTATGAAATATCCTAAGAAATACTTGACATCAAATCCAAATGTCATGAAGAAAGAGATTAAAAAACATGGGGATAAAGCGGATGATGATTCTTCTGCATACGGACCATGGGATGCTGACTATAAAAGTAGAAAAGCAGGCAAAGGCAAGAGGGTGAAAACTAAATCTAGCAAGTACACTAAGAAATTCAAAGAGCTTTATGATTCCGATGAGTATGACCCAATAAGCGGTATAATCAGGTTTGATGAATTTAAAGCGGAGCCAGAAGAAGGTGATGAAATGGACGTGAATCTAAATGATTCTGAATCTTCTGAGGAAGATGCTAGCTAGTCATAATCAAGGCTCTTACTCTTTCTAGTAATTCGTAATTTTTACTAAATGATTCTAGCCTTTTCTCGTATACCTTCTTTCTAAATTTTTTCAATTTACCGCTAGATAGAATATCGAGTGTTTTAAGATACTCCCTCCAATCCTTTAAAGTATTCTGGATTTCTTCCAAGCTGTTTGCTTTGAATGAAAATTTAGAGGTCTCACCTTTAATTCCCATTAGATTCAAATAGCAGTCCCTCGCCCACACTATACCATAGTAGTCAGTATGAGAGATCTTAATTAATCTCTTCTGATTAACCTTTGGAATAAATTCCCATCTAGAATTTCCTGGATTGAATATAATATGCGGATACTCTATCTCTATCTGCGGAATTCCATCGATAGAAAATTTGTCGGATGTGTTATGAAGACCTATTATATTATTGAATGAAAAAATTCTACCTTCGATAAATCCATCTGGTAACGATTCACCAGGAAGAATCATCCGTGTCTCACCGGTTTCTTTGTTAGCGATCCAATATTTTCCCTTAACATTCCTAGCAACTTTCCTCAGATATTCGACATTTATTCTGTCCATGTTTCTACCTTTGATCCAGTTATCACCGGGGGAATTAAAAGACTGAGTTTCCTCTCCTGTTTCAGTGTTGACCCAAAAGTTTTTTCCTAGATTTTTGCCACCTCCTAGAGGTGCAATTCTTTTACAGTGACCTGACTCCGCATGCTTTTTCCCCTGGATCTTTCCACCCATAGACATCCATTCTTTATATTTCTCCTTTTCTTTAATACCAGGCTCAAATATACCTTTTTTTTTCCATCATCATTCTCTGGCCAATTTTTTTCCCATTCTCACTCATTAGAATACTCATTATCTCTTCCCTACCTATAAATCCCTCCAACCCCTTCCAGGCAAGATAATCCTCTATTTTTCCATGTTTCTCGTACAAATCCCGGTGAGCCTTTGCGTGCTCAAGCGGTGTAAGCGAGATCAAATTTTCTGGGTCGTCTGTTCCGCCCATGTGTTTAGGTATGATGTGATGTTTATGTTTCATTTTTGATATATAGACTATATATTATAAAACACCAAAAAGCCCCAAGAATATGACCAATATTATAGAATATAAAGATTTTTTTCCACTGTTAGAAAAGTATGCTTATGAGGTTTTTGTGGAGACTGAATGTGAAATAAACGAAACCAGAAAATCATCATCGGAGACAGCACTTAAAAATAAAGCTAAAAAAACAGGATTTCCTTTAGGTATATTAAGACAGGTCTATAAACGCGGTTTTTCGGCCTGGAAACGGGGTCACACCCCAGGTGTGACACCACAACAATGGGCTATGGCCAGGGTCAACAGTTTCGCAGTTGGGGGTAGAACAACCAAGGTTTCAGACGGAGCTCTTTACAAGCAAGCTAAGAAAGCTAGAGCTGAGAGAAGAAAGAAGAAGTAAGCGAAACTTAATCTGCTCATTATTCTAAATAGAGTAATGGAAAACAGAGCAGATAGTAAATTGGTTTGTGTTATAGGAGCTCCCTCCTCAGGTAAAAGCACATTAGCTACTGAGGTTCATCACTCATTAAAAGTAAAGGGAAAGAATTCAATTTTCGTGGGGGAAGCCGCAACTGACTATATTGCGGAATGGGGTATACCAGATACTCCGTTGGATCAGATAGTGATTTTCTATAAACAACTAGCCCGTGAGAGAATGTATCAGAACTCCAAGGAGTGGATAGTGTGTGACTCCAGTACTATCCTTAATTATTTCTATTTCAGATCCTTTTTCAATAAGGAATTAAGTAGAAAGGATATAGCTATCATTAACCATGTACAGAAGGAAATTTTAAAGACGCTAGACCAGTGGCACCGAATATATTATGTTCCTCCTGTTGGTGGATCTTTTCTGAACGACGGTATAAGATTTCACAATAACGACGAGATCGAAAAATTAGATTCGATTATAAAAAGCTATCTAATGCTTGAAAAAATAGATTTCGTTGATTTAAGCGAAATCAAAATAGAGGATCGGGCATCTTTTATAATGAGAGATCTTCTAAAATAAAAAAACCCCAATTAAGGGGTTTTTTATTACTTCTGTAACAATCAAATATTAAGGAGCAAAGAATTGAGTTGAGGCAGTGTTACCGTACGGATTACCAGGGGAGAATCCAAATATAGTACCTGACAAAGCTGAGCCTGTTCTATAAACTGATATTGGAAGAAAAACACCAGTATTCCCTGAAGCTATAGAAATTTGGTTTCTATTTCCCTTAGCATCATAAAAATCTAGAGTTGCAGCCCCTGGTGCTACATATACCCCGCAGATTGGCAATTCTCCATTCTGAGGACCCGCAGTAGCTCCAGTAGCTCCTGGATTATAGTCCGTGCTTGCCACTAATCTATAACAAATATTTCCTTGAATCATTTTTTATTTTTTTTATTTATATATCGAATTAATCAAGGATCTCTATCTCTTTAATAGTAGTTCCTTGAGTTATTCCTGGTATACCTTCCAGATTTTCGGTCACCCTTCCAAAGCAAGTGTGGTTTCTATCTAGATGCTGTGTGTTTTGTCTATTGTGACATATGAAGAATTGCGATCCTCCTGTGTTTCTACCTGCGTGTGCCATGGATAGAACTCCAGCATCGTGATATTGATTATTTCCTCCTGTCTCGCATGGTATTGTGTAACCTGGACCACCTGCTCCATTTCCATCTGGACATCCCCCTTGTGCAACAAATCCAGGTATTACCCTATGGAAAGAAAGGCCATTATAGAATCCTTTTTTTGATAGATCTATAAAATTTTTAACTGTGCCTGGTGCATCCGCATCATATAGATGAAATGGGAAATCTCCCTTGTCTGTTTTAATTATTCCTTTTGTCATATTATTGGTTTTTGTTTATTTCATTTCTTGCTATTAGCTTCTCGTATAGAGACCTGATCTCGTCTATGCTTAGATTCGATTTCTTACCGTTTATGTCGATAGTGCAAGAGACCACGTTTCCTTCTATATAGCCCTTGGCCGAGTCAACTCTATCAAAGCTCATGGAGTATATCCCATCTACTTCAAACTCCTTACCTGTGTAGTAGCAAGTCTTGTATGACATAAGCTTTTTAACGGTGTCAAAGGATAGATTATAATCCAACTTCCTATCTACAGCACTCTGGTAAATTTTGAGCATTTTCTTAGCCACTTCTAGATCAGGGGCTGAGGATTCCACCGGCCGTGGGGTCTCTTTTTTCTTCTTGATAGCCATCAGTTTTCAACCATGTTTTTCTCAGTAGCTTTAAAAACTAATGTTGTTAAAGATCCCAATAGAAGATATGGATTAGCATTAGAAGCTGGTCTTCTGTCTTCAAGATATCCCTTGAATCCAGATTCCTTTGTGGATAGTGGAATTCTTATCGAAGCTCCTCTATCAGAGACACCCCAACTGAACTTATCTATACTCTGTGTTTCGTGTTTACCTGTTAATCTTTTTTCATTACCCGATCCATATGATGAAATGGATAGATCGTGATACGTTTGAAGCGTCTCAAAGATCGAGTTAAAAAGATCTTCTCCGCCTTCCTCCCTCATTTGCAAAGTTGAGAAATTAGTGTGTAGCCCAGATCCGTTCCAATCTCCGTTTAAAGGTTTAGCGCTCCATTCGATGCTACAGTTGTGTCTCTCAGCAACTCTTTCCAGAATGTATCTGGAGATCCATAGATTATCCGCTGCTTCTAGAGCATCGGTAGAGAAAAGCTGATATTCCCATTGACCTAAAGCAACTTCTGCGTTTGTTCCTGTAATTTCTAAACCGCAAGAAAGACAGTAGTCTAGATGCTCGTCCATAATAGCTCTTCCAGCAACGTTCTCAGCACCAACTCCACAATAGTAATCCCCCTGTGGTTTCATATCTAGAGAGTTTTCAGACCAACCTAATATTCTTCCTGTTTTATCCTTGATAAAGTATTCTTGTTCAAATCCCACCCACATATCGCTTTCATTTATATTGTTTCTGTGGTTTGACTTATGTGCAGTTCCATCTGGGTTTAGCACCTCACATAAAACAAGATAACCTAGATCTCTAAGAGGATCTGGACACATCTTAACTGGATTTAAAATAAGATCTGAAAAATTACCTTCAGCTTGACCAGTGGAGCTACCGTCAAATGTCCATTGTGGTAGATCGCCAAGTTCCGGAAGCTTTAAATGCATGCCATCCGGTCCTATAGAGGGAGAATAGATTTTAGTTTTTGATCTTAATTTTGGTTCCGGTTTACCCCCGTCAAGCCAAATGTACTCTAGTTTTATTTTCATCTTATGTTTAATTTATTATTTTACATTATAGCAGAAAAAGAAAGAAAGTTCTTGTTCTGGGATATATAACTCACTATGAGAAACATTAAACTTTTTGAAAACTTCGTAAACGAAACAAAGGGGATTCACCCCGCTATCTACTCCCACCTGGAGAGATTTTTTAAAAAAGAAGGTTCTAAAGGAACCTATGCTAAGGCAAAAGAATACATTAAATCTAAAATGAAGGACTGGGATCTTTCAAAGGATGATTTTAGCGAGGCCAAGAAGAAGTTCTGCTAATATGAGGCACATAAAACTATACGAAGATTTCGATCTTGACAAATTTCTTTCCGATCCTGAAAGGGAAATTCACGGCGAGGATAATATTGTGGACATTGGATCCTATGTAAAAACCTATAGAGGAAATGGTCGTGTGCTAAACGACGACGGGGAATTTTGGATCATAGATCCTATAGGAACGTCATCGACTAGATCATTTAAGGTACCGAAAGAAGGCGTTGAAAAAATCGACTTTGACGAGGCTAAGAAAATAATAGGATCCTCAAGTTCCTCCGCCAATACAAAAAGAGAATTGGAAAGGATAAATGACGAGGTTGAATCTTTCTTAGCGAGCACGGTGACAGACGAAGACGGCGAGTGGAAATATAGAGGAAGCATACCAACCGCGATGGAATTCATAGAGGAAATAATAGTTGATCTATATTCCTTAGATAAAAGGGACAGCGATATGAAGCTAACCGACTCTTTTGGTAAGCTAGTTTCCAATCTAGCTATACTCTTTGATAACCTTTTAGAATCAGCAGAGGATAGAGAGGAGCTAGAGGTTGAGATAAAAAGACTAATAGGAGAAATTCAATCTTTCTAAGAATAATCACATTGAAATAAAAAAAGGAGCTTAAGCTCCTTTTTTTATTTAATCCTTGCCTTTATAGCTTTGATTATATCGTCTCGATTATTAACAACTTCTTTGACTGCAGAGACGTTACTGTCACCTAGATTACTTTTCTTCTTTTTTGAATATACGAGTAAAACAAGCTCCATGTCATCCAGAGCTTCCTCTGTTGCTTTTAGGATTTCTCTCATGTCATCAGCAGTGTAATTAGGACCAACCATTTCGTCAAAAACGTTCCATGTTGCATCTGTAAATAGCCCGTTGTCTTTAAAGAAATTTAGGAAATCTGATTTTTTCATCCCCATTTGGTCGGAGATTATTCTAGAAACCTCTCCAGATATCTGATCCCAATCCTCTTGCTTCATAAATCCTTTTGCTATGTTTTGTTCAATTGAAACTAGTGAAGCAACTATTGCTTTATGTGGTAGCCTTAGATTATTGTCCTCGGAGAATCTATGCCAGTTTTCAAGGGCTGCTCTAATTTTTACTTCCTCTGGGAATTTTTCTTTTAAAGTATTGATTAACCTCTCTGGGTATTCTAATTTTTTTAACACCTCCCAGAAATATTTTCCCTTTGTATCTGGAAGCCTGTTATTAAATTTATCGGCGTCGGTGTGTATTTTTCCATCCGGTTCTATGGTAAAACCAATTAAGCTGTACTTATCGGATTCAGGAATACTAAAGTTTCTAATATTGATCTGTATTCTTTTACCAACATAAGACCAGAAAGTGCCTGTGTTTCTACCTATACACCAATTCTCACCGTATAAATCTTTCTGAGCTTTTCCTGTTCTGATGGAGCAAGCTAAGTAGTCCTTATCTCTATATAAGGTGTTAACAGCGCTTCCTAATGCCTTTATCTCTTCTACATAAGGACCTTCACCTTCCTCCTGTGGCTTTTGTAGCTCGTCATATAGTTTGATCTCTCTGTTACAGTGATTTATAAAATCGTCTACTGTTTTATGAACTCTGAGGTTATATTTTTTTGTTTCTGGATTATACCCTAGCATATTTTTCCAAAAGTCTTCCCCTCTTTCTTTAGCCCTATTCGATATGTCCATCAGGGCATTTATCTGATCTAAAGTGGCTTTTTTGTAGTCTTCTTTTAACTCCGATGCAAATTCATTTGTGAGCTCTTTTAGAGATCTTTTCATTCCTACCACCTCAAGATCATCATCGAGTCTTTCCCAGCCGGGTCTAAGATCTTCGTCATTTTTTTCCACCTTAGCGTACTTATCGACTGGCATTGGTAGTTCATTTAAGTTCTGACTGTATCTAATTAGCCTATCGTAGATTGACTTTATCATTTCCATGGTGGCTCCTTCCTCGAAGAAAAACTTTGTTAAAAGATATGTGTAGCCAGGTTTCTTAGAAGTTAGATCTCTAATTTCTATCCAGTCTGGATTTTCTAATATTCTCTTCTTGGTCTCGTCATCTAGATTTTTTACATCGCCTCTAGATTTTTTTGCGTACTCTTTGTAAAGAAGATCCTTAGCTAGCTGGACGTTCTCGAAAAGGTAATTGTGGGTTATCCTCTTTAGATACATGTTATTTCTTTATTTGTTGATTTTATATGTTTGGAAAAACGAGATTGCCTTTTTTCTCCTTGATATATATCAAACAAATAAACTTTAAAAATGAAAAAAGTAGTAACCAAAATTGACGAGTTTGTCGCTGCGGAACCCAAGCCTACTACGGCCCCACCGGTAGCTCCTCCAAAACCCGGAACTAGACCAAGCCCGCCCAGTGTGGTTCCTGGAACTAGACCTAGCGTGGAGCCAAATCCACTTGCAAAAGGTGGAGAGACCCAGGCGCCAGTAGCTCCGCCAAAACCCGGAACTAGACCAAGCCCACCTAGCGTGGTCCCCGGTACTAGGCCTAGTGTAGAACCAAATCCACTTGCGAAGGATGTCATCAAGAGATTCATGAGCGAATTACAAAAGCAGGACGGAACAATAGAATTGGACTTAAAAAAACTTAAAAAAATATATGGCTAATAGAGTAATAAAGTTTAGTGACTTTCTCAATGAGGTTTCTCTTAAAGGTAATCTAGGTATACCCGGGGAGGATCCAGAAAAGAGAGGGGATAAGTATCTTTCCGATGTTGAGAGAAGAGCTGGCGAAAGAACAAGAGAAATAACCAGACAGTTGAATCCCCAACAGATAATGTCATGGGTTAACGAGGCCAAAAGAATACAGAAACCATATCTTAATGAGCTAGCTAAACTAGCTGAAGATGTTATTAGAAAGTATTATGGATCTATACTAGATGGTGTTGATTTGGATATAAAATTTCCAGAACCGGGTGAGAATAAGAAGATAATGAAAGACGTTCCTTCCAAGCCCGAAGAATCCACTATTAAAGAGCTAAAGGACAAGGAGATTATAGACGAGATTCAAAGAAGAAAGATTGGTAAAAATCTAGTACAAGGTGCTGCAAAGAACACCAAACTTATATTGAATCTAGACGAGACCTTTGATGGATTCGTAGAAATAATGGGAGCTGAAAAAGCAAGAGAATATTCAGATCTTCTTAACAAGATAACAAATGCATCCGATTTTTACGATTGGAGTTTTCCAATGGAGCAGCAGTTAGGTATGTGGGAAAGGGGTGAACCAGCTGGTGTTTGTAAGATTGAATGGGAAGACAAAAAGGAGGATCAAGACGATGAAGCTCTAAAGGAACTTCTTAAATCACTGGAACAAAACGATGAGGAAGGAGCAGAAGAAGCTCAGGAGGAGATATTGAGTGATGTGAATGGTGTTAAGATAATAGCGAGAGGTGTTGACTATGCTATGCTACTACATGAAACTGTAAAAGGAATTTGGAACTTAACTCTCTCCGCATCTATACCGGAAGATCCGGAAATTGCTTCTAAAGTGATCATGAACACAGATACCCTTTTTGACGAGCTAGAGGATCTAAGATATGGACCTTACATCGAGGCAGATTTCAGGGACTTTGTAAATGGTTTTTCTGAATTAGCACCAGGGGTTCCTAATTTAAAGGAGAGAGTTTTTGGTAGATTGATGACTATGAAACCAGCATCTGATTTCTTAGAATTCTTCAGAGCTTTCCTAAATGGATTCGTTATGGGAAATCAAGAGGATCTAAATGAGGCTGAAGGAACTATCAAGGCTCTGGTAAAAGATATTTCTGAAGAATGGAACACATACCAGGAAGATCTTAAAGAATACGAGAGAAGTGTTAGAGAGTATGAGGAATATCAAAAAGAAATGGCTGGTGGATCAGTTATGACACCATCTGAGGAACAGCCTGAAACTGAAATTGTAAAGGACGAGACCTACTATTCAAATCTTTCTAAAAAAGATTTAGAGGACGAGTTAAATGCAGCTATAGATTCAGGAGACACAAATGCTTTAAAGCTCATATCTAAGTTTATCAGTGAGTCTTTAAAAATTAGCACTGCAAGACGTCTTTATCCCGATCAAGGATATCCTAATCTTGATATTCTGGAGGATTAATACACAAAATAATATCAATAAAAAAGGAGCTTATAGCTCCTTTTTTTATTTAATGGATATTCTTAAAAATCCTCGAGCCTTTTTATTTTCGATTCGGTTAATTTCTGGTTTACACCAAGTGCAGATTTAGCCCAAGATGAGTAAGGCATACCTGGTATATTATCCGTCTTTCTGTGATCGCCCTCTGTTTCTTCGTCTTCTGATTCCTCAACGGGGGTACCGTATTGCTCATTAAATGCCGTGATCAATGTTTCCTCATCGACTTCAGGGAAATTTGAGATGAGCATATCGTAGATCTGTTCCCATAATTCCTCTGCTGCAAGAGAATCAATATCTTCCTGATTAGCCTGGATAAACTCCTTGACTTCATTATGGACACTGGTGTCTGAAGATCTGGTGTCTTCGTATAGTCTCTTTATTCTCATTGTATTTAATTTTTCAACTATATATCAGGCAGGGAGACTTTTCTTATACCACTCAAAAGCAGATCTGCATATTTCATCAAGATTTCTCTTTGGCTCCCATCCTAAAATTGACTTCGATTTGTCAGTAGAAGACCAAACCTTCATCACATCGCCTTTTCTTCTTTCGCCTGTGATGTGCTTCACGTTAACATCATTCGATTCAGAAAAGCAATTTATACATTCCAGTACCGTGGTGCCTTTACCTGTGCCTATGTTAACTATCTCATAATAACCATCTTTAGATTCGGATAGCACCATCAGAGATCTAACGTGGGCTTCCGCTAGATCCGAAACGTGTATAAAATCTCTCACGCATGATCCGTCTTTGGTCTCGTAATCGTTTCCAAATACTGTTAGAGTAAATTCAGGATCCACAGCAGCTCTGCACATTATTGGAAAAAGATTTGATTCCATTCTGTTTGGAAGCTCGCCTATCTTTCCGGATTCGTGAGCACCCGCTGGGTTGAAGTATCTGAGTGACAGACATCTCATACCATAAGCTCTTGAAAATTCCTCAAACATACTTTCACCTATCTGTTTGGTGTGCCCATATGGACTCACAGGTGGATTGTACCTGAACATATCTTCGTGTACAGGCTGCTCCAAACTATCACCATATACTGAGCAGGACGAGCTAAATACTATGTTCTTAACATCGTTTATCATCATTACTGAAACTAGAGATGTTATGGAGTCCAGATTATTCTTGTAATACTTCAATGGATTTTTGACAGATTCACCAACATATTTACTGGCAGCAAAGTGTATGACACCATGGAATTTGTTTTCCTCGAATATAGAGATAAGTGTCTTTCTGTCTCTTAACTCCTCGATGTACACCTTTAACTTCTGCCCTATGACCTCTTCTATATTGGCAACAACAGAGGGTAATGAATTGCTTAAATTATCAATTATAACAGGTTCAAACCCATTTTCAAAAAGAGATATGACGGTGTGTGACCCTATATAGCCAAGTCCACCCGTTACTAAAATTTTTTTTCTTTCCATTCTATATTGTAGACTTTGCACTAATATTTATTCCGGATATATTAAGTATGAACCAAGAATATCTAAAAGCAATTGCAGACAAGCTGGATCGCTTAAAAGCAGCAAGCGGAGAGGTTAGCATGCCTAAAGAGGTGACGAGGAATCAATTCGATCCCTTTATGGACCAAGGAAATGCAGCTATAGAATACCTTAAGAAGATTGGCAAATGGCCAATTAACGGAGGTTAATCCTCATAGGGATCCCAAACTAAGCTATCCCCTCCAAGATCTCTAGCCACCAAGCAGTTGTTGTTTTGCTTGGCTACTGCTACCATGCCACATCCCTCACAGATAAATCCTGAGGTCATGTAACCCTCCTCTAGCGCATTGAACATTTCTTCTACTCTGATGTCCGGTTCTCCTGGGAATCCGTGATCTAAATGACACTTTGAACAAAAATCTGACATATTTTTTTATTTTATACCGTAAACATATTTAAAATTCCCGTAGAATATATAAGGATATGGAAAATAATATTATGAATTTTAAAAAGTTCTTCGGTCTAGTTTCAGAGGGAAGAACAAGATCTGAAAGAGTTGGAAGCTTTTCTAGCTTTAAATCAATCTCTGAGGGATTTATGAATCGTTTATCTGGCTCTATTATAGGAGACGGACTTGCTTCCTTTTTTAATGAAACTCTAGGTGGTAGAAGGACTTCCTCCGGGAAAGAAGGATATGTTAGAAATGGTGAGATTAAAGCTGGTCTTTGGTCAGAATCTATTTCAACATTAGATTACCTAGAGATGATAAAAGAATTTAAGGAGCAATATCCTGATATTAGCTATGTTTTTCTTTCACTGGGGCTTGGAGATTTCTACACTTCCTCGGAAGAAATAAAGAAAAGTGTACCCGAGATAAAAATTAATCTGAAGAGAATATTTCCGAACTGCTCAAAGTTCTTTATCGTACCTGGAAGCGGATGGGGATATAATGTGGAGGACAAAGCTTCTGCTCCTGAGTGGATGTGGGAAAGCGGAAATATCAAAAACGGTCCTTCCTCAGTTGAACCTCCACAGATAAATGAATATTACACAGAGGTTTGGAATAGAAACGGATTTGAATCTATACCTGTTAAAATAGGAATAGTCAAGGGTGATGATGGATTTTCTCTTCCCATATCTAAAAAGACTCCGGGGATTGAGAAATTTAAGGATTTTGTTTATGATGTTCTTAAAGGAAAGATAGATGTACAGAGAGAGGATATCCGGAAGGGACAAGAAATAATAGGCGTTTCGTCCGAGACGGGACTTAAAGAATTCTACGATATTCTTCAGAACTCTATTAATAACGACGAGAGAAAATATAAACAGGATCCAAGTTCTTATACATACGATCCCGTTGTGGAAAGGGCGCAGATAGGCTTGAAGTTTTTGGGATTTGAACTTCCCGTATATGGGGCAGATGGATTATTTGGTCCTGAGACTGAAGAGTCAGTAAAGGGGTTTAGACAAAAATATGAAGTTGAAGGTGAATCCACAGTGATTGATCCTGCTTTCTTATCCGCATTAATCGCTAGATTAAGAGAGGGTGGATTTGATAAAAAAGATGTTGGTGAAATTATTTCAGTTGGCTCCGGAGCAGATACCGGATCGGATATTGTTGTGGGTGACACTAACCTAGGATCTGGAGAGACATCTTGGGTTTATTGGCTTTCACACAACCAGGGATCAGCGGGAGCATCTGAGCTACTAAAAGTTGCCTTAGGAACTAAACCTGAATTTTCTTCCAATGGTAAAAAATGGTTTATGAAAGGATGGAACAACAAGACTAATCATATAGTTGGAAACGTGGGTAACAGAGGATGGGACGGTGAATACAAGAACAGAATTAAAGCAGCTTATGATCAAGGAAATGACCAGCTAGTAGCTAAATTATTCACGGAATTCCAGAAAAAGAAATTTGATCAAATGCTAGAAAGAGGTAGAAAGGACTTACCTAAGCATCCTGATATTGAAGCAATTCTGCAGAAATATTCTAATGTTTTTCCACTTGACTTCCTGGCAGCTGTTGCATCTCAAGAATCCGCTTTTAATCCCAAAGCTGGTAACAATAGATACAAGGGACTTTTTGCACTAGATCCAACTTCCGGATATGGTAAGAAATATGGATTGACACAGGCTAACGTTCACGATCCGGAAAAGAACACTGAGGTTGCAGTTAAATTCTGGAACGATAACAGAAAGGAATTCCATTCTCTTATGTCATCAAACGAGCTAGCAGCTCTGGGGCTAAGTAAAACAGAAAACAACATGGCTTAATAAAAAAAGGGATCTATTAGATCCCTTTATTTTTTATATAGATTTATTCTCCGTACTTGTCCCTAACGGTTGGCAGCTACCCGAAGGGCGGGACTTTTACCACAAAACTTGAATTGAAAAACTAATGTTTGATTAACCACAAAACTGTCTTTGGAACACGAAACCCCGCCTTTTGGGTAGGTGCTGTTATAGCCAGTTTTTACAATTTAACCAATTTTAGATTAGTTATTCCTTCAAGCGTATTTACTCTTAAAATATAAGTACCTTCCTTTAATTTAAACATATTTATCTCAAGAGTAAGTAGATTATTTACTTCTGAGAAATCGATTAGTTGCCCTGAAAGATTAAATAATTCGTAGCCGGTTATTGCGTAATCGCTTCGGACTTGAAAAATATCAATAATTGGATTTGGAAAAACACTTAAATTATTAGCCATATAAAATTCTTCACTGCCAAGAAATATTGAATTCTCATAAATCCTAACCTGTCCTGAGTTGTTACCATTACCATCATTGTGAATAGCTCCTGTAGCAACGAATGAACCATTAGCAGACAAACTAACGGAAAATCCGCCTTGGTCTCCGCTAGATTCTCCAGTAATGATATTATCCACTTGTACCCAATTACCCGCTTGCTCTTCGAAAATTGTAGTACTGCCTGCATTTAAACCATTACCGTCATTATGTCTTGCACCAACCGCAAGTATAGTTCCGTTGCCTGATAATGCTACAGAGCAACCGAACTTATCATCAACGACTTGACCAAATAGTGTATTTCCAATTTGATTCCATACGCCATTGACGTTTTTAAAAACTTGTGCTAACCCTTTGCCAGACGAATCTATTGGCTCCCCTGTTGCAACAATAGTCCCGTCTGCGGATAGACTAATTTGTGTCCATACTCCAGCTATGTTTTCAAATACGCTTACATATCCTATGTCACCATTTATAGGGTCACCTATTGCACCTACGGCAACAACATTACCATCAGAAGAGAGCGCTACAGAAACACCGAAAAAGTCACTTACACCAAATCCATTTAAGTCATTTCCAATCTGAACCCAGCTGCCAGCCTGATTTTGATAAACTCGAACTTTTCCCGTAAATGTACCTACACCAGAAACATCTGCTCCGCGTGAACCAACTGCTAAAATAGAACCATCAGAAGAGAGGCTTACAGCTCCTGTTTGCCAGTTAAATGATTCACCAACGATGTCATTTCCAATTTGCGTCCAGACATTATTCACATTTGAAAATACTCGAACTCTGCCGGCTACACTTCCGTTGATGGAGTTGAAAAGAATGGGCTCGCCTATAGCTACAATTGACCCATCAGCGGATAAGCTCACATATTGTCCCGCTTGACCACCAGGATCTCCATCAATATCACCTCCTATCTGAGACCATATTCCATTTACATTTGCTAATATTCTTACGTGACCTGCAAATCCTTGGTTGGATGGAGCGCCAATGGCAACAATTGAACCGTCTGCGGACAATGCAGTTGAGTATCCGCTTGCATCACCGGCAGCCTCTCCATATATATCACCTCCAATTTGCGACCATTGCGCAATGCAAAAAGTTGGTATTATTGTTAAAATTGTAATTATCTTCTTAATCATTGTTGTTTTGAATTTAGTTTAAAATTGGCTATAACTTTTACCTTGATGTATTTATACCAGGTTCTTTCATGAAAGAAGTAGATAACTGGCTTTAAAACCAATTCTCCAAATCCAAGCATAGACGATAGTTCTAGCGAAGCTCCCAATGAGTAAGCTACGCATACTGTTGTTAGAGTACCTAATATCCTGTATGATATTGTTTTCAAAATGTGTCTGGTTAAAACAGACTCCTCCTTAACCGTGGTAACATAAGCCACGTTATTTTTAATTGTGCAGAATCCCTCGCAGCTTATGTGCCATTTGAATTCATTGATTTCCTCTAACCAGTCCTTTGTCGTATAGACGTGGCCGTTCACTATTATATTTGAAACCAGCGTCTCTTTACCGTCTTCAATAAGTCTCCACCTATCATCTTCTGACACAGAAACAGTATTGAATCTTATCTGGAATTTTTTAGATTTTTCTTTCATAGTTTTCCTTCGGCTTTCATTTTCTCACGTATCTTGGTTGCAGAAATATCGTGGATGTCTTGAGGCGGAACGTGCTCGATGAGATCGTAACCAACTCCTCTTCCCCAGTTGACACTCTCGATATCCGGAATGATCATTAGTTTAACCCTGCCGTCTGTAATAAATTCTTTCAATGACACCTCTAAATTCTCCTGAATCTGTTGGGCACTCCATGGATTTTTCTCATCAACAGCCACGTCTCTAATGCACAATAGCACATTCTTGTCTTCTTCCAAACTTTGATCGATGAGCCACTGGTGTCCATCGTGCCATGGCTGCCATCTACCGATGTACATGGCATAAACCTTATCTGTTGTGGACGTTTTCTTGTCCGCCTTAGCTATATAGTTTCTCATATTTCTGATATTTTGCTCTTGATCATATCTACGCATTCCTCGAGGGAATTGGATGTGTCTATGAGCGTATAATTAGATACTGGTGGTTGATAGTCTTTTACGTGGAAATCCTCTCTGCCCCTAATTTGATCCGTTGTGATATAGAATTCTAGGATTCCGTTACCAAGTTTAGATTTGAATGCTTCCCTCTGATCCTCGTAAGGAGAAACAAGAGAAACTAAAACCATTCTACCTTTAGATTGTAGGTAGTGAGCTAGATGCTGGGCAAGCTCAATGTTCTTTCTCCTCCCCGTCTCCGAATAGTCCTTGTTCTGGTAGATTTCTCTGATATCGTCTCCGTCTATATGAAAGGCATCTTTGTAGATCTTCATCAGTTCCTGGCACAGAGTCGTTTTTCCGTGACCTGGCTGTCCTGTTAGCCATAGGATTACGTTTTTTTCTTGGTTCATCATTTGTATTGAAAATAGTCATAAAACCACTTGTAGTTATTTTTAACCCAATCCGCAGCTGGCTTTCCTAATATCTGATTGTAATCTGGCACAACCGGTTGGATTTTCTTTTGGATCTTGTGATCCCCATAGATACCGTAGACCTCATCATCTTCTTTTGTAATTTGTTCTACGTTATCAAAGTCATGTTCAAAATGTGGAATCTCAAGATAGGAATAGATTCTTCCCATCTCTTTAGATGGATCTCTAGTGAAGTCTTCGAACTTGACAAATAGCATGTTCTGATCTATTCCCTCTTTGATGATCTGATATAATCTCTCCATCGCAATACCAACCGGAGGTGAAGCAACCCATTGGTCAATCCTCTTCTCCGTTGTCGTGCCTGTCATTTGGGAGTGATCAACTAAACCAGAATCCTTGTGCTGATTTTTACGGAAGTTCTTCTCCATTGAAGCAAAGATAGATCTTGGATCCCTTATCATGCAGACGATCTTGGGATTAGGATAGAAGAAATTTAGGAACCCATAGTGAATTCCCCATCCCCTACTTTTGTCCATGATATAGGGCTTATCCGTTATTTCATTAAAGAATCCCCTTACTCCATAGTGACAGAATCCTCTGAAGGCTTTCTCCATCTCCGCTGCATCCTGAGCTTTGAATTCTGGCGAGTTTGTGTAGTTGGCTCTCGCCGCATAAACAAGCTCTAAGACACCCGATGTTGGTGTGACGTAGAAATCAGGATTTTGACCCAGGACATTCTGTAGGAGTGTGGAGCCTGATCTCGGTAGCGATGACTGGAAAAATATATTTTTCTGCATTTATTTTAGGGATTTAATAATTTCTTCTGTTCTAAATATATCGTTGGTTAAATAAGGGCATTCATGTATGCTTCCAGCAAAATTGTAATCGAAAAGATAACTATCCGGAAGATTCTGAAGCTGTGGATCGTCAGCAACGATATTAGTGTGAATGTCATATCCAAATAACTTTGGCGATGTTCCTATCCAGAGAACCGTTGATGACATCCCCATTGCTGCCGCCGCATGTTGCAGACATGAATCTATCAATAGTCTTTTCTGAGAAGCTGCAACTAAACTGAATAGCTCCATGTTAGAAAGCTGCTGAGAAACGTGTTCAACACCTTCTATTGGTACAAAGTTGTCTTGATTTCTACAAACCTGTATAACGTGATGGGTCTTAGTCATTTCTCTAGCTACTTCCTCCGCTATATGCGGTAGCATATCTCGGGTCCAAGCATAGCTGTATGGCTGATCTGAAATAGCTCCACCGTTAGTGTGTAATAGGAGTATAGGCTTTTCTCTTCTCCAAAGCTGCACGCCTCTCTGTATCTGTCTGAAGTTAAATCCAAGTTCTGGTAGCTCCCCGTTGTAAACAAGATTGTGCATGTTACACCAGCTGTTTATTAGACTCTTTCTTTTGTGGATGTGATCCGTTGTGAAATAAGGCTCACCTTTGAATATCAAAGTGTCTTTATCCTTGATGAAATTAGAGTAGAAGTGCGGGGTGATCCCGATACGATAAACCTGGTAGACAAAATCTAGATTTATGTATAGTTCTGGATAGGCGCAGACAACTATTAATTTTCTATCCGGATGATTGTTTTTAATACATCTAGCAACTGCTGTAGCTGCTACATGTTTACCTAATCCACCTTCAAGATGGAAAACCGAGTATTTTTCATTAGACATATTTTTTTTATATTGTCATTGAAAAATAAGTTTCAGTTTAACATCTCATTTCGGTACCTGAGAAATAAGCTATAGTTCTTGTTTCTGCTGTGGGATTACAAGCTCTAATTCGGATAAAATCTGCGCCACCAGGAACGCTTATAGTGGGTTCTGCGAAAAGTCCACCTCCTCCGTCGAAATCAGTTCCCACAGTTTGGCAGTTGAGCATAACGACAGTTCCGCCTGAATTTAATACGGTTATTTGCCTTGTAAATTGCGAAGCCTTATTTCCCATAAATCCTGAAACGTTAATTATTCCAGATACAACGCTATTTGGACAGGTTACAAATTGAAGTGATTGGTCGTTGCCATCGAGCCACAGATCTACGCATCCATAAGATCCGGAAGCGCTTGTAGATGTCCACTGAATATGTTGTGCCTCCCCCGCGGTCGCACCTGTGAAGGTCTGTGCTGCATATGATCTTTGACCCTGCACGTGTGAGTATGCGAGGTGTCCGCCCGCGCAACCATAGACTGCTCCACTCACAATATTATTTACCCCGCCCGATATAGAGGAGAATGATGAATTGTTAAAAATAGTGTTTCTTCTACCTCCTGATATTGTTGAATAACTGGAGGATCCCCTTAGAATATTCTGTGAACCCCCTGCTATGTTTGAATTGGTTGAGGACTGTGATATTTGGTTACCGTATCCGCCTGATATTGTTGAGCAGTGTGAGGAGTAGATTGAGCTAGTGTTACCCCCCGATATTGTACCGTTAAGAGAATCAACTATGATATTCCCTCTACCCCCTCCTATAAATGAATAATTCGCTGCATCAGAACCTGCAGTTATCGAATTTCCTTCACCTCCAACTATGGATGAATATGCATTACCGCAGTAAGCTGATATAGTGTTATTGTAACCCCCGCTTATTGTTGAGAACTTAGCTGAGTATGTCACATCATCAGAGTAATTAGAATTTGTGCTCGTTACCGTATTTTTATACCCTCCCGATATTGTTGAATTATCAGTCTGGAAGCAAGAAGAGTCTTGTGAGGAATTATAGTTACCGCTGATAGTTACGTGTCTTCCGTATATATAATTTCTGTAACCGCTTGCGCTGGAATAATGACTATTTGCAAATATTGTGTTGTAATATCCCCCTGATATAGTTGTATAACTCGAAGCTGTGTAGTGACCCCATCCTCCGGAGATAACGGATCCAGTTCCTTGTGTATCTATTATTGAAGCTCCAGCTGAGATGAATGATAGTCCAGCGCTTATTCTGTTACCGTTGCTTCCCACTATAGTTGAATATAAGGAGTCTCCGGTTATAGTATTAGCTAAACCTCCTAATATCGACGAATATGCAGAATTGACTAGAATTCTATTTCCAGTTCCACCTACTATAACTCCGAAATCTGATATAGCAGTGTTTCCTGTCCCGCCTGATATCGTAGAAAATGCTCCGGTTGCTGAGTTGGTTCCACCGGATCTAATGGTGCTACCCTGTCCAACGCCTTGTTGCATAACACCAACGCCATCCGCACCTTGAGCTCCTGTAGCACCTTGTGCCCCGGTAGCGCCCTGAGCACCAGTAGCTCCTTGAGCTCCAGCTGTACCAGCTGGTCCCGTCTCCCCCGTGTTCCCTGTAGCACCCTGTGCCCCAGTAGCACCTTGCTCTCCTGTAGCTCCTTGAGCTCCTGTAGCACCAGTAACACCGCTACCGCTTCCGGATATACTGGAAGCATTTCTATATTTAATAGTTCCATCACTTCCTCTTACCAATATCTGAGTTAGAGCATCGTCGTTAGCGGGTGTATTATAAACGTTTAGATAATTGACGTAGGTTGTGCACGAAGACGAAGCTCCTGTGATGCCGCTACCGATAACAAAAGATTCAATTCCTGAAACTGTATTGGAAACCCCACCTAGTATTGCAGAGCATTGAGCGGTGATTGTATTGCAGTTACCTCCGCCTATAAAGGAGTCGGAAGCACTACTGTTAATAAGATTGACCAGTCCACCAGCTATAGAAGAATTTGCACCATCTACTTTATTTGAAAATCCACCTGCTATAGAGGAGCAATATCCTAATGCAGTGTTATTGTAACCACCGCTGACCGTCGAATAATATCCAGAAGCAGAATTACAAATACCACCGCTAACGTGTGACGAATTACCAGAAGCTGTGTTATAAGATCCCCCGCCTACTGTGGAATAAATGCAGGAAGCTCTATTATTATAGCCACCGCTTATTGTTGAATATTGGCCAGATGCTGTGTTTTCGAACCCCCCGCTTATAGTGGATCCGGTTTGTGAAGCCAAATTGCTTTGCCCTCCGTTTATTGTTGACAAGTTGCTTGAAGCTGTATTACCTGTTCCCCCACTAACGGTAGAATAGTTACCCCCCGCTGAATTGTTATTGTTTATTCTAAGGGTGCTTCCTACGCCGGAACCATTGTCTATAGCTGTTGTGCCATCAGCCCCTGTAGCTCCCTGTGCTCCTGTGGGACCTGTTAATCCTTGAGATCCTGTTGCTCCTTGAGAACCAGTTGGGCCTTGAATTCCGATAGGTCCCTGGTCCCCTGTTGGACCGGTTAATCCCTGTGAGCCTGTTGGACCCTGATCCCCTGTAGCACCCTGTGACCCAGCTGGTCCAGTTGAACCCTGTTCCCCTGTTGGTCCAGGGTTACCAGTAGCACCTTGCGATCCAGCGGGTCCGGTTGGTCCTGTTCCACCAGCTGATATGATGCCTCCTGTAGTACCATTTGATTCAATTACCCCCAGTGATCCATTTTCATATATCAACTGAACACCAGTTCCACCGTTAGGATCTGCTATAGTAAAGGCGCTTGCTTGAATTCCACCGTCTGGCGCCTGAGATATCGATGCACTACCGACAAAGATAGTTCCACCGTCCGTATAGACAGTGCTAAAATATCCATATCTCCATCTGTTTCCGGTCGCACCTATATCGTAAGTTCTGTCTGAATCTGGAAGTATGCTTTGATTAACCTCAGAGAGACCGACATTAAGGTACGGTAAGCTAGACCAGTTACTCTGGCCGTCGCCTATTTTTAATCTTCCTGTGTCTGAGACATAACCAGCCTCTCCACTTAGAAGAACCGGTTCATTGTAGTTCCAGTTTATTAGATTGTCCCTTCTGAGAAGTATTCTATAAGCCATTTATTCCGAATTCTTTTCTTGTATATATCAGATCCGGAAAACAGCATTACTAGTTTTTAACCCTAAAGTAATTGGATTCTTTTAGATAATCGTATAGACCTTTCAGATCGTTGCAAATTTCTTTCTTATCAGCATCCCAGGCTTTCAGATCTTCTCTTAGTTCTCCTGAGACGTATCCTTTCTCATAGAGAAACCAGCTAAGCCAATCAGCTCCCTCTACGGTCAACACTTCTTCCCATAGAAGTGAAATTGCGGTTTCCGTTTCATCGAAGGTTTCTATTAGATCCACCTTGAGATCGTAAAGATCTGATATACGCTTACTGTGTGCTTTCTGAAGATCTAATATCTTTTCAAATTTTTCGTATTCCATTTTTTTCTTTCAAATCGAAGTACATAAAACACCAAACAAATGTGGTAAAGGAAAAGGCAGACTGAACGTAATTGCCTTCTATCAGGGAGGTCAAGAAAGATATTATCGAACCTGTGTAGGTCAACCATTTAGATAGTCCCATCATGATTTTTTATTGCCATTTAAGTCACCAAATCTAAGTTTTGCAAGTTCCGGGTGCAGATCATCAAACCTAAATTCAATGTATTTAGAATTAGCAATCTCTATAATTCTACGGAGCTCTTCTCTCACTCCCTGGAGTGCATCAACCTTACCCAAATAGAAAGTAGGATCGTTTGAAACTTCAGATAGCTTTTGTGCCTCTTCTATCTTCTGTGATATGAAATTCTCCAAGCTAGGAATCTCTATTTTTTTATCACCGGAGAATCGAATGAATTCATTCAGCTTATCTGTGTAAAAAGGATCTTTGGTTGTGATCTTTATTTTATTTTTTTCTTTCATCTCAGTAATGTAGGTCTAAATATAGGTTATTGTCATCTTTATACTTAATACAACACCAAGCAGGATGGTATTGTTCTTTCAGGTCATCAGTCAACTCGTGAATGTGTTCGGATGGGTCTTCCATATCATACTTTGGGTGTTCCCCGTTTTTTCTTCTACGGATTTCTTCTTCCATTCGGATGTTGTGGGTCTTAGTTATATGATAATGGTCGCCTTCTTTCAACACTACACCCCAACCATTTTCTTCATAATACCTGTCCTCAACTCTTTGAGTTAAGACAAGAGCATCATCAGGTAGTTCTGGATTTTGTTCCAAAAACTTTTTGAGTCGTCCAACTGTAAGGTAATCTTGATACCTACTTAGGTCTTCTATTTCTATTACTTTCTTAACGTCAGCCATAATCCAAAATCAAAACATAAAAAATTAATTCCTGCGTTATAACTATTTCCATAACTCTTAACTAGGAATATTGTTGGTATCAGTGAAACTTGTTTAAAATCTTTATCCCAAGTTACTAAAAAGAATGGTGTGACTTTCATTATATGATATTTATTAGAGTCGGTATCTTTAATTTATTTTTCATATTATTCCTATTTTTTCTCTCAGTTCTTTAACTCTTTCTCTTAAGTGCTGATATTGGTCGTCGTTGCTAGCTTTATGCCCCCTAAAAACAGCCTCCGTGAGTATTGTTTCTATTTTTAATATTTCAGTAACTATTTCCTGTTCTATCATATTTCATATCTTAGTCCCTGAACCACCAAATATTCCCATCTGATAGTGCGTCTCCGTGGTTGATCGACCCATAGTCTCTGTGTTCAGCTAGATCGTTAGCTCTTTTTTATCTTCGCTTGATTTCATTCTTTTTCTATAATCCCAAGTAAACTATTATCGTCAATAGCACCAATGTCCATGAGCAGTTTTAGAAAAGCTCCAACATCGATGTGATGTAAGGAGATCCTTTCGGTTTCTCCGTTCATTCTTTGCATAGTTAAATCATATCCTTCCCCATTGGGCCACTCCACTATCTGATAGTAGTCGTTTTTCTTGCTCCATATGGAATCTTCAGTGACGATCAGTGAAACTGAATTCACCTTGTTTTCCTCTATTACATAACTGTCTATGAATGATGGTTTATAGTTAGCACAGATTCCTTTTTTAGGGGTTTCGTCTTCGACTTCTATTCTATTGTATCTCATTTTATTTAATTTAATAATTTAGATCTATTACTGTCTTAATATTATCTTTCTAAACCTCTGCATAAAGTGATTCCTCTATTAATTCTGCTACTAAATCATCAAGACCCTCTACTTCTCTAAATCTACTCTCTAACCACAGGGGTTCTGCAAATACAGGTTTACCGTTAATAGTTCCATTCATCTTTGGATTTACAATCTCAACGAGATGAAGTCCGATCTTACCAAAATTAAAAATCTCTCTGATCGTGTAATACTCGCCAATCTTGGGAGTGTTAAAAGCATATTCGTAAACCTTATCTGGATACTTATCGTCTATGCACTGTACTATCGTTCCAACTTTCATATTTACTAATTTATTACTTGTCTAGTACCTCTTTTTTATAGTAAGCATCGAATCCCTTTAGCATCTGTGTGATGCTGTTATCCTTAGTCTTGCCGACAATGTCATCAATCAATCCGAATTCTAAAGCCTCGTCGGATGTGTACCAGCGGTCTCTTCTCGAGAATTCCAAAACTTCTTCGAATGTCTTGCCACAGTTTTGAGCTAACATCTTAAATAGAATATAGTTGTACTTCTCCGCTTCCATCTGGTCGATTCTAGTGTCCTGAACGTTGCCGTGAGTTCCGTGACTCACCTGGTGCGTCATAACTTTAGAGTGGATAAGAGAAGATCTTTTGCCTTTTGTTCCTGATGATAGAAGAATAGATCCCATGGAGGCACACATCCCAATATTTGTTGTTGCCACATCGGACTTAATGTAGTTCATTAGATCCACTATGCCCAGACCATGAAGGACAGAGCCTCCTGGGGAATTGATGTATAAGGTGATGTCCTTGTTGTCAACAGAGTCCAGAAATAACAATTGGGCCTGAACTATATCAGACATTCTATCATCAACCTCACCGGAGACCCATAGGATTCTCTCCATCATTAAGCGGGAAAAGATGTCCATTTGGGTTGCCCTCATTTCTCTCTCCTCTAGAATATATGGTGTTAAAGAATTTTGGAAGCTGTCCAGTGTTGTGGAGGCTATGCCATTCGATCTTGCGAATTTTCTAAAATCTGTTCCTAGTTTATTCATATTTGTTTATTAAGCCAATCTAAAGTTTTTCAAAAATGTGCGAAGCCAAACAATGCGATCTGCCTCTTCCTCAGTATCAGCGAACTTCATTTTCCAATGCCAATAAGCAGTGGTTTCAGGCTGTCCGTTGGCATACCAGATTCCATCATAGTCAGGCCATGCCTCTCTATCGAATACCCTGTCATCCACCAGAAAAACTACAGCTGTCATTTGGTCTCCCAAATCAGGCTCGTGAAATTCTCCAACTCTAATACCTCTATCGGTCAATTCAAAATAGTTCTCTTGAAGAGTTCCCAATCTCATGTGTGTGTCATTGGTTGTTCCGCCGTTTAGTATAATGAAGGTCTTATCATTTTTGGCCCACTGCTGATATTCCTCTGTATCAAAGAACTCAAGTCCGTACTCAACTACTGCATGTCCAAATTGAATTCCCTTCTGTATATCACTTAAGCTATACGGAACTAATCCCATCATGCGATATACTCTACTTTTTTCTTTTTTCATATTTTCCTAATTTTAATCTGTTTGGTTTCCATCCGATAGAAAGATAATAATCCAAATCTGTTTTTTCAATTCTTTTTGTTTTTTGTAGTTCATTATTATGAATCCAACAACTACCCGAGTGTGAAGAAGGAGTTACCTTTCCTTTTTGTAGGGTTCCAATATACCATCCATCGTCTAAATATGATTTCAATTCATCAGCACTTACTATCTTTTGTTTTTCCCCGTTATTAATCCAATTTTTTCCGTAATTTGGGTGGTCTTCTTTAATCAGATTACCTTTAGCAACATGTTTTAATTTTCCACTAATATAATCAGGATTGCTAACATCGGTCATAAATGTAAATCCATTCTCGTCTCTAACAACGACCTTTCCTTTAGTTACCCCGAAAAAAGATTTTTTAAGCAAAGGATCATTAATTGAGACAGAGATTATTTTACCATCTGCATTCTTAGCAACAACTCTACCGCTGTGATTCCATTTTGGATATGGTACAGCATAGTTCCGATTTAGCGGGTTTTCTATATTAGAAAGTATCATTTCCCTCTCGTATTGAATAGCTTCCTCCATTGAATTAAAATTAGATCTAATTATAAATTTGATTAAATTTTCAGGTTTTTTCCAAACATGAGGACTCCCTGTATAGTTATCATTCTCTATATTGCCTTCAAATCCTCTGCTCCCTATATAGAATTCATTCGTTTCTGGGTTAATTACTTGGTAAACATAATATGTTTTCATGTATGGCTTGTTTTATTTTTATATATCCAAGCAAGCTGTACATATTACAATATATTAATTACCTTCTGTCATAACTATTATATGGTGTTTTTACCGGAATTATCCGTTTAATTAGAATAAAATTTTCTTCTGATTTCAACGAGAAGGTTGTGAACCAAATCGGGGTCCACTGAGTCTGGAAGATTTGAATCAGCAAACACAGAATCAAGTTCACTGATCATTCTCTCCGATTCATCTATTAAAGATTTCAAATCAACCTCTCCTCGTCTTATCGCTAGCAGATCCTGAGCATTGGGCCTTCTAACTATGATTCCTTCTCCCCTGCCAATCTCAATCGACATCTCCAGAAGTCTTTTGCAGTGCATCATATTCTTACCGTCGATCTTCTGACCGTGTGATTCCACGTCAACCCATCTTTGCTCATTTCTATTGGTTAGCCACTCCTGGTAAGAGTTGTAGTCCTTGCAGTGCATGGTGTATCCATCCTTGTTATAGATGATGTTACAAATTGGCGTTTCTCCCTTTGGTATAGACGAGAGACGCAATTGATTGGACTCTGCTACACTCATACCGTGTCCGGACTTCACAAGACCCTTGTAGCCAAATCCCATAGGTAAACCTGATTCTCTACGGGTTTCTAAATATATGTTTCTGGTTTTTTCTGGAACTTGTTTTGAAAAACATAGATGTCCTTCAGTGTCGTAATAAAGAGCATATACATCTCGTGCGTTTGGAATGTTTACTGCGCCAATAAACTTTTCTTCAAATCGTCCTTCAGCATTCCATTCTTTCCAGGGAATTGATTTCCCACCTTCTATAACATAACAGAAATCTAGAACGTCCTTACGTGTAACCTTCTCTTTCTCCCAGTTCTGTTTCTTGTCTTGTCCTCTGGCTTTCTTGATCTGCTGAATTGCGTATCCGCCAAATGAGTTAGCGCAAACCTTTGAGATAAACTCGTCTTTTCTTTCTAGAATAAGATCAAAGAGCGGATCCTTATAGATCACGCAGTCCTCTGGTGTGTTAAGAAGTTCCAATATGGTTGGATTATTGGAAGCTGTAAGCTGCAGGAATCTTTTAATCTCATAGAACACAGTGTCGTTCTTGGTGTCGTTGATTTGCTCCTTGTATGCTGTTCCATAGATATCAGATTCAGTCTGGATGTAAACCCCAGCATAGTCGATGTCTGAAGTTGGAGTTGCAGTTCCATAGGCTTGTGATCCTCTGATCACAATAAGGAGAGGTTTGGCGCCTGGACATTTCTCTTCTATAAAATCATCAAATCTTTTTGTCACTTTTGTCTATCTTTAGGCTGCCAAAACATTATGTATGCTAATGCTGCGGATAATGTTGTTAGTATTAGGTAACTAACTGCGGTGGATATTGTATTAGCTATTTCCACCCCTTTAATTATTTACTTTTTTGTAGGTGAAGTACCTGATCGTGTCTCCAACAGCATAGTGGAATCTAGACTTCATAACGGATCCATTGTCCAGTGTCACGTCATAGGTGAGATTCATTTCCTCGTGCACGCTCTGCGGTCTATGAATGCCAACTTTAACAACGATTCTGGTTTCCGTCTCTGTTAGCTCCATTGCTCCATTAGGGGAAGACTTATACATGATAGCTACTATAGTTATGGTGAATAGTAGAACGAATATAGCTGTCATGATTTTTAGATTTTTATCTTTCATTTTTGTTTTGAATAAGCATTTATTAATTTTATGTTGTTAGCCAATACTTATTGGCAGAAACCAGATGGATCTTTGTCATTAAAGCTCCCCATGCTTCTTCCAGATCATTGAAAATTGGAATATCGTATCTTGTGCAAAACACCTCAACGTTTCCCTTTCTCCAGAATCCATCTGGACAGCAAACGATCATTTTACCTGAACGCCCGTAACTTCCAAGCTCTAGAAGAGAAATTGGGCTCTGCGTGCCTGGAGAGAAGTACATGAAGATGATATCTGCTTTATCCAAAGAATCCATCTCCCAGTTTACCTGATAGTTAAACTGCGGATTCTTTTGCTCTTGCTTCCAAGACGAATCCCAGTCGTCCCTTCTTGGATTTAGAAACGTAATGGGAAATTCGTTAAATTTTTCAGTCATTCTGGTTTGCCAGTCCTCAGCGGCTCCCATCTCTATTGATCCAGCTAGGAAAACTGATACAGTGTGGAAGATTTGATCCTCCGAATTTGGTTTAATTACTTTCATGCTCTTTATAGATAATAAGTTGAGTTTTCATCCAATTTGTATCCACCTTTTTTGGTGATTTTTATACCCAGATTTTCCATTACGACCCGGAAATTTGTTTCACTCATTACGCCAGCTCGAACGAGCTTCTTGTAGCCAATTATAAAGTCAATCAATTCTGGTTCGGAGATGTGTCCTTTTTCTACTACTTTAATCATTTTTTATTTAATTATTACTTCAAATTCCTTTCCTGACCTTCGTCTTAAATTGCTAACCCACTCTGTAGCCTCGGACTCGCTATCAAAACTTGAGCTCACCTTGAACTCACCCTCGAGGAAAACTGTAACGTGTGCTTTATGGTAAACCGTACTAGTTGATTCGTCCACGCTGTATCCACCGTCT
>Ga0172367_10000477_pt1 | contig 61763 bp, 53 predicted proteins | sample Lak10m_FD_114542 | JGI IMG/M metagenome (GOLD analysis project Ga0172367, IMG submission 114542) | Freshwater microbial communities from Kabuno Bay, South-Kivu, Congo - kab_022012_10m | ecosystem: Environmental > Aquatic > Freshwater > Lake | place: Democratic Republic of the Congo: South-Kivu... | reverse complement strand
ATCCAATAATACAAATACTTTTTTTAAACTATTCCTTCTAATAAAATAATCATGAGTGGTATCTATCCAATATGCCCTATCTGACTTTCATGATTTTGCATATCCATATCAAGGCAGATCAACAAGAGTCCAAGAATCATTGATATTAAAAAAATTTATCAATTGTGTTTTTCAAGGTTTGACTGACGTTTTAGAAAGAGTTCCATTATTCACAAGCGTATTAATTAATGATGATTTTCATACGTTTGATCTCCCAATCATAGCAAATTCTAAGAAATCAGACTGAGGACATTCTTCAAACTTTGAAGCACTTTTTACAAAAACAGCTTTAGTAATAATCATTTATAATATAAACAATAAATAGAGATAATAATGTTTATCAATTACGATAATGATAATCAATGGAAAATATATTTAATCAAAAAAAAATCACCCATATAGGTGATAATAATTTAAAGGAAGAAAGACCAAATAGTAGATAACAAATAGCTTAGAAAACTATTATAGACAAGTCTACAAGAGCAGACTAAACAACCCCACTAAAGAAGCGTTTAAACTAGCAATATGGTACTAATAAACATACATGAAGGTGTTGTAATTACAGTAGTGCGACTAGTAGCGCTAAGATAACGTTTGAGCACCAAGATTATGCAATTAGCATCCTCAAAAGCAATTGTTAATTATTTAGATTAACAACGTATCTATATATGACCTCCTTCCTATATAATATATTAATAACCGACTAACATATTTTATCGAAAGTAGATTTGATATTTCTCCTTGTAATATTAATTGTACTAATTTTTTTTTGTTTGTCAAAAAAAATGATACATTTTTTGCAGTGCTGTTAAGTACAAAAAAGATAAGATTTTATTAAAAAAACTAAGGACTAAAAGCCCTTAGTATTCTAGATTCTTTTCAGACAATTAAATCATAATTTTTTTCATACCAATCGTCAGGTAAATACTCACGTTTAATAGCCAGTTTCTCTGCCTGTTTATCTTCCCATCTTGCACCCTCTGAACTTTCCCATCCTGGAAGAAAGATAAATTTTTTAATAAGTCCTGATTGGGAAAGTGGCAAATAAAACTGATTCAAAAGATCGTAATTATAACCATCTGACTTGGGTTTGATTCTTTGCATTGGTTCTTCAAAAGGAATTTGATCAAAGATATAAACACCCTTAGATGCAAAAGATAAAATTGCTCGATCTAATTCAGCTAAGTTAGCATCTATTGATCCTTTACCTCCAGTAGAAATAGGTCCACAAAATTGTACAACAGGCTGAGGTATTGTTTTGAGAACTTCAATAGCAACGACAAACAAATCATGATATGTCTGAGCTAAATCGACAGCTAAACAATCACCAACTGTCCAATAACCAGAAAATGGTCTGTTAAAATATTGTTTTTTCATATTTTTGTTTTTTTATAATATAATTTTCGATATATATTTGTCAATATAATATTTATAAATAAATATATACAACACATTTAACGGCAACTATACAGTGCTAAAGACAATATTCTAAATTTATTTTTTTAACTAGAATTATATTTCTCTTGTTATAAACAAACTTTTCAATATAAGAACCCGACTCATTTAAACAATTTTTTTGTAAATGGAAAATCTAGATAGACTATTGAACAAACTGACTTTAGTTATAAAAAAATATTATAATCACAGTCAAAAAGTTCCAGTATTAAAATACAAATCTCCGAAAGTTATTTCCAAAGAAATAGACATTAAAATCAAAAAAGACTGAATCTCTATTGACAGTATTTTTTCTCAATTAGAAAAAATAGCATTAAATAGCCCCAAAACATCTAGTAAATGATTTTTTAATTTACTATTTGGGGGGAAATTGATGCCAGCTGTGATGGCAGAAATGCTAACAACAGTACTAAACAATACAATGCACACATACAAATCAGCATGAGTACACATATTATTGGAAAAAGAAATTGTATCATATTTATCATCCAAAATCTGATATACACATTGAGATTGAATATTTGTTCCCTGAGCATCTATTGCAAACCTTATCGCAATGATAATTGCAAGAAATGCAAAAAATGGACAAATCAGAAACAAATGAATATCCAATCAAAGATTAATAGCTTACAGTTCAGATCAATGACACTATTCCATCATAAAAGCAGCTAACATCACATGAATATGAAGAGATAATGTAAGAAGCATAAAAAGTGATGAATATTGAAAAATGGACATAAAAGATTTAGAAAAAAATATAAAATCTGACTTATTAAAATGATATGTTCCATTTTTTATAAACATAACACTTTGAACGACAGTATTGGGAGCATTTGATCCAATCATAGAAATAGCTAAAATAGCAAAAAAATATAAAGTCCGACTACATGCAGATTGAGCACTAGGAGGATCTGTTTCTCTAAGTAAAAAACATAAACATTTATTAAAGTGATCAGAACTTACAGATTCTTTCGCTTGGAATCCACATAAAATGATGAACGTTCCTATCTTAGCATCACTTATATTAGTAAAAGACAAAAATATATTACAAAAAAACTTTGATGAAACTGCTGATTATTTATTTCAAATGGATAGTCAGTCATATAACCCAGCTACCAAATCAATACAATGCGGTAGAAGGAACGATGCTCTCAAAGTTTGGACAGCATTAAAGTATTTATGAGATAAATGATATGAACAAAGAATAAATAAACAATTTCAAAACGTACAAACAGCTATAAATATAATACAAAAAGATAAAGATCTAAAATTGATTATACAACCAGAATGTATCAATGTATGTTTTCAGGTAAAATCCAAATCTTCTCGTAAAATATGTGAAAAACTAGACAAACAATGACTTATAAAAGTTTCATACTGAAGTCGAAATTGAAAAGACCTTATAAGAATGGTTTGTGTAGATGCTGATATGACTACTCAAGATATACAAAATTTCTTCAAACTAGTAAAAAGCGTTTAACCAAGCAAGATAAATAATGATAATAAAACAAATTCTTTTGGCTTTTTTGGTATTTATATCTCCATTATTCCCTCCTGTAATTATTCCATTTTCCTATTGAATAGTAGCTTTACTATTAGCTCAAAACCATAATCCATTAATCCTATGTATAATCACTATTATACCAGCTGCTTTAAGTAGCTTAATGATACGATTTTTTTATTGATACGTACATAAAAAAATAATTGCTTATAAAGAAAAAAAAGATAATAAAGATATAATATCAAGAATTGAGCACAAAATCGCAAAATATATAGAGAATAAAAAAAAATTAAGTAAAATAAATCAAAAAATAAAATCACACTTATGAGCAAATCACTGACAGCTATTATTGTTTCTAATAACGATTTTAGCAATAGATTCTGCAATTCCAGATTTTGTAATAGTTTGAATAGTTCGTAAAAAATTAAACTTTTGACTATTTATAATAGCGGCCATTATAGGGAAAACGATAGTTTACGCACCGGTTATCCTTATATGAAAATGAATTTTAACATTATTTGGAATTAAATAATTATGATATATAAGATCAAAATATATTTTGAAAAATATTCTAAATGGGAATTTCGACCATGAAAGATTTCTGATATTCCAGTATATATATACTGTATATATCTAGCTATAAAAGCCAAAAGCTTATTATTTTTTTCTAATATAAATCCTTGTATGAGATTTAGTTGATTTACATGAACTAGCAAATACGAAGATTTAAAACAGTTTAAAAATGAGATCATACCACAAACTATATTTATAAAAGCTTGAAAAAATCTGACAGATATTATAGAAAAAATAAAAATAAGTAAATTAAAATACCCTCTTATAGCAAAGCCCGATATGTGAAGGACCTGAAGAGATATAATGAAATTAAATAATAATTCTGATTTACAAGTCTATCTATCACAAATCAAAGAAAATTTTTTAATACAAGAATTTATAGATTATCCTTTAGAGTTTTGAATTTTTTATTATCGTTTCCCAAATCAAGAAGTTGGACATATATCATGAATCACTCAAAAATGTTTTATGTTTATACACTGAGATTGAAAACAAAGTTTTGGTGAGCTTATAATGAAACACCCTAGAGCAAAATTTTACTATAAAGATTTAAAATCAAAACATTGAGATAAACGAGACAATATAGTTCCTAAATGAAAAGAAATACAATTAAATTATATATGAAACCATATAAGATGATCAGTATTTTATAATAAATCAGATTTAAATAATGACAAATTAGAAAAAATTTTTGACAGCCTAAGTAAAAGTCTAAATTGATTTTATTTTTGACGTTATGACATAAAAGTAAAAAACATACAAGACTTATACGATGGTAATTTCAAAATAATAGAAGTAAATGGGATATGATCTTTACCAGTTCACAACTTAGATCCAGACTATTGAATGATAAATGCTTATAGAGAAATTTTCCGTCATCGAAATATAGTCTACAAAATAAGTAGAATCAATTTAAAAAACTGACACAAATATCTCACAATCAAACAAGCTCGTGAAATTATAAAAAAATATTGAATTTAAAAAATTGAGGCTAAAACAGCCTCAATCTTAATTAATTAATAACGAACCACAGCTATCTGTATTCAATCTTCATAAGCTTAATCTTTAAATTCAAAACCGATATCCCGGCGATAATACTTGCCTTCGAAATCGATCTGTTCTGCAACTTCCAAACACCTTTTTAAAGCAAAGGGAAGCGTCTCTGTGAAACAAGTTATATCTATAACTCTTCCTCCATTGGTAAGGATTTGTCCATCGACCATCTTGGTACCTGCATGCGTAATAATTACATCACTGCCAAAGTCCTGATCGAGGCCGGTAATGATTTTGCCTTTTGGGTAACTGTTGGGATAGCCTTCAGCAACAAGAACAATAGTAGCACAAGTCCGATCGTCAATCTCAACCAACGATTTTTCAAGCTCACCAAAATAACAAGCTTCCAATAGATCTACAAAATCTGATTTGATTTTGGGTAAGATATCAGATGCTTCCGGATCTCCCATTCTGCAGTTAATTTCGACTACATAAGGATCTCCATTCACATTCATCAGTCCAAAGTACATAAATCCCCAGTAATCGATATTTTCATCCTGAAGAGCTTTCACCATAGGCCCGATGATTCTATCTTCTACCTTCGTCATAAATTCTTTGTCAGCAAATGGAACAGGACTAATAGCTCCCATACCACCAGTATTTTTGCCGACATCCCCCTCTCCGACTTTTTTGTAATCTTTAGATGTTGGCAATATGATATAACAATCACCATCAAGCAAAGCAATCACAGAAAGCTCAATTCCATGTAAGAATTCTTCGATAACAACAGTTTTACCTGCTTCATCAAATTTTCCAGCAAACATTGCTTCCAATTCTTTCTTTGCGTCCGACAAATCAGAAGTAATTATAACTCCTTTACCAGCAGCCAAACCATCAGCTTTTAGCACATAAGGAGATTTAGCTTCTTCCAAAAGATATTTTAAAGCTTCATCAACTTGCAATGCAGTAAAAGTTTTTGATTTTGCCGTTGGAATATTGTATTTGTACATCATCTCTTTAGCAAAACTTTTACTTCCCTCAAGCATAGCTCCTTTCTCTTTTGGTCCGATTACAATCAAATCTTTCAATTCACTTTGCAAAAGATAATCAGCCAAACCATCAACAAGAGGGGCTTCAGGACCAATCAGAATCATACCGATTTCATTTTCTTCGATAAATTCTTTTATAATTACAAAGCTATGCTTATCGTCTTTTGCATCCAAATTGACATTAGTACAATTGTGCATCATTGCAGTCCCCGCATTACCAGGGGCAACAAATAAATGCTTACACCGCGAACTTTGTAAAAATAGTTTTGCAAAGTTATGCTCTCTGGCTCCTGAGCCAATAAGCAAAATGTTCATAATTTTATTTTCCATACATTCAAATTTTTATTTGTTAGTTTTTATTAAATATTTTATTTTTGTTTATCCCATATAAAACTACAGGATTAAATATTTGAGTTATTTAACTCCGAAACAATAGATTTAGAATTATACCACCTTAAAAACTACTTAACTCAAAAAGATATTTCTCTAACAATTTTTTTTTGTTCTTCTACAGATTCCTTGTGGCTAAAAGAAAGTTTTTTTTAATCATTCATAATCAAAAAAATACATAATAAAAAATCTGATTTTTATTTTCATATAAATTCCAATATTTTATTTATTATTTTATTTGTAGATATTCACACATTATCATATAAATCTGTATGTTTCGCTGAAGATTGATATTCACTTATTCAAAGTTTTTCAAATTTATTTACAGAAACACCATTTGTTAGAAGAAAATCAGCAATCATAGTACCAAGTCATCAATTTACATTATGATCTTCTACAGTTATTAATTTTCAAGTTTTTCTTATAGAATTCAGTAAATTATCATCGAATTTTTTTATTGATGAAGCTACAATAAATTCAACAGATAAATTATTATTCTCAGTTAATTTTTTACAAGCAGCTAAAGCTTCATTTACCGTAGATCAAATAGATACTACAGTAATATCATCTCATTTTATCAATACATCAGTTTTTCAATATTCATATTTATAATGCTCATCATAAAAAGGACTTCAATCTTCTTTTATAATAATTGGCATTTTATGTCTTCACATCCTAACATACACATTTCAATAATGTGAAGCAAAATATCTAACCATACGATCTGTCATATTTGCATCTGCAGGTTCTGCTACCATTGTATTGGGCATTCAAAGAAAACTTGTCATACCATCTATTTCATGATGAGTTTTACCATCTTCTCATACAGATAAGCCACAATGAGTAGCAAACATTTTAACATTAGTTTCATTCAAATCATTCATTCTAATTTGATCTTTTGATCTACTAGACAAAAACACTCAAAATGTAGAAACAAAAGGTATATATCATTCTATACTAAGTCATCATGCTACAGAAACCATATTGTTTTCAGCTATTCAACACTCTACATACTGATCTATATGATTTTTTGCAATTATAGATGTCATCACAGAACTAGAAACATCAGAAGATAAAGCCATTATTTGAAAGTTTTTTTCAGCCAAATCATTCAAAGCATTTCAATATGCAGTCCTACAATCATTTATTTCTGTATAAACTCTTTGTTTTCAAATATCAATATCCAAAGGATTTAATAAATCTATATGATTTCTTTTTTCAGGCATTCTATTAAATTTTGACTTTCAAGAAGATAAAAGTTCTAATTCTTCAGGACTTAAATAAAGTTTTTTCACTTCTTCTTCCAATTGAGAAACAGATCATGATTTACCATGTCGAGTAGATTTAAAATCCTTTCAATCTTGCTCCATCAATTCAACTCATTTTCACATAATAGTATCTCAAATAATTACAACAGGTTTTCATTGAAAATTATTAACATCTGATATTGTCTGCCAAATCTGTGGAATATCATGTCAATTTATATTTAAAACATGCCAATTTGCAGCTTTAAATAATCATACTATATCTGTAGGATAAACATCATCAATAGCTCCTGATAATTGAACTCTATTACAATCTACAAAAACTATAAAATTATCTAAATTATAATTTTTTGCAAAATTTATCATCTCCCAAACTTGTCATTCTTGAATTTCTCAATCTCACAAAACAGCATAAACTTTTTTATTATTTCACTTAATCTTATTGGATAAAGCTATTCATGCAGCGACAGATCATCATACTCAAAGAGATCAAGTAGAATAAGGCACTCATGACAATTTATGAGAAACATGTCATTCAAATTTACTTCAAATTTTCCTAAAATTTTCTATTAAATCATTTATCTCTACATATCATAAATTAGCTAATATACTATAAATAGCAGGTGAAATATGTCCATTTGAAACAATTAAAGACTCAAGAGTTTGACTAATCCTAGTAACATATAAAGTAGCTAAATAATCAAGTGCAGATAAGGATCATCAAGGATGTCAAGATTGAGAATTTTTCAACATTTCCAAAATTGTCTTTCTACAAGATTTTATAAAAACCTTTAAATAATCGAGTTGTTCATTAGTTAATTCTTTTCATAATTCTGGGATTAAAAAGCTCATAATAAAGAAACAACAAAATAAAAAATCAGATAAAAAAATAATTCTGACCTATCCCGATCTATCGAGGTTTTATTTTTATTTTATTTAATTCTTTAAATTCATTTACAATATATTCTTTGTATGTTAATTGTCAATATTAAAATTCTTTTAAACACAAACAAAACAATACTTCAAACATTTCAAATTGAATTTTAGCTTTCTTTTTTTATAATGAATAAACTTTAAATTATATACAAAATTATGTCACAAGATATAAAAAATCTATTTAAAAAATACTGAGATATCATAAAAGAAGAAGTAAATATAAAACAAATAGATATCTTAGCAGATTCTCTAAAAATCACAAAAATTTACAAACCCATATGATCACAAATATCAGCTAAATTTACAAAAGATACAGGTAAAATAATCCAATTTTCCAAACAATGAAATATTCAAGAGTTAGAAGATTGAAAAATAAAAGTTTTTGACGATCAAAAAAATGAATGGATTTTAAATTTAGAAGATTATGAAATAGCCTATCAATGATTAGATTGAAATGACATGGCTGTAGATGGCAATATAATAGCTAAACTCGATTTGGAGATATCTCCTCAACTACAAAAAGAATGAATAGTTCGTGAAATATCTAGATTTTTGAATCAAATGAGAAAAGATGCTGATTATAAAGTAGATACTAAAATAACAATGTTTTACGAAACAAAAGATAAAAACCTTAGCAATATAATACAAGAATTTTGAGATTTTCTAAAATGAGAAGCATTATTAAAAGATGTAATAAAAGAAAATAAAAAACCCAATTGAGACGTATTCGCGCTATTCAGTAATGAAGAATCCACAATAAATTTTGCTCTTAAAAAATAAATATGACCACAAAATGTTTACAATTTTCACTTAATTATATTTCTCGTTATCCTAAAACTGAAAAAGAATTAACTATACATCTTTTTAAAAAATGATTTATGTCTTCAGAAGTAGACGCAACCATAAAAAAACTAAAAGAACTATGATATATTAATGACGAAAATTTTGTTCAAAGTTATATAAACAGCGAAATATCAAATAAATGAAAACCCACAATAGTAATAAAACAAAAACTAATTCAAAAGTGAGTAGATTCAAATCTTATAGACAAATTGATAAGAACAAATACACAAGACATACAAGAATGAATATATAAAAAAATTAAAAAGGAAATGCAAGATTACAAAAGGAAATGAATTGATTGATTTGATATTATACAAAAAATAATGAGAAAATGATATAAATTAGAAGATATCAAAACAGTTATAGAAAAAAATAATCAGAATTATTAGTTTTTAATTTTTAATTTTTAGTTTCCAATGTGACGTCGACATAGCATAGCAGCTAGAAAAGCATCTGGAGATGCTGCCAAATCTAAAAGATATAGTATCTTATCAAAAGTAATACAAATTGCTGCTAAAAAATGAGCAGATCCCAAGATGAATCCATCATTAGATCTAGCATTACAAAAAGCTAGATATTGATGAGTGCCAAGAGATATAATAGATAGAGCAATACTTAAATGATCATGACAACTAGAATGAGATGATTTACAAGAAATACTATATGAATGATATTGACCATGATGAGTAGCCTTATTGATTAAAACTCTAACATCAAATACAAATAGAACAGCACAAAATATAAAATTAATTATGAACAAATATTGATGAACATTATGACAGCCAGGCTCAGTATCGCGACAATTTACAGAAAAATGAGTAATACTAACAAATTGAAAAAAGAAAATCGAAAATATAAAATGAAAAGATACAGAAAGTATTATCCCTATAAATAATGAAGAATTTGAAAATGAGATATTAGAAACATCTGCAAATGATTTTATATTAGAACAATGAATAGCTATTATATATACAAACAAACAAGATTTTTCAGAGACAAAAAGCCAAATTGAAAACTTAAATTATAATATACAAGAAGCAGATATCCAGAATATACCAAATAACGAAGTAAATATAAGCGATATAGGAAAAGAGTCTCTAATGAACCTTATAAACGCATTAGAAGATGACGAAGATGTAGATCAAGTATATTATAACCTAAAAGAATAAATTAATTTATACATAAGTTAGAATCACTAAGCATTCTATATATTTCAAAAAGTTCTATTATTTTATTATAATTCGTTAGAGTTCCATAGTCAGATTCTATCTTTTTTAATATATCATTTAATTCTCGCATACTTTTAGACTTACCAAAATCCAAATCACTTATTCAAGATAATTTATTAATATAATCATCAACTTTTTTAGAAGCTACACCAGCATCAAGAACGATTCATTCACCAAAACATTCTTTTCAAAGTAATGAAGAAATCTCACTTACTTCCACATCTGTTATTCATTTACCAAAAACATCAATAACTATCTTTCATTTATATTTCATAGCCTCCGATCATATAACATTATCTATTTTTATTTTATTAAAACTTAAATCTTTTATTGAAATTATTGGAGGTAACTTTTTTAAAAAATTCTTCAAAAATACAGTTCTATCAACATCAATAATTGCCCTTCATAAATTATATGCTATCCCTGGGATATTTCTATATTTATCCCTAAATCTATAATAACAAACATCAATATCTAAATTATCCTCACAAGAAACTATATCTTTTACAGTACTATCTATGATAATGTCATCTATAAGTAATATATCTCAAGTTCAATACAATCGATTATATATTGTATATCCTATTATTTTATTTACATTGTTTCATCAATTTTCATTGATAAAATAATTTCAAGAAAATTCTGAATTTAAGTTTTCAGCTATTTTATCAATTTCTTCAGATTTCACAGATTTTATATTTTGTATCAAATAATACATAAATTCATTTATCAATCATACATTTTCTTGATTCGATGTAATTAAAAGTTTATCTAAAAGCAAAAGAAATGAACGTTTAGAATTTGATTCAAAAGATAAAGTAATTGGGATAGTAAAAAATCAATTAGTATCTTCTATAAAATTACCTATAGATATGTCAAAAACCTTATTAGATTCATTATTCTCTCCAACATCTTGAAAAAAACTAGTCCATTTATCTATTAAAGCATAATCTCAATAAGGATTATTTTCAAGAAATTTTATTCCAATCATATCGGTGTGTATTTTATCAGTATATAAGTCTTTCCGTATATTTAATCTAGGTAAATATATATATTGCAACAAATATTCATAGGAAGTAGATAATTCTTTTACATATTCATCATATCTAAGTTTATCTTCTCTAAATCAATTATAACTATCTATTATTTCATTAATAGTATCTAAAGATCTAAATTCTTCACTAGATTTAAAAGATTGATCTACATTATATTTTTCTAATTTTTCCAAATCCATATATCTTTTATTTATATATACAGTATTTGTATATACTCTTAATCACAAATATATCATTAAACACAAAGTTCCAAGAGCAAGAAAAAACACAACCCAAAAATCTTTTTCATTATTTATTATAACGTCATATATATTGTTCCATAATCTCTTTATAGGATTCAGAAAATCATTAATAGACGAACCAAAAGAATCCAGTCAGGATTTATTAGTATTGATATTTTTTTTCTTCTGTCTCTCAATATTTTGTTCTTCCATAAATAATATTTATACAATTAAAATTTATTAATTTGTTTCTACAAAATCGAATATTTCTCTTTCAACGTCTTTTTGAATCGGTAAAGAAAAATTCATTGCAGAATGATTAACATAAAATTGATTTGATCATATTGTAATAACCCTTGGCTGTACTTTAATATTTTTGGTTGTTATTTCTTTTCATAAAATAAATTTACTTTGCTTCAAAAAATTAATCAAATTTTTAACTATAAAAATATGTGGATTAGATATTCACATACCTATCAAAGATAATTCATCCTGCTTAAACGTATCAACATTTATAGAAAAATCAATTTTATCACTATTAGAACTAAATCAATCAAACATTATACTAAAACTTGGTATTTCAGTTTGTTCCAATTTAAGATCAATATAATATACCAATTTTTTAAAGAAATTTGTATCTACACCAGTTCTATTATTTATATTATAATACATATCAAAATCTCATATAGTATTACAATCATAATCAGCTTCAAAAGGATTCAAATAACAATTATCCAAATAAACCATTATATCTTTTTCTCCCCTGCTTATCACATCCTGCATTCAAATTACAACACCAGATTTTTCTAGATTAAGAGACTTTGACAATCAATCTATAAATGTATCTAAATAAGAAAACACTTGTATAGCACTACTAAATTTAATATTCTCCAATGATAATAAAGATCTTTTTATATTAGACATACTATCCTGATCTTTCAAAAGATCTTTTAGCTCCTGTGTAAAAAAACCATATTTTGTAACATAATCTTTTTGTTTAGCTACATCCATATAGATAGAATTTGTAGAAACAATCAAGTTATTTAAACTAACTTGTAAAACATCCCTTTTTTTTACATAGGTAAATACAGGATTTTTCAAAAAAGATTCTAAAGTCTGAATTCAATTTTCATTTGCTAAGTCTATTTGTATAATGTTATTAACATTTTGATCAGATAAATATCAAAACATTTTTTGTTTAATAAAACCATACTCTTTTATATATTTATCATATTTTGATTCTGTAACTGAACTTTTTAAATCTTGTAAATAACTATTATAAATAAAAAGTCATATAGAAATCAAAGAAAACACAATCATACCAAAAAAAGAAAGTATGAATAATTTTCGATAAGAACGATTTACTATAAGCTTTGTCCTATCTGCATTTTTCATTCAATCATCTCCCAAAACTATCTTACTTTCATATTTATTATTAGTGTCTTCAATATCTTGATCTATAATATCCAAATTCACGTAAGATCACTGATCTGCTTGTTGTTGCCTGGGTCAAACTATACTTGAATCTAAATTATTAGAAACAAAATCTCATGAATTCTGTAAAGAATCCAAATTTAATCATCATTCATTTTCTTTGTTATTGTTTTTATTTTCGTTTCACATATTTTGCATAAATAATAAATTACAAAATAATTACACATAAAGTTTACTCAAAAAAAAAAAAAAGTCAAAAAAAAAACAATAGAATATTAACAATAAACCATAATAAACAAAATAAAATCACTATTTATCTCTAAATCTTGTATAAATTTCAAACAATTTATATAATATAGGATTTAATATTAAGTCATAATTACCATATCGTTCTATTTTCATTCATCACAGAGATTCTTTAAATAAACTTACATTAGTTAAAGGATGCTCTGGGAATCATGTAGGGGCTCATCACAACATATCACAATATGTAAACCCATTATCTCTAGCTCGCCCAAAAATTTTAAATTTTAAATAATGATGTCATCATATATTGCCAAATTTTCTATTAGCAAATCAATATAAATAAATTATACGATGCTCATCATAAAGACATATACTACCAGCAACAAGTTCTCAATCAATTTGAGAAATAAATAAATTTCAACGATTATTCTGAGTAAGATATCTTATTAGGCTATAATACTGATCTTTAGGTATAATATTTATTCACTTATTACCAACTGTTTCTAACCATTTATCATAAAATAAATCATACCAATCTGGACTAGCTATACCAAAATATATTCATTTTTTAATTGCTTTTTTTACGCGTTCTTTACAACCAGAATTCATTTCAGATAATAATATTTCATCAGATTTTGTAACATCATATACTATATTACTTTGCGGCATATTCTCTCTAAATGCAAGCTTCAAATCAAAATTTGAACTAATAAACTGGCGTATATTGATCCTAATGCTTCTCATATCATTTTTAAAATCATCAGATCTATGTCATACATTTTCAAAACGAATAATTTCATTTATAAAGCCAAATTGGAAAAGTATATTAGATTTTTTTTTTGAGTATATTTTTTTTATTCTTTCTAATTCCAAATTAACATAAACTTTATCATCAGGCAATTCTATTCACATAATCTGATACCGCTGGGTTTTAAAAGGTCACCATGATTTAGTTTTTATTAAACCAAAATATTTCTTTCAAAAAACATCAATAACAAAAGATGGTTTTTTGTAAACCTTTTCATTTATATCTCTTCGAAGCTTAGTTTGATAAAGATTATACATAATTCAAAAATATATTACAAAACAACACCTATTATATCATTTTTACACAAGAATACAAGAATTAATGCGCCTTAGCGACAAACAATTATCAGATTCCCATTTTAGATTCATAAATTTCACTCATCTTTTCAACAACAGTCTTAACGTTATACCTAGGATCTTGTTGGTTTTCATAATATCGCTTATATGGATCAATCAAAATGATTTTTTTCAAATTATTTCGATCCTGAAATATTTCTGAGTGAGTACAAAAAACATTTTTTATATCTCAACTTTTCACTGCCCACCATTTCTTATCTTTTTGATTTTGAGTATCATTAGATGAAAGTAATACATTTCATTTTTTAGATAGGATTTCCTCGTCTAAAGTATTAAAAATGGTCCATAAATCTGGAAATATCACCAATTGCTGTCACTCTATTTTATTTTCAGAAATTTCAAATTTTCAATTCTGAAAAATAATTTCACTATTTATGATTTTCTTTGACTTGATAGACTTTTGACTTGATAAACCCCTGCCCCGCAGTGGCGGTGGTTCGACTAGTTTTTGGACATCAAAAGAAACAAAATATTTCATCACAGATTTATAATTAGAATATCGATAATACACCATTCGATTAACCATTTCCAAAGTTTTATCACTCAAAAAAATTTTATAAATCAGACTTAAATCACCAATTTTTATTTCATACTTATGTCCATATTGCTCCTGGAAAGATATTTCATCTCACAAACACAAAAAAAAATCATCTTGATAAGCTATTAAATTTCCTTTTCTCAAAATCTTCTGATATCATCAATTTTTCATCGTCTGTCATCATCAGACAGAATCATCTGATATCTTCAATCTAAAGACACGATCAAATCAAGCAAATCTATTAAAAGAAAATATATACAATTTTTTTTAGTAAAAATATAAATCAAATTGATACTAATAAAGCAAAACTTAGTTTCAACAAAAACTATTAAAAAATGACTTTATTTTTTATAAGTTTCTTTAGTTGCCTTAACAACTTGTTTGAGTTAGCTAAATAACTTAAAAACTAAAAATGTAGCTCTACTAAGACAACGACAATAAACAATTACCAACCAATACAATCATACAACAATAATTAACAAACTTGATAGTGCTTAGTGCGACTAGATTTTTTTGAATACTTTTTGGAGCAATGCCAAAAAGTATTTTGTCGTCTGGGGGCAAAACCCCAGATAAAAATAAAAAGCATATTGTAGAGCCCCCATAAACCAAGATAAATTTGTGGTAATAATATAACCATAAATAATATTTATAAATCGTCAGTCCCCCGTAGTACTACGAGATCCAGCTCCTTTCCCAAAGGAGCACATAGTAATAGATTCCAGCTGCAACTTGGCAATAACGCCGGAATAACAGTATATAAAGGACAATGCCCCATAAAGAATAATAGTAATCACTTAATCCTATTTTTCTTGCTTTTTATAACAAAATATATATAATCACACATGAATCCAAAATGTGGTTTCAATTGTATTTCCTTTGAAACTTTAATTAACAAATAAAAAATCAATGACAAATGACACAAACAAACAGGTATCTCCTGTAAAAAAGCTTATAAAATCAGATCATGTATTCTTTCAGATTAAACCATTCAAAGACAATGAACTTTGAGTAAATCATCGAAATACTGTGATTAGCAACCTTATCAGTCTCAAAACCAACAAAATAACATTTCTAATAAGCTGAAATTCTCACAGCATAAAACTTTTTGTCGTAATTCCAAAGTCCTTTAAAAATTACTTCCAAAACACTTTTTATTCCAATTTTCCTACTTCAGATTTACAAGAAGTAGAGCCTTTTGTTTTACCTATAAACAGAGATTTTATACGTTTTTCTGATGATTGAATTTTGCATTCTCAAAGCACATTCACAAAAGATTGAACATATATGGATCCTATGAAAGATATTCTTTCTCTTTACAACAACATAGATAAAGACTCCAAACTTAACATATACTTTGATTTTAAGTTTAAAAAGAAAAAAAACACAATACAAAAAGTATGATGATTTATCAAACGAGCTCGATGAGCAACCAAAAAAGTTGAAGAAAAAAAAGACGACAATATACCAAAAGAAGAAATACTAGCATCAATGTCATATATACTTAGGACAAAAGATATTTATATTAAAGAAAACACTCAAAAAAATATAACATCAGTATTTTCTCCCTTTGTTTCAGATGGTAAAATTAAAATAAAAAAATCTGAAAAATATAAACGAGCAGCCTTCAATCAAGTTATCAATTTTTTTCATATTCCAACCAAAGCAAATTTTAGTAAAGGACTGGAATACTGTCTTTATAGAAAACTCCCCTATCCCACAAATATTCCCACTCCAGATAATCGAGACGAAAAAGATTTAACTATACTCTGAGATACTGATTACAGATGAGAAAAAGTAAGATTTGGTATCAAAAAAGATGATAAATTTAGACATATGTATATTGTAGGTAAGACATGAACAGGTAAATCTACATTTATAGCAAATATGCTCAAAAGTGATATGATGACATGAAATGGTTTAGCTTTGTTGGATCCACATGGTGAACTTGTAGATATTATACTGGAACATATACCTACAAATAGAATAAATGATGTGATACTATTTGATGTTGCTGATTCAGATTTCCCATTATGATTCAATCTATTTCAATCAGATACAGAAGAAGGGAAAAATCTAGTAGCTTCATGAGTAGTTTCAACATTTAAAAGATTATTCGGGACTAGTCGATGACCAAGATTAGAATATATACTTAGAAATGTTGTATTGTCATTAGTTGAATATCCAAATGCAACGCTAATGCATATATTAAGAGTATTAACAGATAAAAATTTTAGAGAAGAAGTAATCAGTAATGTAAAAGATGGTGTCGTTTTAAAATTTTGGCAGACAGAATTTAATAAACGAAATGACAAACAAAGGGAAGAAGCAGTATGACCTATAACAAACAAGGTTTGACAATTTTTATCATCCAAACTTGTAAGAAATATATTTGGTCAACCTAGAACAAAACTTAGCCTAAGAAAAGCAATGGATGAAGGAAAAATAATTCTCGTTAATTTAAGTAAGTGAAGAATATGAGAAGATAATGCAAATATGATATGATCACTACTCGTAACAAAATTTCAAATAGATGCCATGTCTAGAGCAGATACTCCAGCTCATTTAAGAAGAGATTTTTATCTTTATATAGATGAATTTCAAAATTTCGCTACAGAATCCTTTGTAACTATATTGTCAGAAGCTAGAAAATATAAACTATCACTTATAGTTGCAAACCAATATACTTCACAATTATTACCAGAGATTAAAGATGCAATATTCTGAAATGTAGGTAGTATAATATCTTTTACTCTAGGAAAAGATGATGCAGATATCATTACAGGACAATTCAAAGAAATGATATGAGTAAATGATCTTATATCTCTCCCAAAGTTCACAGCCTATACAAGACTCATGGTAGACTGAATATCATCAGATCCATTTAATATGAAAACATTACCAATATCTACTCCTGATGGATCACTAGAGCTTATCGATAAAATACGCAAACAATCAAGACAAAGATATGCTACTCCAAAAGATCAACTAGAAAGGTTAATGAACGCTCGAAATGCAAAAACATTTTCTATCCAAGAAAAAATAGCTGAAAAAGCTAAACTTGAATGACTATGACTCAGTGAACAAGAAGTAAAAAACCTTGAAGATCAATTTGTACTAGATCATGATTATCTTTTTAGAGAATTCAACGTAGATGGTATCGAGCCAGACGCAATGATATTTGATACAGACAATAACTCACACAAAGCAATATGGTATACTAAACCAAAATGATTAGATGATCAAGCTAGTATAAAATATAAAAAATGATGAAAAACATGAGCAATTACAACACATTTAGATATCTATGAACATCAAACAATAAGAATAGAAAATAATTGACCACTAGTAATACGAGTATGAAAAAAAGAAGAATGCCTCAAACAATTAGACGATATAATTAAAATCGCATGACTCGATCCAGCAAAAAACGACTTCCTAAAATTTTGTCCAAACGTAAATAAATTAGAATCTTCTATGCCAAAAGAAGAAATAAAAGAAATAAAAGAAACAAAACAATGAAACAATGAAACAGTTAAACAATGAAAGATTCCAACACCAAAACCTTCTAACGCTGAAACAGTGAAACAATGAGACAATGGAACTTTTAACATCAAAGACATCAAAATCTGACAAGAATATGATGGATATATCAAGCTAAGTTATAACTACGGAATGTTCGTCACTGTCAAATGAGTTGAATGATTATTACATAAAAACTTCATCGTTGCCCCAGCATGAGTAGAACGAAAAAAATTCTATAATATCTGAGATAAAATTAAAGTAAAAGCCAAAGAATTCAAAGAAATCAACTGAGAAGAAAGAGTTGTTCGAAGTCAGAAGTAAAAAAATACATTATACAAAAAAATCTTCGTAGCACCACACACGAAGATTTTTATAATATTTCAGAAAATGCACAACATAATACTTGTCACTCTGAACAAAGTGAAGAGTATAAAATTATATCCTTCGCTAACTCTCAGGATGACAGTTAGTAATTTTTATTTTACATATACTTCTTCAAATACTCTTTCTATCATAGTTTGTACTTCTCTTATCGGCATTTCAAAATTATTTCTATAAAATCCATTTCCCAAAAGCAAGCTATCCAAATTATCCCCCACCTCTCTAAGCGAAGAAATAATTCTTTCTACATCTTTTTTATTTCAAGCAAATTCTTTATTCACTTCTCTTTTAAGATCAATTAGATGATTTTTCATCTCAGCGATTTTTCTAAGAAGAATATCTACCAAATCTGTATCCATTTTTTCAGTTAAACTTATACCATAAACTCACACTGAGTCAGAATTCAAATCAAGAGCAGAAACCAACATATCACAAGTCTGATTGATACTATCAATTAACTTGTTAATTTTTCATAAAGATGCTGAAGATAATTTTGCATTCACATTTTCCATGATGCTTTAGGATAAAGGATAAAATAAATAATTTGTTTGTATATTTAATTATATTCCATTTATCAAAATTTTTAAAAAAAATCTGAAATAATCTTCCAGATCTCTTGGTATATTTTATATAGTACTACATATATATTTACAATTCCCTATTTTATATATCTTTTGACAACTATCAGTTATCAAATTCTACGATTCTATTCATTTTAACATTATTTTTATATCACCTATTTTTATAAAAGATCTTATATTAATATAAAAATAATTCAAAAAATAATAATTAATGAAAATATATTTAATTAGATTTCAAACCCCAAACAGAACAAGCAATGTTAGGAAATGATTCCAAAAAAATATTTCATTCACTATGAACCATACCACCTTTATTATCTACTTCTACATAGGAACCATCTCACAACCAAAAAAAAGCCTTTTCACCAACTTCTTTAAATTTACCTTCATCTATATCAAAATAACCAGAAAAAAATCTATCATGAAATTTATTTTCATTAGTTCGTTTAGTTATTGCTATTTTAAATTCATCATAATTTTTTGGAAGTTTATCTACCAATCATAATTGATTAATGGATACTCGATCAAATTTTTGTTCTCAAAAAAAATTTATATCAAAGTCTCAGTCAATTCATTTAAAAACCTGATATACAGTTCATCCTAAAGGCAATCTCTTATAAAGATATTCAACTCCATATATATTTTGTCATTCTAAAAATCAATTTTTTAATTTATTTTCAGCACTCTCAAAATATTCTTTAAAATCAAAACCTGAATCTATTTTATAAATTTGTTTTTCAAATTCAGGTACTGGTATATTATCAGTTAAACCACCAGTTTGTTCAAAATTTTCTTTTAATGCTCATTTATCTTTTTCTAATATAATTTCTATTTTTTTTACAGGTTTATCTGATTCTATTGATGTTCATTTAATTACAGATTTCATAATTCTTTAATAAAATAGTAAAAAACATTTATACAAACTATATTTTAATCCTTTTTTTAAAAAAATCAAAATTTGTTATAATTATAAATATTTAACAAAAGTTATAAAACTTTTCCAACTACATATCCGCTACTCCATGCCCATTGCAAATTAAAACCTCAAGTTCTACCTGTAATATCACATGCCTCACCAACAAAATACAATCCTGGAACTTTCTTTGATTGCAAATTATTATCTAATTCAAATAATTTGATTCATCATCAAGTTGCTTTTGCAAGCTCCCATGGTCTAAATCATGTTATTTCAAATTTTATCTCAAAATCTTTTGCAGATAATCCAAAAAATTGAATGGTTTTTTCATTTAATTTCTCAACATCAAATCTAATCTTCAATTCATAATCTTTTAGATTAGAATTTTTTAATTCCCTTCATATAAACAATCCAATATCAAATACTGCAGGTCAACTTAATCATCGATGAGTGAATAATAACGGTCATTGATTTTGAAAAACTATCTTTTTTCAATGGATAACAATTGCTTGTGCTTCTACCGCACTTCATGTCAATCAAGAAACGTCCTGTGTGGTTTCTACTCCAGATAAACAAGGATAAGCATCTACGGTTTGTATTCAAAATTTATTTGCTATTTCTCGTGCTATTCAAGTTGCTCATATCTGAGGAAAATTCACTCATCCACTAGAAAATACAATATTTTTACAAAAATAATCAGTATCTTGAGTCTTTACGACAAAATTTTCGTCTTGTTTCTCTACATCTCCAACGCATTGTTCAAGCTTAATTTCTGTGTTATTATCTTTTGATTCTTTAACAAGCAAATCGACTAATTTACTAGACTTTTCACAATCAAGAAACATCTTTCCATAATTTTCTTCATGCATGGATAATCATTTTTCTGTAAACCAATCTATAACATCTTGATTTGAAAGTTTATGAAAAACACTAGGTAATGCTTTGATATTTTCTCCTACATAATCAGATTCAGGATTTAAGTTTATATTTGTTACATTACATCTTCATCATCATGATAATAGTATTTTGGACCCTACTCTTTTGCTATTCTCTAATATTAACTTATCTAATTTTTTATCAGCAAAAATACTACAAAACAATCCTGCTGCTCATCATCATACTATTATTAGATCTCGTATTTTTTGATCTTGCATTTTTTATTTTCACTTATAAAACCAATAGAAAACTAAACATCCATAATCCAAGCTAAAAAGATTACATTCCTAGCAGACAATGGCCGAACAAAATGGTCTGGACCCCGAACAGTCGGGGCGAGGTTGTGAGGCCTAGAGTTTTTGAATACTTTTGAGGTAATGCCAAAAATATTTCGTCGTCTGGGGGCGAAACCCCAGAAAAAAAAATTAAATCCTCAGTCTCCCGATAAATCGGAATCCAGCTCCTTTATCAAGGAGCACAAGATTTTAGAATGACAGTTTAAATAGTAAACTTTCCATCTTTATAAATTACTTTCTTTTTCCCATTAACCAAAGTTGCAGTAATTATTCTATTCTCTGTACTTATCAAATCCCTATGTTCAGGACTAAAATTAAATCATAATTTTTCCTTTTGCTTTTGATTAAGCTTAGATACGTCTCATATATAGGTTTCTTCACAACTACGACCTATAGCAATATGTGTATTACCATATTTTCATCATATATTTTCATCATACAATGTTTCTGCCATAAATTTAGTGATATGAGAAAACCTAGAGTCTGTCATACTAAACTCTCATAGTTTGTCAGCATTTGGTATTTTGATTAATTCTTCTAATAATTCTTTATTTTCCTTCGCATCAAATTTAATGATTTTTCATTTTTCAAACCATAATTGTATTCAACTTATTTTTTGACTAAAATAATATAAAGGTTGATTAAATCTGATCCATCAATTAGTTCATCTCCAATCAGGTGAGGTAAATATCTCAAATGAAGGAATATTTCTTCATCATCAACCAAGTCGTTTTCTTTTAGATCAAATTTTTATATTCAAATCAACATCTTTTGACTTTATATTTACTCGCTGTATTTTTAATTTATCAAGACTATTTCTAATTTTAGAAATTTTTTGAAATGTTTCTTTCCATTTTTTTATAGGGTTATCATATTCTAGATAACACGCTTTTATAATCTCTTTTCGATAATCTTCCAAGTTCATACCAGCTTCTTTGGCCATAGCTGGAGTCCCAAAAAGTCACAAAGTCCAAGTCATTTTCCCATCTATTTCTTTTTTTACACGCTTCTTAAAATATTCTTCACGAGATTTTATCCTTGCGCTAATTTTTTTAGGATCTATTCATTTGAGTTCATGTTTATCATTTTCAGCAATTATACTAATCACATGTGTCATCTGTTTTAATTTACCATGCAAATAATGAGATGGATAAAAAGTTAGCTGTTGATCATTTGCATTTTCAAAAAAATGCTTAGCTACTCAATCAGGGACATATTCAAAAATAGGATAAGCTCATGCCTCTAGTATTGATTTTTGAAGTGGTAAATAAAAAAGTTTCGCGCACTCTGGTAATTGAACAAAAACAACATCATGTCTTTTTACTCATTCTCAACTCCACAATGCAAATTTCACCAAAACATCAGCATATTTTTTCAATAACTCATAACTAGGTTTATACATTTCAACTAATAAATAATAACTAAAAAATAAAATTTAATAATACTCTTTATCCTGTCATTCCGGTCCCACACCATGTGATGGTGTTGGGATTGCAACCGGAATCTACTAAATATATTAATATTTCAATTAAGGAATCGGAACCATATCTTTATCCATTTTATTAGATATAATAAATTTAAGCACTAGAATCATAAAAGTAATCCAAAAAACTCAAAGAAAAAATCAAGCGACAACATCACTAAACCAATGTACATTGAGATATATTCTACTAAATCAAATTATAATTATAGGTATAAAACATATCAAAAAAAATCAAAACTGCTTCCATCTAGATTTTATATCATCTTCAAATATAACCCATACACTAAGAAAAAGTATAGTAATCATCGTTGTATGTCAACTAGGGAAACTATAATCTTTTAAAAATATCAGTGCATTTTCTGGTCTGAGCCTACCTATAAAAATTTTCATAAATATATCAATAAGGAATCATCCAAACGCTCATAATATAAAAAGCCAATAATGGTATTTTTTCTTTTTATATATTAAATAAACAATAAAAAATAAACTCAACAATATAAAAATATAAATATTTCATATATTATTTATTCAAATCATAATTTGATCTAATAATGGATTTGATAATGAATTTATTTTAAAATTTATTAAATTATCTATATGTATTACAGCTTGATTTCAGGCTAGTTCATCAGCTAATTTTGCTAATATAAAAACAGACAGAAGATTAACAACAAAAGTATATAAATATTCTCTATTAAAAATATGCTTCTTTTTATTTACATATCTATAAGCAAATATAGTAATTATACCAAAAATTATAGCAAAAAACATAAATTTTCACATATATTTCGATACTAATTCATAACTACTTCCAAATATATATCATATAATTCACCAAAAAATTGCCCAAGCTAAACAACTTACAAAACTATAAATAAGATATTTGTTTATTGAAACATGAGATACTCAAGATATAAAAGGAGTAATAACTCTGGTCCAACCATAAAATCTACTAAATAATATAGCCTTAAATAAATGTTTATTTAACATGTTTTTAGTACTTTCTAATAGATTTTCTTTTATTAAAAGATACTTTCAATATTTTTTCAAAAATGGTAATCAAAGTTTTTTTCATATAATATAGCCTACAAAATCTCAAAAAAAGGAAGCTACAAATCAAATTGCAATAAATAAATAAATATTCAAAACATCTATCCTAGCAAGGAATCACCCAAATAACATTATAAATTGACCAGGTGAAAAAACTCACAATGGAGGTATTCATTCTACAAAGACTAATAAAAAAGTAATAACATATCAAAAAGTATGCATAAATTCAACAGGCAAAGAACTAATTCGATTAACTATATCCATTTCTTAAATTTTTATTTATTATTAAATCTTAGCTCTAAAAAATTTTATAGCTCTATAAACTATCAATATCAATAAGCCAACAATCATAAAAGAAAACAATAATGACAATCAAATATAATTAAAAAATATGGTAAATAAAGATTTTTCAAAAAAATAAGTTTTCAATTCTGGTAAAACTTTTAAAGTATTCCAAATCTCACTAAAAGGCCATATTTCAAGCTTTCATACAGCTAGAACATATTTTCATAAATTGTCAGGACTATAAATCTGGACATAATATACTCAAAATCAAACATTTTTTTGAAATTCTGGTCACTGATAATACAAATCTCAAGCAAATTTTTCATAAAAACTTTCCCGTTTTAAATTAGTTCAATTTATATCTGTTAATATATTTCATAAATCATCCTTTACTGTCATTCAATAATTTTGCTTAGATCAAGATATAGCTGGAACAGTAAGAGACAAATACAACAAAAAACCAGTATCAGAAACTATTTTATAGAAATCTGATTTTCATTTAAGTTCACCATAAAATGCCTGTGAATTCTCAGGCTCTTGAACTACAATAGGATTTTCAATTGGATTATTTTGATCCCGTGCAATTCTAGGATTATGAGCCCATACAAATCAAAATCAAAAAAGTAAAATCAGAATAATATATGTTTTTTTTAATTTATAATTTCACATTTATAATTTATAATTTTAAAAGTATTTTCTTCATTTCAATTCATCCGGAAAATGTTGTTGATCTTGAGCTGACATATCATCATGAAAATATTTGTATCATTTTCCATATCAAATTTCTTTCATGAGTTTTGTAGGAGCGTTTCTTATGTTCATAGGAACAGGTAAATTTCAATATTTTTGAACATCTGCTCTTGTCTGGATAGCTACTCTATAAGCACTATTATCTTTTTTTGCTTTTGCAAGATACATTGCTAATTGAAAAAGAAAAACATCACATTCTGGCATTCATATTTTTGCAATAGCATCGTAAACTTGATTTGCAAGAAGTAAGGCATTATTATCTGCTGGTCAAATATCTTCTGAAGCAAATCTCAACATTCTTCTAGCTATATAAAGTGGGTCTTCTCCTCCTGCTAACATTCTTTGTATCCAATAACATGCAGCATTGCCATCACCATCACGCAAACATTTATGAACTGCAGATATTATATTATAATGTTCTTCTCCATCTCTATCAAAATACACTGCTTTTTGTCATGCTTTAAGAATATCTTGATCCGTAATCTCTCATTTTTTTCTAATCAAAATTGCAGATTCTAATATATTCAATGAATTTCTTAAATCTCAATTACCTAATTTACTTATAAGCTCAAGATTTTCATCAGAGATATTTATATCACTATATTTATCCTGAATTTTTTTTAAATTTTTTTTTAAAAACAATAATATCTGTTTATGTTCTAATTTTTCAAAAACAAAAACTCTAGATCTACTAAGCAAAGCATTATTTATAGTAAAACTAGGATTTTCAGTAGTCGCTCATATCAATATTACAGTTCAGTTTTCTACATAAGGAAGTAAGGTGTCTTGTTGTGCTTTATTCCGACGATGTATTTCGTCTAGAAAGACTATAGTCTGTTTTCAATACTGAAGATTTATTTTGGCTTGTTCTATAATTTTTTTTAAATCATCTTTTTTACTTGTTACGCCAGACATCTTATAAAAATCAGCGTCTATCTGTTTAGATATTATAAGTGCTAAGGTTGTTTTACCTACTCCTGGAGGGCCCCAAAAAATCATTGATGGGATTTTAGCATTTTCAAGAAAGATTCTGATAGCTTTTCCATCCCCTACCAAATGTTCTTGTCAAACAAAATCCTCCAATGTTTCAGGCCTAAGAAATGATGGTATCGGCTCCAAAATTAGCATTTTACAAAAATAAAGAGACTTGAATAATATTTAGAAATATCTAGAAATCAAGTTAAATAGAAAATATAAAATCTTTATACCAACTACACCACTAAATAATGATAACAAAACGCGAAGCATTAAAATTATTTCACAAATATTTACCAAAACATCTAGAAAAATCTCAATGAATAAGACACCATTCAATTTGAGTTTCTAATATAGCTTTTGAAATATCAAAAAAAAGCATCCAGAATTAAACATATACCCACACAAAGTTAAAATAGCATGATTATTGCATGATATAGGCAAATCCAAAGACGGGGACCACGAATTAAATTCAGCAAAAATACTAAAAAAAGAATGATTACCTGAAATAGCAAATATCATAATACATAGTTTTGTATATGAATTATTTCTTCTAGAATGAAATGAAAAAAAAGAGTATTTACCGAAAACAATTGAAAATAAAATTATAGTTTATGCAGATTTTTTATTTCACAAAGAACAAGTAACTATACATGAAAGGATTAAAGAAATAAAAGAAAGAAAAAAACATGAGATAAAAAGAATAAAAGCATTAGAATTAGCAGAATCTAGATTACATCAAATAGCTAAAGAAATAGAAAACTTATTATTGTAATATATAAACCAAAAATAACTATAACCCATATATCTTATTTATTAACTTATACAAATGGATAAAAAAGTTCTATTAGCATATTATTCAAGAACATGAATAACTCGTAAAGTTGCAGAATACATAAAAGAACTAATAAATTGTGATATAGAAGAAATCATAGATAAAAAAGATAGATCTTGAGTTTTTTGATATTTAAGAGCAGGTAAAGATGCTGCTCTAAAAAGATTAACAGAAATACAAGAAACAAAATTAAATCCATTAGATTACAATATATTGATAGTATGAACACCGGTTCGAGATTTTACTATGGCATCAGCAATCAGAACATATCTAGAAAAAAATAAAAAAAATTTACCAGAAAAAATAATATTTTATTGCACTATGTGATGAGGTTGAGATAGAACAACATTTCAAGATATGACTTATTTATGCTGAAAGACACCTATATGAATAATATGGTTTAAAACAAAAGAAGTAGTAAACAATAAGTTTCAAGACAGATTAAAAAACTTTTTAGAAGATATTATTTAATAAATATTTTCTTAATATTTTTAGAATCATTAGTATCATAAATATAAAATCTAACATCAGGATATTTAAAAATCAACTTCGATTTTATAAATTTAATCATAAATTCTAAATTTTTCAAATTATCATCACTAAATCAAATACTAAACTTGGGATCATTGATAAATTTTTTTCAGTAATATAATTCAAAAAGTTTCCTTACATGACGAATAAAAATCTCAAATCAAGCGGTTTTTTTTATACTACTAGATACATCAAATCCTATTTTATATTTTTTCAAAAATTTTTCAGATTCAACTGGAAGATATAGATTATTATCTAAATATTTATTTATTACTTCATCAATTGGTAACTTCATAAATAATTTTTTATCCATATTAGAAACTAAATTCATTTTTTGATCCAAAGTTAAAATTTCATGAATCAACTTTCTATGAGAACTTTTTAATTCATCTGGGTCTTGTCAACGTGCAGTTATAATAGCTATAGGAGAAGCTAATTGATTTGCATTTATAAAATTTTCCCAACTCGGTCATATTTTACCAGAATCCAAAGCTTCAAATAAAGCTTTTTCATAATTTCATTTTTTAATAAAATTTTCCAAAGATTTTTGGGGATTGTCATCTACCCATTTTCGATTTATATTATCAATTTGAATTTTGTCAAATTCTTGCTGAGTAATTTCAACTTTATGCCAAGATTTTCAATTCCATTTCAATAAAAAAATAGTATCCTGCGTAAAAACAAGATTACTATCAAAATCAAAAGCATATGATTTTTTATTATTCAACATAATAATTAATTAATATCATATATTTTGAATGTTTTTCCTCATTCCAAAACCTCTAACATTAATTTTTTAGTTCAGTCTGTTAAACATACATATTTATCAGAACTACATTCAAGTTGATTAATAAATCACATTTTTGATAAATCTTCTCAACATAATATATCAGAAGGAACATAAGTTTTGGTTTCTGTAATTATTTTCTTTTCCATAAAAAAATATTAATATATAAAATTGCTTAGTATATAAATATTTACCATCAAATGTCAATAAAAATTCTAAATCTATTATTCAATATTAATCTCAGAAAATTTAATCTGACTATTTTCTACTCATTGCATTTCCATTTCATCTATTTCCCATTCTCCAATACTGCTTCTCCTAAGATCAGTCAATATTCATCCAAGTCAAAATTGCTGTCCAAGTCGATAAGCAATAGATCTTATGTATGTCCCAGATCATACATCTAAAATAATTTTCAATATAGGGAAATCATATTCTAAAATTTCAAATCAATAGATTTTCATCTCTTTATAACTAAGTTCTTGATTCCCTTTCCTAGCTAAAGTATAAGATCTTTTGCCATCTTTTTTCTTGGCGCTAAAAGCTGGTATTGGAAGATTGTATTCTGGAAGCAAAGACTGAAGTTTATTTTTTATTAGCTGAATATTAGGAGCAATACAAAATTTATCGTCAATCAATACTCAATCATTTCAATTTATAATTTCACATTTATAATTTATCATTTTATTCCAATATTCCATATCCCATGTATCACTGATTTTACTAAAATCAATTGTCGCAATATAACTTTTATCCAATCATATCAACTGAGTTAAATTTTTTGTATCTTTTCATATAGCTAAAATCATTAGTCATGTAGCCATAGGATCAAGAGTTCCACTATGTCATATTTTTTGTCATGGATAAAATTTTTTCAGAACCCTAATCACTCCAAAACTCGATATTCAAGTTGGTTTATCTACAGCTAAAAACATAATAACTAAAATCTAATAATTAAAATCTAATAACTAATTACAAATATACAAATTACGCAAAGTTTATCAATGTTTATCTAAATTTATCACCAACTTTGCAGATTTTTATCAATCTTTCATTGTTATTTCACAACAAATCATTATATGCATAGCACACAAAGTTTTATTTGTTTATTTTTTTGTTATGGTAAAAATTAACACATCTGAAGTAAAAAGATGAACGATTTTAAAAATCGAATGAAAACTTTTTAGAGTTACAGAAATGTCACATACACACATGTGAAGATGATGAGCAACAGATTCTTTTAAAGTAAAAGATATTGTTTCTGGGAAAACAAATGTATTCACATATAATGCTTGAACAATACTTGAACAAGCAGAAGTAAACACAAAAAATGCTATATTCTTATATAATTCATGAGATACTTATTCATTTATGGAAAATGACACATGAGAAATGTATGATTTACCAAGACAAGAAGTAGATGATGTAATTGATTATTTAAAAGAAAATCTGGATGTCTATCTTATGATTTATGAATGAAATGTTATATGAGTAATACTACCAACAACTATAACATACAAAATCATATCTACAGTTCCTTGAGTAAAATGAGATAGAGCACAAGCTGGCAAAAAACCAGCCACTATAGAAACTTGATTAGAAGTAATGGTTCCATTAAATAAAAATGAATGAGATACAGTAGTTGTAAACACAGAAAACTGAACAACTAGCTAAATTATTCTACTTTGCTAAGTTTTTACATTGCTACGCTCCAACAGTGAAACAATGAAAAATCATTAATAATGTATACATCTATAAAATCTGATACGGTTGAGTCGGTATCGGATCTTTGCCTGATGGGAAAAAAATTTTAATCAAATGATGAGCTTTGCCACAAAGCATTGTAGACATCAAAATAGTAAAGAAAAAAAAAGATTATATCGAATGACATATAATAAACACCCATAAATATAACAAAGATTTAGCAAATGGAGAAATCTTTTGTCCTCATTATTTCATACCAATATGAGCTAGTCAAGAAAATCAAAATTCTTACAAAATATGATGTTGATGATGTAAATGGCAGATTATGAGCTATGAAAACCAACTAAAACTAAAATATGAAATAATAAAAGACTGATTTGAAAAAATTAAAAAATATGTTCCAGAATTAGAAATATTACCTATAGTTTGATCTCCTCTAGAAAAATGATACAGAAATAAAATAGAATTCAGCTTTGGAGTATATATTTCAGAAAAAGAAAATTTAGAAAATAGATGGAATATAGGATTTCATAAACAATGAGAATTCAGTAAAATAGTAGATATAGATTCATGCTGATTAATATCTGAAAAAGCAAACGAAATATTTAAATATATAAAAAACATTTGTTATAATTCATGATTGCCTGTCTTTGATCAAAAAATACATCAATGATTTTTTCGTCATTTAGTAATTAGAGAATGATTCAACACAAACCAGATTTTAGTTAATCTATCTGTTTTTGAAGACAGTTTAAAAAAAACATATAATGATAAACGAAATGAATTTTTAGAAATGATACAAAAAGATAAATTTTTAAAAGATAATATAAGCACATTTGTTATAACTTACAATAATTGACTAGCTGACACTGTAAAATCAGATAAATCTGAGAGTAAAACTTTACGATGAGATTGATATATATATGAGATATTAGAATTAAATGACCATCAAGAAATAAACATAGAATCAACATTTAGAATATCTCCATTTTCATTTTTTCAAACAAACACTCTCTGAGCACAAAAATTATTTTCTGAAGCACAAAAAAACTTATGATATATAAAATGAACCATACTAGATTTATATTGTTGAACTTGAACTATTTGAATAAGTTTATTGAAAAGTTGAATATGATCAGATTTAGTTTGAATAGAAATAGTAAATGATGCAATTATAGATGCAAAACACAACGCTAAAATAAATTGAGTAGAAAGTAATTGTTTTTTCTTGGCTTCAGCAAGCGAAAAAGTATTCAACACCAATCCTGAACTGAGACTAAGATTAAAAAATTTATGAACAGTAATTGTAGATCCGCCAAGAGATTGACTACACAAAAACGTAATAAACTTCCTATCAGAACTCAAAAAAGAAATAGACTTTAAATTATTATATATATCTTGTAATCCTATTACTATGGCAAGGGATATTCAATTATTAATAGAAAATGGATTTAAAATTAAAATATTACAACCAGTAGACATGTTTCCACAGACTCATCATATAGAAGTTATTTGAATATTATACTAACCATGAAAAAAAACATCATAAAAACAATTATATTAAGTTTAATTTTGTTAATCAGCGATATTTTATCAAAATATCTTTTTTATAACAAATCTATACGGTTTAATGTCGATTTCATAAATCCAGTATTCAATCTATGAATATCTCGATGAATAGATTTAAATATATTTATAGTTATATCTATAAGTATTATAGCGCTTTTTGTTTTTATATATTTATTCAAAATCAAATATATATCGCGAATAATATTTAGCTTTTTAATTTCATGAACGATAGGAAACCTTATAGATAGACTATTTTTATGATGAGTTAGAGATTTTATATCAATATCTAGCTTCCCAGTATTTAATATAGCAGATATTTTATTAAATATTTGAATCATATTAATTATAATTAAAGAATTCATAAAAAAATCCAAATAATTCTACTTATATAAAATTTATTATTAATATATATTGCAAATTTAAAAAGAAAAATTAAATACAATGTAAGTCAGTTTTTATTATTGAATATATAACTATGATATTTGAATGAAAAATTATTTTTATTTCAGACCAAATTGAAGTTGGTCAAAAATGACTTCCTAAAATTAGCTTTATTCTGGAAGAAAACACCGACAAAGAATTTAAAAGTTCTATCTCTATTGATTTATTATGAGAAAAAACAGATCTTATAAAAAATTATAAGGTTTGAGATATTATAAAGGCTTATCTAAATTTTAAAGCAAATGAATTTAATGGAAAACGATATAATCGTATTTCATCATGGAAAATAGAATGATTATCCTGAGAAACATCAAGCCAAAAATCATCAACACAACAAGATGACGACTTACCATTCTAAATTATAATGCAATTTAAAATAATTTCTTTAATTCAAGAAAACTATTTTTTTGTTCGTTTGAAATTTTTTGGTCCTTAAGCACAATCTGCAAATAAGACTGTAAAGTTGTTCATACTATTTTTTTTATTAAAGAGTATTTTTTATCTTCATCCTGAAACTGATCTAACTGAGTTTCCCATCGTATATGCATCTCATCAAGCTCTTTAAGTTCATTTTCATTTAATTCTAACTTCAATACTCTGTTTAATATAGATCATATATATATTTCTCAAACTTGTTTTGACAATCATAAAAATCATTTCCACATTTCATCATCTTGAATATACTTATATATAAATTTTTGATAAAACAATGAAGCAAATATAATTTCTCTATCGGGTTGATAAGAAACAACTTCTGATTTTTTTAATTTTTGTTTAACATCAAAGGATCATTCTGTTTTTTTAAACTTTTTAAATTGAGCATTCAATAATTCATAAGCAAATCATAAGTTTTCAGCAAGTATGTGAATATAATGATCTTGAATAGCATAATTATCAACAGCTAATATCAATTCAAACATCTTATTCATTATTTTTTGTTTCTCTATGGGAGAATTTATATCTCTTTTTAATTTCAAAACATTAAAATAAGTCAAAAATCCATCTTTAGACTTTTTTAAAATATTATCAAACATCTCTTGTCAGTGTTCTTGATTTGCCAATTCATCTATATCTTTTACATTTACAGGTAATTCAATCATTTTAGGAAAAATATTTTGTTGATAAGCTATTTTTAATGCTCTAAAAGTAGCCAATTCTCATGCTTCGTCATTATCAAACAAGAAAAAAACATTTTCAGTATATCTTTTTAATATCTTCATATGGTCTTCTGTTAAAGAAGTTCAACAAGTAGCAACTCATATTTTAAATCCAAATCTAGCTAATGCTATTACATCCATATATCATTCAACAATTATAAGTTTATTAAAAATATTCAAATTTTGTTTTGCTATATTTAAACCATATAAAATTTTTGATTTATCGTAAGCTTTATGATCTCAACTATTTATATATTTTGGATTATCTTTTGGATCCAATACTCTAGCTCAAAATCAAATAATATTTGACATAGTATCATATATCGGAAACATAATTCTATTTCTAAAAAAGCTATAAGAATCTGTGTTTTGTCATTTTTTAGCTAGCGAAGACTGCAATATATCTTCATCAGAAAATCATTTAGATTTCAAAAACTGAACCAATCAATAATTACTATCTGGTGCAAATCATATACCAAACTCTTCAATAATTTCATCATTCAAGTTTCTTTGATGTTTTAAATAAGATATAGCACCTTCATTTTTAACTAATTCTTGTACAAAATAGTTTTGTGCAAGTTTATGTATTCTCTTTATTTTTTCTCTATCATCAGAAAATTCTTCCATTTTTTGAGGATTTAATTCATAATCTCTAAGATCTATATGGGCATCTTTAGCTAATATCTTTATTGCATCCCAAAAGTCTACTTTTTCTATTTCTATAATAAAAGTAATAGCATTACCTCATATACCAGTACTAAAATCTTTAAATATTTGTTTTGTCGGAGAAACAATAAAAGAAGCTGTCTTCTCTTGCTTAAATGGACTAAGACCAGCAAAATTACTTCCTGCTCTCTTAAGAGGAATATATTTCGATACTATATCTACAATATCAATTTTTGATAAGATATCTTCTGTAAGCTGAGACATAACAAACTTGAAAAGTAAAAACTTTACTTCGTCATTCCGGTTTTATTAAGAAGTTGCAAGCGGAATCTAACTATAGTCAAGTCAGTATATAAATTTAATATCTTTTCTCAAACAAAAAAATCAGACGCAATCTAACGTCTGATTCTATGCAAAATTATACTAATTTTTAATTTTTTCTATGAAAAAATCCTGTAACAAACAATATTCATATTACTAATAATATCATACCACCTAACATATTGCGTAATACATAAAGTCATAACAACAACAAAATAATTCACACTATAGTATAGATTTTTTCTTCAGAAGAAGAAACTTTCCATCGTCTACCTACTCATGTAGCAATTTCTTTTCATTCTTTTTCTACAAATTTCGCTTCTGTCTGTACTGTTTTTTTAACATTTTGAAATTTCTTATCAAAATTTGCTTTTTTAGGAGCTGGTTTTTTTGTTGGCATCCAAAATTATTTAGATAATAAAACAATCATACAATATATAATAAAATAAATAGACAATTCAACACAAAAAACAGACATAATCTAAGTTATATAATAATCTCTTTTATTAAATTTTTATCTCTAATCTCTCTAAAGGTTGTTTAACTTTTATATTATTTTTTGACCTAATAAATAAGCCTAATGAAATCACTCTCCTAACCACGGATATTTCATCAAGTAATTTTTTATCTATATACTGATCTGCAAAAATTGGTAAAGTTTTTAAATGTACAGAATCTCAATCAAGAATCGAATTATTTTTAAAGTTTTGTAATTTTAAATAAATATAATCTGATATAAATGGAGCAAAACAAGAACATAGTTGCATATATTTTTGCATAATTTCAAACAATGTATTGTAAGCAGATAGCTTATCTGAATCCATCCCACTAGACCAAAATCTTCTTCTTGATCTTCTGATATATCGATTATTAAGTTTATCTACAAATCAAAGTACAGACTTAGCCGCTCAATCCAAAAAATATTGATCCATATAATATTCCACATCCATTCAAAGTTTGTTAAACTCAGCTAATATTCGCCTATCTAATTCATTTTCAATTTTATAAATTGGTAAAGATACAAATTGAAGATGTTTAATATCCATTTCTTTTGAATCGTCAAAAATATTTGACCATAATTTTTTAAAACATGGACGATGAGATATTATCAAAATATTTTTTCATTTCTCACTTGTCAAAATATCATTATAAACTCTTACACTATCTCAATCAGGCAACAAAGATTCATTAATTTTTATTTCTATTATTTTACCTGTATATTCTTTTAAGATTTCTGCTAATTTTTCTGCGGTTTGGATTGTCCTTCTAGTTGGAGAACTATAAATTACATCAGGAGAAACTCTGATTATATCTTCGATAAATTTTTTATCTTCCATAGATTTTATTCATTCTATAGAAAGCTCCGCATCATTGTCTTTTCAATTCGCTGCAGGATGTCTAAGAAAATATATATTGGTTCAATCAGATTTAAAATTATCTACCTTAGCATAAGTTTCAAAAAAATTATATGAATTTATAATAGCGCTTGTAAAATCTTTGTATATCTGGTCTACTCATTTTTCAGCAAATCTCATTGGTTCTGCCCTAACTGCTGGAGAAGATAATAAATAAAGTCTATAAGCATCAGATCAATATCTTTCAAAAATATACTTCGGATCTGGATAATTATTTAAATGCTTAGACATTTTTCTTCAATCTTCAGCAAGTATCATTCAATTTATAATCACATTATCAAAAGAATTTTTATTCATAATAGCATTCCCAACTACATGCATGGCCCTAAACCATCATCTTGTCTGATCCAATCCTTCCATAATAAATTCAGCCGGATAAATCAACTTTTTTTGATTTTCGACTCAAGTATATCAAGCTTGTCCAAATGGCATAGATCAAGATTCAAATCGACAATCCATAACCTCTGGTATTCTACGATATTCATTTCAATCTATATTGAATCGATAACTATCAACATATGGCTTATGTAAATCAACTTCTTTATTCTGATCATTATCTCGGTAATAAATTTTCATCTTTCAATTACAAAGCATCAACTCTCTTCTTCTTATATCATAATCAAAATCTCTTATTCTTTTAAACATCATAAGTGTTGCCTCAGAATGAGAAACAGTAACCACCGTCTTTGTTTTAAAAGTATTTGTAACATCCAATAGATATTCTTCACCTCTCTTATAAATATCTAATGTAGATTCACTATGAGGTCATTGTTTGTGATCTCACCACTTCAGAAGATTATCTGAATCATGAAATTTATCTTGAAAATCTGGGACAAAATTTTCCATAGTCCTAAAATCGACATAGATATTTTTTCAGATTTCAAATCTATTTTTATCTCAAGATTTTAAAATATAATCATACAAATTTCATTCATTGTAAAGTTTTTGATATGTCGATAATACTTCCTCATATTTTTTAATAATATTTTTCATAGCAGTCTTTCAAAATATTTTTTCCAAATAAGGAACTATAGTTTCAAAAGCTCTTGGTAAAGGAGAAATGACAAATACAACATTATCTATATCGTCAGATAAAAATTTTAAATCTTTTACAAGGTCTAAAGAATTTTGTTTTCCCTCCTCATTGAGATGTGCATTTCAGTAACTATCTCCAATATGACTATCATTATAAGTAGATTTTCAATGTCTAATAAAAATAAGTTTGGTGAGATTTTGAGATCAATTCACAGTATTTTTCCAAAGTTCATCTAATGTTCATACCACTATTTTATCTTCTTCATTTTTTATATTTTCTCGCACTGGAAGAGGAGATCATCGATATCTATTTCTAGAAACATTCCAATCTGGAGCAGAATTGAGAGTATCGCGAAATCTATTTTTTACCATTTCAGGCACAAATCATATTTTCTCTGAATTTGGAACAGTTATTTTTGTAAGTTCTTGCTCTTTTATAAACCAAGAAGTAATTGCCTTTGATATCAAAGGAGTTTCACATCTCCAACAATGAGGATATGAATGAGCATAAGATCTCTGTCATATAAGTTTTTTTTCTTCTTTTAATCTTATAATCACCTCTTTATTTACATCAAAAACAGATTTTCATTGATAATTATCTACCTGTTCTGTAAATTCTCCAAAATCATTTACCGGCATAAAAAGCCAGTTTTTAGAGTCCTCTCTTGGTAAAATATTTGCAACAGCCTCAAAATCTTCCATTCAAAATCCCGGTGCAATATGAACTATTCACGTACCATCTTCAGTGCTTACAAATTCTCCAGTAATAACCTGAAAAAACTGATCTTTATATTTCTGATCAATATTACTTTGATTTATGTATAAGAATAGCGGTTCATATTTAATTCATTCCAAATCAGATCATTTCATAATTTTAACAAGAATATATTCTTTTGGATCCTTATAATATTGTTTAATCAGATTTTGTGCTATAATATAATATTCTTTGGAAGACTTGTCATAGACCATATAATATAAGATCTCCTTCCCTACCGCCAAAAACATATTGCTAGGTAATGTCCATGGAGTTGTAGTCCAAGCAAGAATATTTATATCAGCATTTGCATCAGAGATTTGTTGTGGTATTTGATTATAATAAGCGTAAAGATCAGGAAACTGATTCATAATTTCAGAAACATCATCAATAATAGTATTTTCAATCTTAACTGCAAATCATAGATTATTATCAGATTTAATAATTTCGGTCCAAATCATTTGTGAATGTTTTTCTGGTTCCATATTTTTCGGTTCTCATTTTATAGTCACATCTATGTAATGCAAGTTTAAAAGACATCATTTAACGATTTCTTTAAAACTTCAAATTTCAACAATTCAACTTACTTCGAGACCAAGTTCTTCTTTTATTTCTTTCTTTACTGTGTCTATTATAGTAGATCATTTTTCTACTTTCCCACCAGGAAATTCATATCTTAGTCACTTTGAGTGATAAAACTGAAGAAATTTATTATCTTGCTTGATGGCACATGTAACAACATGAACACATAAATCAGAAGTTGTTTCTGAGCCTTCTCGATTTTTAATACCACCATTTATTTTAAATTTTATAGTAATTGCTTGATCTTGCTTGTCTTTATATCATTCATTTACTTCGGAATTTGAAAGTGCTGTCGCACAAGATGGACAACATCGCTGTACCTTAAATCATTTATATACCAAATTCTGATTATACATATTTTGAAAAACCCATATTACGGACTCCATAAAATCAAGATCCATAGTGAAGTAGGCATTATCCATATCAGCCCATCTTCCTATCTGATCTATAAAGGTCCTCCATTCTCCACTAATATTGGTAACTGAAGATCTACATTCTTCTATAAATTCTTTTACGCCTATTTTTTCCTCTATATCCCTTTTACCATCTATTCATAATTTTTTTTCTACATATTTTTCTACAGGTAATCAGTGACAATCTCGTCATCGGTCCCTATTTACTTTATATCCTTTCATGCTCTTATATCTAAAAATAGTATCCTTCATAGAAGAAGTAAGTCAATGTCAAAAATGGGGGATTCAAGAAGCAAATGGGGGTCAATCATAGGTAATAGATTGTAATTTATCTGATCTTTGAATGACTGATTTTCTGAATATATCATGCTTTTTTCGATAATCAAGCATTTCATTTATCAATTCTTTCTGATTCATATATTTTTTAAAATACTAAAAACAAATACGTTTTCACGTTACTACGTTTACACGCTCATGCATCTCTTATAAAAAAAGAACCATCACTTTCAAGAATAAACGACATCCAAATAATATAAATTTTAATTAAAACAATCATGTAAAATACACCAATAAAGAGCTATCGGCATAACTAATATTATATCATATAATAACCATAATGTAAAGCTAAATTAAAAAAACTAAATCAAGTTTTTGCAAATTAAGGTTATGAGGATATAATTAAAGAACAGTCACAATCTTATTTCTTTAATCTTTAATCTTTAATCTAATGAATCAATTTCGCTCTAAACGAGAATATATATTTAAATTTTTATGAATAATTTTTATATTAGTTTTGATATGATATATATATTCCAAAGCATCTATTTACGTAACAGATCAAAAAATAAAAAACAATCAGATAATATTAAATAAACAAAATAACGATCTAGAAACATATAAACAATCTACATGATATAACAAATTATATTTAATAAGAGAATTAGAAAAATCATCTCAATCTATGCCACGATCAGAACATATTCCAAAAATAATATCTATGTTAGAAGATTTAAAAAAAATAGATTCAACATGAACATGAGAAACCGATTCTATTATTTTATCAGATTTCAAAGTAAATTTAGATGAAATTAGCTTAAAATGAAGAGTATCTAATCTAAAATTATTATATTATAATTCTCCATCATGAAAATTCAAAGCTCTTATAGATAGATTCCAAGATCTAGATTTTGTAAAAGATATGAGGATCAAAACGTATGACAAAGTATGAGAAAAATATTTCGAATTTGTTTTAAATGCTAAAATCAAAAACAATGGAAAATAAGAACATAATAGACAATTTACTACAAAACTGAAATAACAATAATGAAGAAAATGAACAATATGAAGAACAAGTATGAGAAATAAGAATAATTTCTATAAGATATAGATTATATTCAATAATCCTTGTAATTCTTGTAATGGTTTGAATATTTAATTATATTTTACCTAACCAAGAAATATATCAAAATTCAAAAGCCACTCTCCAATGATTAAGGACAGAAATAGATAGTTTCGAAGTAAAACAAAAAGCACTACAAATAGATATAGACCTATCACAAAAAATAGAAAATTGAGAAGAAAAAATACTAGATTGTATAAACAACGAAAAATGATGTGAACAATTAGATCCTCAAATTAAAAAAAACTTTTCAGAAGTTATATGATATCTTCAAACAAATAATTTAAGTAGCACAAAAATGTCTGTAGATGAAAAAATGATATTAAAAAACATAAACGAATATTTAACAAAAAACGACTTTAATTGAATATCAAAAAATTGAGAAATTAATAAAATCTCAATTTGAGATCCTACAGAATTCAATAAAAATTTATATTATGTAAGCATTTATTTAAATATAAATTTTAAAAACAAAGACTGACTACTATCTTTTATCCATAATATAGAAAGAAAAGTAAACCCACAAAAAGATCTACGTATACTATATAAAATAGATGAAATATCATACGATTTAATGGCTTATGAAGAAGAACAAAGGGTCGATATATATCTAAAAGCTTTTTATTACAAATAAATCTATCATTCAAATGACAGATAAAATAAATATTACTAAAAAACATAGTATAGATAGATGGATTCTTGGGTTTTTACGCCAAATAGACAAAGGAAATTTTGGCAACAAAGAAAAAGTCATATTTTTTAAACAATTAGCATATCTAATAAATTGATGAGTAGCTCTTTCTGAAGCAATGAAAATAATAGAAACTAGCTCAGATAGTTATTCAGTAAAAGAAATAGCTAGAAGTGTAAATGCCCATCTGATACAATGAAAAGAATTATCATACGCTTTTAATAGACTGCCAGATTATTTTGATGAAAGAGATTTTAATATAGTAAAGGCTTGAGAAAGATCATGAAATATAGTAACCATATTAAAGTCACTTGCTGATGAATATACTTATATGAATGAAATAAAAAATAAATATATACTATCTTTAACTTATCCAATAATATTAATAGTAGTTAGTATAGTAGCTATAATATCTTTATTTGCATTTGTTTTACCTTGAATTTTCGAAATAGCAAATAGTTTTCAAAATGTGAAACTACCCACTATTACAGTAATATTAAAAGATATAGCTGAATGAGCTAGGGACAATCGAAGATCAATGATACGAATATCTATATCTATCATCACTCTCATTTTAATCTTCTTATCCACAGACACAGGCAAAAGAGCTCGATTTTGAATAATATTAAAAATCCCAATATTTGGTAAACTTACAAAATATTATTACCTCATCAAACGATGTAGATATACAAAAATAATGCTAGATTCTTGAATGAATTATGTAGAAACATTTCAACTTTTAAGAGATATTTTAAATATACCCATATATCAAAATATGATAGAACGCACTCTCATATGATTACAAAAATGAGAATCAATTTATGAAACCATCAAACATCAAAACTATATAATACCTAGCAATGTTTCTGCCTTAATAAAAGTTTGAGAAGAAACAGCTAATTTACAAAGTTCACTAGACAATATACTTGTAATGCACGAAGAAGAATTAAATAATAATATCAATCGTCTTGCAAAAGTAATAGAACCAGTTATATTAATATTTATATGAATTATAGTTGTTGTAATAGCAATTGGCGTATTTTGACTAATATTAAAAATTATGGAATGAGTATGAAATTAAAAACATTAACACAAAAAATAAAAATTCCAAAACAAATCTGATTTACTCTGTTAGAAATGATTGTAGTATTAATTATAATAAGCATCATTTTATGAATGACAGTATATTTTTGATCAGAAAATATTTTTAAATTAAAATACAAAACCACAAAAGAAGAATTTTTATCAACATTTAATTGATTCTATATCAATTCATTAGGATCCAACTACACAAATCAAAATCGTTTTAATCAATTAAATTTAGAAATTTTATCATGAAAAAATTCAATTATTTATTCTTATATTTGAGACTGATTTTATCAAACATGAGAAAAAAATATTAATTCACTAGAAATTTCAAATATTCAAATAGATAGCTGAACTATACAAAACAAGTCATCAATAAGTATCCAACCATACAAAATAGGTTGCGAAATAAAAGATATCAATAATATAACATGAGCAAGATTAGATTTTAAAATCATTGTAAACAAAACCAAAACATATTGCTTATACTTACTTTCTCAAAATTGCAGAATCAAAGAAAAACTTTGCAATCCTTAGTTATCGACCATTAATTATTATCTAAGCCACCAAACAATTATAATGGTTTTAATAGCTAAATACTAAATGCTAAATCCTTGAATATGAAGGGTTTTTTATTATATTCTCACAAAAGACATTCAACTTTATGACTTTAAATTTTAATGACTTGACATAAAAATAAGGGATTTACACTCTTAGAAATAATCATAATAATAGCAGTTTTTTCAATATGAATAATGGCAGTTTTTTATTTAATCACAAATAATCTAGAAAAATTAGATGAAACTAAAAATAGAAACATAGCTACATTCTTAGCAAAAGAATGAATAGAATTGGTTTTTAATGCTAGAGACGCTAACTTAACAAAAGAACTACAACGAGATTGCGTATTTACAGAAAAATATATAAACAATATTCCAGCAGAATTTTGTGATTGATATTTTGCTTCTTGAATCCTTTGAAAATATATACAAATATCATTTAATCCTGAACTATATCCAAAACTTATTTGGACAGGATCAAATACATTTGAAAACAATAAACTATACTATCATACATGAGTTATCAATTGAAATACAATATTTCGATATGATCACGAAAACAATAATTGAGAATCAACAATATTTTCAAGATACATAGTATTTACATGAATAAAAGAAATTTGACAGGTTTTACCAATCGACAAAATACTCAAACTAGAATCTCATGTCCTTTTCTATAAATGATGAAAGACATGAGAAATAGTTTTGGAAAGTTTTATAGGGAACTATTAAAAATGGAAAAATCTAAATGATTTACTCTAATAGAGACACTTATAGTAGTTGTCATTATATGAATATTATCTATAATTCTGATGAAAACATACACTTTTATATCAGAAATATCTTTTAGAATACAACAAGAAAAAAACATAACCCAAGAAATATTATTTTTATCTCAAGTTATACAAAATTTATCAGATAGAAATAGTATAGACTATCAAAAATATATAAATAATTTTTGAACTTGATATCTTACATCAAATAGTGGATTTGTAGATATTTTATACTTAAGTGGTCAAGATTGAAATATAGAAATAAATAGTTCTTGAAACTGTATACAACCATGAGAAAATATAGTAACATGAGGTAATGAATGTTATATTCAACTAATAAAAAATTGAATAATATCTACAATCACGAATCCTCAGATGATCTATATATCAAAAACAATATTTAGAATTATCCCATATGATTCTACTACAAACTATCTAAACTGAATATCTTCATGTATAAATTACATATCATGTATACATAAACCTTGATTTTTTATAATAGCAAAGGCATACTCCCCTTCATATAACCGACAACGATATAATAAAATACAGATACCCATACAACAATTCTTTAATTCAATAAATATTGATGAATAAGATAATATCAAAAAAAATAAAACTAAATAATAACTGAAACATAAGTATTTTAGTAATTTTGATATTAGTCGCATCTTCACTTATATGAATATTAACAACAAATTATATAAAAGATCTTATGCAATATAACAATATTATTAACTGATATTATAAATCATACTATCTATCCAAAGCTTGATTAGAACTATCTCTGACAGAAATATCAAACAATGACATATGATTCGAGAACACAATAAACTCTTGAAGCAATATTATTTCATGAAATTTTATTTGTAAAAACTGTAATTTAAATAGCAATATATCATGAAATTCCAATTATTTTTCAAAAAACACATGGACAGATAGTGGGTGCAACAACCCTATTTCTTTAAACACTTGAGAATCTTTTATACTACCACTATTTAAACAGATTAATACATGAACAAACTATCAAAAATTAACAACATTAGCGACATATCAAAACATGGCAGATAAAATACAAAATATAGTATTTCAAAACATTTCCCCCAATAAAGAAATTACAATATGAATATTTATTATGTCTGGCTCTGATATATTACAAGATTGAGTATTTATAAAAACATGATCAACAAATAATCCAAATATAATAAATGATTTTTTATCAGCATTCAATACTTACGCAATGAATATATCAGTATGAAATTATACTCTTTCAAACGCATACACTATCAATGCTTTGGGATTAAAAAGTTTCCTATTATTGGGAAATACTACAGATAACCAACAAGCAATATCTTTCTGTATAAAATTACAAGCACCAATGTGACTATCTCAAATCATTACACTTCCCACAAGCACATTTTACATAAAAAGCATATGAAATAACATAGAAAAAACTATTTGAATAGAAGCTTTTCTTAAACAACCAATACCAGAATTTCTAAGTCATACATATCTTGAATTATAAAAAAAATCTCCCCAACTAAGAGAAGATTTATATTTATTATTTAATTTTTGCATTGCTACGTTTTTACTTTGCTAGGTCTATAATTTTCACATCAAATCTCATAACTTAGCTTCTTGCTCTTTTTTTGAATCTTTAGTTAAAGCTTCTCTATCTATAGTATCCAAAACAGCTTTCCATCTATTTATCCTCATAAATCTTTCTTGATCTATAGCATTTTTCTCGTTTTCATCTTCAGCTTTGAGTGCATGTAAATTCATCTGCTCTTCTATATATATTTCATATAATCTCAAAACCTGAAAAGACCATAATTCTGAAACTGTTTTTACAACGCTCTGATCTCAACTCTTTACCGCTATATAAAGTTCCTTTCATCATTTTTTCTTATCATCTTTGATTTCATAATCACTAGAAAAAGATCAAACCACAAGTTGTTGTAAAAGCTCCCAATCAAAATCATCTTTAAGTTCCTCTGGAGTAATATAGTCCAAACTAGTAAACAAAGAAAGGTATTCAGTATACCATATTTGATCTTTAATTCATCCTTTTATTTCACCAAACAGCTTCTCATATTTTTCTATGATTTGTTTTTTATCTTCTTTCTCTCTTAATTCTGCTACAAATGCCTGAAAATCGAATAGCATTTATTATTTTTTACAAAATAAATCAAAAACCCATAACATAAACCAAATACAAATATATCTAAATATTAAAACATTTCAATAGAAACTTGAATACAAATACTATTGTTTAACAGATTGATTTGTCTCCATCATATTGTCATTATTATCACTAGGTAATTTGTTTTCATCAACAGATATGCCTAATCTAGCTTGTATTTCAGCATCTACAAATTCTCTTTTTCTTCAATATTTTTTCGCTGAATATTCTTTTAGTATGGGTACTATTTTTTTGTTTTGATAATCTTTAGAATATATCATGTTCATACTAAAAACACGAGTAGTTGCATTATCAATATTTAATTTTATATAGGCCTTATAATTTGCTATACCTACTATATCCTGTCAAGAAAGAACAGGAGAGTATTCCTTTTCAAGAAATTCAGCATCTGGAGCTCACACTTTAAACGATTGCATAGTACCAACGTTACCAAAAACAGCAGCTTTTACATCACTCTTTCATCATCAAGAATCTCCAAGTCATTTAGGAGGATCTAATTGAGCTATATATTGATGAGCCATTATAAGACATAATCTATATTTTCTAGCTTCAGACAATATATCAGCAAATGTTCAAGAAACAAAATTCTGAAATTCATCGACATATAGATAAAAATCTTTTCTATCCTTTTCGTCCATCCTCGCTCTTGCCATAGCAGCTGTATATATTTTTGATACTATAATCATACCTAAAAGTTGAGCATTGGATTCTCATATTTTACCCTTACTTAGATTTATAATTAAGATTTTTCTATTATCCATAATATCTTCAAATTTAAACCCTGATTTTGTTTGTCATATAATATTTCTAATAAGTCTATTTGTATTGAATGAAACAAATTTTGCAGAGAAATAAGGTATAATTTCTTGTTTTTCTCTGTCTCCCATAGCATTAAATGTTTTTTCTCGCCAATTTTTTACAGTAGGATTTGTAACTTTTTTAACTTTATATTCTCTATATCATTCATCAGTAAATAATCTTACAACATCCAAAAGTGTCGGTCTATCATCAAAATCTTCTAATAAAGTCAGACTTCCATATTTAAAATATTCTTGTAATCTTGGACCAAATATTTCAGGGCCAAACATCTTAATAAATATTTCAGTTGCATCATTTACTACTCTATCTGCTTCATCAAGAGTACTTATTTCATAAAGATTTAATCACATAGGTCTATCTTCATTTCAAGCATCAAAATAAACGATATCCTTAGCTCTATCTTTTGGTATATAAGCAAGGACATCTTCAGCTAAATCTCAATGCGGATCAATCAAACACAATCCATCTCCATTTCGAACATCTTGTCTTGCTATAGTTTGTAAAAATACAGATTTTCAAGTACCTGATTTTCATATACAATAATAATGCCTTGTTCTATCCTCTCTTTTCATATAAACAGGGGTTAGCATATTCCTATATATATTAACTCACAAAAGCACTCAATTTTTAAATAGTTTATATCATTTATAATCTCTTTCTTTATATGTTTTCACAAATTTCTTTCATCCTTTTTCTACTATTTCTTTTCAAGCTAATTCTGATTCTTTAAATTCTGATATAGGTTTCAGAATTTCATCTTCCCCTATTCAAGTTCATACTGCTCGATGTTTCTTATAATCAATACTTAATATATCAGACAATTTTCAATTTTTATATTTCTCAGCTAATATTCAGCTCAGAATATATCAATTTTCTATATCTCAAGTCATTATAGGTAAATTTGAAGGGGCAGAAAGAATCTTATACTGCATCCATTCAATTATAGGAGAACGGTTATAGGTTCAATCTGGGAAATGAAAAAGAGATGTAAGTTGATTAACGGAAAAATAAGTATACTTAGCAAAAAATCATGTAAGATAATATTTCGCAGCTATAGTCCAAAGTGGTTTAAAAATAAATCAAAATACATCATGTTTAGTATTTTCTTCATTGAGTTGATTAGAATATTCATCTCAGTAAATATTATAAGCACTCACTAAACTATCCATATTAGATTCTAAATTTTCTTTTACATCTGATGATGTAATCAAAATCAATGACGATCTAAATATTGGCAATCAAGCTTCTTCTCATATAGCATTCATAGCATCTTCCTTTGCTTTAACCATACGGACCATAGTGACTTTTTCTGCCTCATCTTTTCATCAAGATAATAAATTTTTAGATGGTCAAAATATAAGGAATCAAAATATTTTCCAAGGCATAAATATATAATGTCGCCAAGGCGTATCTGTTATATCTAAATTTTTATATAATCTATCTGCAGCTTTTTTCATTTTTATATTAAACCATGATCATTCAGGTTTAATAGGCATAAGTAATGTAACAGTATCTGTATTCTGCACCTTACTCATAGCATCTATTATATTATTTATTGGGTCATCTGGCATCAATTTAAACATTTTTATTGTATAGATAGGATTTTCTTTTAATCCTAATATAGTCACATCACTATATTTTTTTCAGAAAAATTTAGGTTTTTTTATCTCCTCGATAGAACAATTTGAAAACTGAGATGAAATTGCTCATTCAATTATATTAGCATATTCAGGAAGGGTTCAAACTATAAAATTTAATAATCATCACTCATAATGGTACATCATAACTATTTTTTGTTTTGAAAATATCTTATACATAAGAATATCCCAAGTGCTAAGTTCTGTAATTTTATGAAAATTCATATAAACCTGTGACATACGTCATATTTTTTCTTTCATATCTTTAGCCAACTCTTTATCTTGTTCACGATCAAGTTTATTATCTCACCTTGGAAGCATTACTTTCAAATAAACAAACCTACTCTGATTTATAAAAGAATACACATATCTCGAACCATATTTTATTGTTTTTCAAATAAGATAAATAAAAATCAAAATCAAAAGTCATGTAAAAACATAATTTAATATTTGATTCCAAGAATATCAAAACATTCATGAAACAATTTCTGTGTTCTGGACAACAGTTTGTGTAACATTATCAGAATAAGGATCTTCAACGTTATGTGCTTTTAAATCACCATTTTTATAATCAATCTGAGTTTGAGATATAAATTTTTTTATATTAGTTAATCATCACATCTGAGAAAAACACTCAGTTTTATTTTTTAACCAAGCAGAAGTTGTTAGTTTTGATAAATTATATTGTTGTGAAAAATCAGTTATCAACTGATTAACAAGTAATTGTTCACATTGTTTTGCATCTACAGCCATAAACTATTCAAAAAGTAAAACACATCTAATTATAATTTTAAAGCTATTTTTGTCAAAAAAAAGACGCCAAACAAAATGGCATCTTGTATTTTTAAATTAAAGATATATAATTTATTATTGACATAAATTATTATATATATAGACTATACAATAATTTTCTAAGTTAAAATCTCTAATAAAATATCCTTATCGTTCCGTTTTCTTTTTCAAAAATTTGTAAGCTGAACTGTTTCATGTCATTTACCAGCAAACATTACCATATCTCAGGTATTAGCTATCTCGGTAGCCATTTTGATTGCTAAATATCTTTCTGGCACGATAAGAACCTGCTTATTTCATCAGTTTTTATCTCTTATTTTTTCAGTTAGTTGGTTTATAATTTGAATTCTATTTTCTGTATCAGGATCATCATCTGTTGCTATCATAATGTCAGCATAATTGTAAACTATACTTCACATATCTGGCCTTTTGAGTTTGTCTCTATTGCCAGGAGCTCACCACACCACAATCAATTTTCAATCTTTTTTTATATCTTGAAGAAATGTTAACGTTTTTTCCAGAGCATCAGGAGTGTGCGCAAAATCAACAAAATAATTTACTCAGTTTTTTTTAACAAGTTCCATCCTACCAGATACTCATTTGAATAACTGAAGTGAAGAGATAGCTTGTTCAATATCCAATCATATCTGGACGGAAACACTAAGTGCTGATAAAATATTATAAACATTATAAGCACCAGGTAAGTAAGTTATCATATGATAACTTTTTCATAAATATAATATATCAAATTCTGTGTTATCAATTTTCTCAATTATGTTTTCTGCCCTCAATATTGCAGAATTTTTTATTCAGAATGTTATTTTTTTATCAAAAGCCATATTAGCCATTCGTTCTCTTCATATTCTATCATCAGATGGGAAAACGGCATATTTATTTGGTTTCTTATTCTTTAATACATATTTAAAAAGCTTCTTCTTAGCGTTTATATAATTATTAAAATTCCCATGATAATCCAAATGATCATGAGTAATATTTGTCAATATAGCAAAATCAAAATCGACTCATTCAAACCTATATTGATCTATACCATGAGATGATACTTCCAAAACAGCTATTTTACATCATTGAGATCTAGCAGTTGCTAAAATAGATTGTAAATCAAAAACATCAAGAGATGTCATCTTTTTTTCATTCACTATTTCCTTATTTCATATTTTTATTGTAGCAGTACTTACCATCACGGTAGGTCATACAGACTCATTCAACATTTTATGAATCAAATTAACTGTAGTTGTTTTTCAATTTGTTCAAGTAACTCATATAATAAAAAAATCCTTAGATGGATAACCATATGCTAGATTAGCAAGATGTCATATAAATCTTTTCCAAGCTTGATAAACAAAACTAGTTTTTATACTAGCATATAGTTTGTCGTAAGCTATTATTTTTTTTATAAAATCTTTCATGGAACAAATAAATTATAAAACACCAAAAACTCAATAGAGTTTAACTTTCTACTTTCAACTTTCAACTTTTTGCTTTAATGATTTCCCAGCATCCTATTATAGCTGCCGTTTCCGTTCTTAAAACATTTTCTCATAATGATATTACATCAAAATCAGATCAAAAATTTTTATAATCTTTCTCTGTCAAACCCCCTTCTGGTCATACTAATCAATAGACTTTTAATCGTTTTTGATCTAATTTAATGAATGTTGATCAATATTTATAAACACTATCAAATACAATCAACTTTGAATCCGTAAGTAAACTTTTCAAATCATAGACAAATTCAATCTTAGCCAAATTCCATCACCAAGATTGTTCCATGGCTTCTTTAGAAATTTTTTCTAGCCTTTGAATTTTTAAATTATTTATTTGCTTAATTACAGATCTTTCAGATGGCCAAAAAACAATATGATCTATTCATATTTCAGTAAGTTTTTGAACAATCATTTCTGCTTTATCCCACTTATTCGGCATACAAATTATCATGCCAGAAAAATTTTTTGATTTATTATTATTTAAAGAATCAATTATATCTCATATTAATTTTTTATCATCTCGATCTTCAATTTTTATTTTATATCTATAATCTGTTATTCAATTTTTTTGCACAAAAAAATAATCTCATATTTTAGATCTCAAGACTTTCCTAAGTTGATATAAAATATTTTTATCTTCAATTATTATTTTGTTTTTTTTTAGTTGGAAATCACAAACAAAAAGCTGCATAAAAAACGTAAAAATGTAAAAACGTAACAACGTAAAATATTTTTATCTAAGTTTATCAATGTTTATTTAAGTTTACTGTATAACAAGATTATTCGCAAATTCTATCCAGGAAGGATCAATAATTTCAACAACAAAATTTCTATCTCATAATTTTTTTAATATAATCTGGTCGGACTCTTGAAAAGATTTTTTTATATTACATTCATAAATTTTTATAGCAGGATTTGTCTGTAAATTTTCTTTATTTGGATAGCTGACAACATTCATCTGAGTAAAACAATTTACTCCCAATTGTCAAAAATCTTGTTGCACATTAGTAGAAGCAAACGATATATTTCTAGATGGGAAAGTTATTTTATATCATCTAGTGCTAGAAGCAAAATCCATAGTTTTATCTAAATTAATAGGGAATTGCTTAACTTTAGAATCTCGTGTTAAAACAGTTCACTGACTATTAACAGATGTAGTCGTTTGATCCAAATCAATACTCTGTAAAGATGCCTTCAAAGGAATCAAAGGATCTACACTTATTTTACAAATTACATTTCAAGTTTGATAAATTCATTTTACGATTAGCATTATTTTATTATTTTCCAAAACAATATCATAAGAATCAGACCTATCAAGACCAATAGATCAATTATTACATATACTTAATATATTAGACATTATATTATCATTAATATAGTTTCTATTGAGTAATATAATATAATCAGAAATCTTCATAAGTTCCGATTCTGAAACGTCATTTATAAAATATCAAATTAAACTATCATTTGAAAAATATCGAGAACTCACAGATTGCAATTTGTAAAAGCTCACCTCATTTGAAGTTGTAAAATCTTTTTCAGATGTTTGAGAAAAAGTTTCATTTAAAACACGACAATTTTGATCAGGATTAGATGTATTACATTTAAAATAAGATATAGTAACTAATTGATTTGTATCTAAATTTTTTACTATTATTTCTCAATTATCTACAGATTCTATGAAATAATTATCAAAAAAAATCTGATCAAAGAATATTCAAGCTTCAGAAATATATTTCCCAGTAGATAAAGTTCATGTATTTTGCAATAACAGACTTCAAGAAATATTATTAACCTCTACAACAAACATATCACCAACAAGTTTTTCTATTATACCTTTCACATATATATTTCATTGATAATCATTGAGACTTAAAGTTCTGCTCTTTAATCATAAAATATCTCCATCTATAGTATGAAGCGTATGAGTATAAGAAACTAAATCCCCATCAGAAAAAATAGATCAAGAAAGATCAACAACTTGCCCAATTTTATATTCACTTTGTAAAATATCATTTAAATTACCTGTAGATGAACCATTATCAAATATTTTTTTTATGCTATCATATTTTACAAAAATAATAAACATCAAAACAACAATAGTAATAATAACAATAAAAAATGTTGCATAAGAAATTCATTTTTTGGGAGGCACAAAAGATCTATTTGTCTGATATTTATTTTCATTAATTTTTCTGGTAAAATAATCTATTTTCTGTTCCATTTAAAACGAGCTAAAAAATAAAAATACCCAAGTAAAAAATAAAAAAAATCAGAACAAAAACAATGGGAAACTCTATATTATATAACATTTAGGGTAAAATGTCTATATCTACAGATGCTTTTTATAAAAATTTTTGGATTTTAAATATTTTCAAGTTATAATTAAACATCTTTTATAAGATATAAAAATCTATGAACTGAGAAAAATTAGCAACAGAAGATGCAACATCTGGATTATTTGGAATACAATGAGGCGAGATCCGATGATACATTCTAAAAATATTATGATGAGTAATAGCAATCATCATAATGCTTTTAATATCAAAAATAATTGCCTGAATAATAAAAAGGAATATTCTCAAAAACAATACAATAGCCGATAGCAAACATATAGATAAAATAGCTTCACTTATATGAAATATAGTTTTTTATATAATGGTTATTTTTTCATTATTTATATGATTTGAAATAATGTGATTCAATGTGTGATTAATTTTATGATGAGTATCATTTGGTGTATGATTAGCATTCAAAGAAATTTTATGAAACATGATTGCTGGTATCATGGTACTGTATACAAAAGAATTTAAATTATGAGATATAGTAGAAATCAATGCTGATCAAGTATATTTTGGAAGAATAGAAGAAATTACTATAAGATATACAATCATCAGAACACTAGATCTTAGAGAAGTTGTAATACCCAATATGACACTAATATCAGTTCCCATAAAAACATTTAGTGCAGAAGACCTAGTAAAATTAAATTTCACAATATGAGTTCACTACAATTCAGACATTCAGAAATCAATAGAAATAATAACAAATGTTGTAAATAGTTTTGATTTTGTAAAAGAAAAAGAAAATACAAAAGTTTTTGTTACTACATTTGGAGCTAGTTCTATAGATATGAAATGATTATTTTGTTTCGATCCTAAATGTGGACTACTGACAGATTATGCACTATGAGCAATAAACGAACAAATAAATGAAGAATTTAAAAAAAACAATATAAATATTCCATATAACATGGTTACTTTAAATTTTGAAAATGATAAAGACAAAACAACAACTCTAAATAATTTAAATCAATCATAATGATGCAAGCAGAATTATTACAAGCTATTTATAATTATATATCACAAAACTGATTAAAAATAATCTGAAAAGTTTTTCTTGCTTGAATTATTTTTATATGAATTCGGATTTTTATAAAACGATTTACACAGAAAGTAAAAACAAAAATAGAATGAAATTCTACACAATCAGATGAAAAATACACAAAAAAAATATCCAATCTTATAGGCAATATGATATTTGTATTATTAATGATATTCGACGTTCTAATTGTTTTTTGAATAATATGATTTGATGTTGGAATTCTCATGTGATGAATATCTCTTGGAATATGATTCGCAATGGAAACAACTATATGAAACATGGTTTCATGAATAATGATATTAACAAACAAAAAAGTAAAATTATGAGATTACGTACAGATGATGTGATCTTTAAACATAAGTTGAGTAGTAGACGAAATCAATATAAGGTATACAGTAGTCAAAACACTAGATAAAAGAAGAATTGTAGTTCCCAATATGATACTAGCTGCCACTCCAATAAAAACACTAAAATCAGAACCTCTAATCAGATGAGAAATCGACTTTATTCTACCTCGTCACGTAGAAGTAAACCAAATCAAAAAATTATTAACAGATACAATAAACTGAGAAGAAAAAGTTATCCACAAAGAATATACAAACGTCTTTATAAAATGATTTGATTATCGCGGTATAAACTTCAAATGATTCTTCTTCTATGATCCTAAGTGATGAAAATGAAAATTTGTAATATGATCTGATCTTAGAAAAAAATTACATGTAGTATTTAAACAATACTGAATCACAATTCCATACGAACACATTACAATCACTACAGAATAATTGTAATAGTTTATCTAACATATTAATTTTTTATAACATGGAAATTTTAGAGACAAATAAAAGGAATAAACAAACAGATAGAAATGATTTTTCAAACGAACTTTTTAAAATAATAAAGAATTGATCTTAATTCACAAAAGGGACATGAGATCGACTAATTTTTAATATAAATAGCACCAAAATAATTGACATGTTTTTTAAAGATATGGAAGTTATATATTCATTTTCTGTTTCAGAAACAAAAGACTATATTAAATTTTTCAATATTCATAGAGAAGTCTTATCCGATCTTAAAAAATGAACCTGAAGCAAAACATTAAAAGACATAGAAAAAAGTATCCAGAAATTTTCTAATAAATATAATAAACCATGCCATATTATTTTTTCTTGTAAACAAAAAGATGTAAAAAATCGACTGTTAAAAAATAATTATGAATTTATATGAGAAAATAACGAATCAGATATTAATAAGACAAATGAACAAAAAAGAAAATTTTTTGAAAAAAATATAAATCCAGATTGATCTTCTTCTTAAAAAAAACTATCATAAATTTATTGTAATAATACTTATCCATATTAGTTTTATCTATTTATTTTTTCTTATTACTCAAAGCCTCAGCAATTCTATTTAATTCATTCATCATATCCAAAGCATCAAGCCAAAAAGCAGTATGTGTCTGTAAAAATTGAGATATAATACCGTTAAGTTTTATCAGTCTATTTTCTTGCAATAATTTACTAGGATCCACAATATCTGATAATCCCTGCGTCTTGCCAAAAGCACTTGATTGTATTATTTCATTATTTGATATATCTGACAAAGAAGAGTATGTTACCATATATTTACCCTTTTCTTCTTTAGAATTTAGATCAGTATGAAATCACAAAGTAGAAGATTGTAGATTTTTCAAAAAATTTTCCTCTTCTTGTTGTTCAGCTTCTTTACTAGGATTAGTAAATAATGATTTAAAAGATGAATTTATACTAAATGAAAAGATCTTTCAGAATTTATTTTTTGTAGTAGAGCTTTCTAAAAATTCTTTTGTTTTTCTACTCACTAACAATTCTCCTGAATCTCTAAGACTTATAAGTATTGCAGATATTTCATTAAAAATTTCCTCTATACTATAAACCGTTTTACCGTTTTTTGAAAATCATTTATTTTGAACAGGAACCATACAAAATTTTATTTTAAATGTTCAAGCTTTTAATATATCATTATATTCAGGGCTAGAAAATTCCGTACAAGTACATTTAACAATACATATGATCTTATCATCTATAGCTAATCAATCACACTTATCTATACACGATTGGATAGCTTGCTGGGAAACAGGATCATCTATATTAGATAATATTTCCACTTGATCATTAATCTGTTTTATTATTTCAGTTTTGTCTCAAGTAAGAGTCGTAGATTCTCAATTAATAAAACTTTCTCATCAAGTAGTTATACTGGTTATAGGTTTTACTCTATTTTTATTTATTTCTTTTATCAAACCACTCAAATACTGTTTTATTAGCTCTCAAGAAGACAATATTTCTTCATCATCTCATATTGTATCAAATCAAGTAATACATATATTACCATTCAAAATATTACTATCGTCATCTTTATTTTCTCAATAAGAATTTAATGAATTAGATTCTAAGAATTTTTGTACTTCATTATCAACAGATTCCTCTTGTAATAGAACATTTTGTTGATTATTTATTTTATTATTTACCAATCAATTATCTTTATTAAAATTTCAAGTATTTGATCAAGTATTCAATCAAGAAACAATATCAGGAAAATCTGCAGGATCATAAGGAGAAAATCGATCGATAGTCGCATCATATAGAGGAACAGAATCCATTTCATCTCACAAACTATTTATATCAGGGAATTGATAATATAACACCTCTGGAGGAGATTTAGATCACTCAAACAAAATCTTTCATATAACATCTATATCATAAAGTAAATCATAATCAGCATCATCTAATTTAGCATTCCAGAAAATATCATCAGCAAAATTAATTTGATCAAAATTTGCTATACTACTATAGTTAATATACATTTGATAATAAATTTCGTTAGCTTTTGCAGAACAATTTTGACGTATATACGGACTATCTTGATAATCAGAAATTCAATAAAAACATCACATAAAGATATGACATGCATCCAAATATTCTTCATTAGTTGGATATTGAGGTTTGCCTTTATAATTATTTGTAATATTTTGTCTAAAAGACCTTCTAAAAGAATCATTAGAATTATACATTATATTTAACATATCAGTTTTATTCAAATTACACTTAGGATCTATAGATTTCATATAATCTACACTTCTTTTAATAGCATTTTCTATAGCAGACACTTCATTCGTTTTTGCTATACTTAATGATTTATAATAAAGATTTGTTACAATTGCTTTTCATCATATAGTATGTATATAATCTTCATCAGTTAGTTTAGAGCTAGTTTCAGATAAAAAATCTCATATTAATCATCATTGTACACCAAAAACACAAAGTCAAAAAACTCATAAAATAATTATCAGAATGTTTTTTTTATTAATCTTTTGTTTGTACATTCCTAAGTTTGCCATATAAAGTATAAAACGGTGTAACTATTTTATATAAGCTCTTATCTCTGATGGTCAACAAATCTTCTTGATACATCATAAATCACACATGCAAAGGAAAAGTTACATCCATTTCACGCAACATTTTAATTGTAAGAGAAATAGCCTGTTGACTACTATTAACCTCTCTATTAAATTCATATGCTTTATTTTTTAAGTAACTCTTATCCAATTCTACATCTTCTTTTTTCTGTGTGGGAGCGAGACCAGGATTATTTATAATAGCATAATTATAATATTTCACAAATAATGAATAATACAAAAACTCATTATAAATCAGATTTAAATACATTTTATTTACATTGAATCCATATCCAAATAATCAACAAGATAAGATATTAAACTCATACTTTCAAAATGTATCTTTACATACAGTATAATAATTAGAAGAAGAATTTGCTTCTTTTAAAAGGTTAGTATAATTTAATATCTCTAATCCTTTGATCAATTTAGCTGAAGCTTTGATATAAGTTTGCATAGTTTTACATAATTTAGGATATTTTCAGTCAGTACTATCACAAAATTTAATATTAAATTTATCTTTAGCATAAATATCAATTTGATCTTCAACTGTACTTTCGCTAAAATCTGGATTAGTCAAAGCATACACCCTAGATTGTTGAATAGAAAAAATATCATTTAATATCATATTAAATACTCTTGGAATATGATAAGTTAGATCACAATACTGCAAATTAGAATTTGGATCACAAACATCATAATCTACTCTCTGAGTATAATCTACTATTCACAATCAAGAAAAAGAACTTTCCTTGAAATAACCTTCTTTTGTAGAATTAAATTTTTCATTAAAATTAACATCAAATCATGGAGATACATTATGACACAAAATATAAACAAATATAGAATCTTTTGCTGAATAATAATAATCTTCTCATGTTATATTTTTTCACAAAAAAGATTGATTCAAAACAGCATCACAATATTTATTTATTAAAACCTTCATTGTAGTAGGTTTTGCACCAGCAAAATATAATGCTAATCCACTGGAATAATCATCCATATTTGTAGGTATATTAGTTTGAGCAAATCAAAAAGATATTCACAATAAGGTGCTTAATAAAATTGGAATAAATAGATTAAATAAAATTTTTTTCATACTAATATATAAATTACAGATAAACAAATTATTAATTTGCATAACAGCCGTCTATTCATTTATTTGCACATTGAGCTTCACAGGTATTACCTAAATTTTTAACTACATTACTATCATTATTCATTACAATATCCATCACATCACGTATAATATATCCAATCTGAGTATAACTAGCTAAATAGTCCACAGAGCTGGTAGATCGTAACATTTCAAGATCCTTTTGTTGTTGTTTATTTATTATCATAATAACATCATTAAAAGAATTTACTAAATTTTGATCAACAATAATATTTTTATTTGATAAATCTTTTATTATTTCTCATTTAAGTTTTTTTTTATTATCATTAAGTAATTTCTGCGTATCCATAAAGTCTTTAGTATCTTGACCGATTGTCTTTATTTTGGAACTAGCTTGAGACCAGTCATCCATAATACCATTATAACTAGACTGGACCTTTTGTTTTATACTATTAAATGTTTCTTTGTTTGCTTTACTTAATATGTCTCTAAAAGATAGTCCCTCTTGTTTTGTAAGTTTTTTGGTATCTATACCATAAACATCTTTTAAAAGTTCAATTTCTGTATCTGTCAAATATTTTTCTCAGGCAGATTTTTCTAAAAGCTTAACTTGTCAAAGTCATTTCAAAGATTCAGCTATTTTATTAGCATCTTTAATCACCTTGACTGCGTCACTACCTCATTTGCTAAAACTAGGAAAAATTTCTTTAAGATTTTTTTTAAAATCTTTCCATGCACTAGTACACTTACTAAATCATCTACCACAAACATAGCCACTTTGCATTGATGTTATTGTTTGAGCATTAAATTTTAGATAAATACCACCTTCTCATCATTTACTAAATTCATCAAATTGATTAATTTGATTTATAGATATAAATGTTTTCATTGCTCCATTTAACCTAGTTAACATATTTGTAATATCTTTATATTTTGTATCTTCAGTAACCGATCATTGTAGAAATAAAGGTTTGTCATCAATATATTTATCTATAATCTTTTGAAATTTTGATGAATCTATTAATTTTTCATTTGCCATAGCTGACAAAGATAATTCATAAATTTTGTCATTAATTTCCATTTCCAAATCTAATAATGTTTTTCGATCTCTAACAATTGGTTTAGCTTGAAATAATATAGAAAATCATATCAAATCTTTATAAGACGTCAAAGCTAAAGATCACAAAATATTAGTAACTCCCAATACAGTAGATATTCATCTACTCATACTCTCTTCCATTCAGGCTACCATTTTTTGCAAAGCACCTTTATTCTCCTCAGGCACAGATAAAAGTTTATTTGTAAATAATCATCATATATAGTTATATCATCCTAATTTTTCTCAATCTCAATTAACAGTACTTATTATTTGCAACATTTCTTCTGTAAAATCTACATAATATGTAAATTCTTGAGCAGGAGTAGAACATATTTTAGGGTTTTCATTACATTGAATATTTCATGTATTTTGAGCAAATAAATATCATCAAAAAATAGCTTGCACAGCAAACATAATTAACAAAGTCAAAAATATTTTTTTAAAGTTTGTAAACATATAATTTCAAGGCAAATAAAGTTTACAAAGAAATTATAGTTAAAAAGGCAATTTAAAACAAAAAAACTACTCCATCTAAACCAGGAATAGTTGACTTTTTTATTAATTTTTAGTTATTAGTTATTAATTTTAATTTTTGTAGTGTCCCAAGGCCTCCAAAACATTGTCTTTTGTTTAGCAAGGACATAGTTTTTAGTATCTTTATTTAAATATTTTCAATTATATATACTAGCAATAAAATTATATTTTTTCTTTAATACAGAATTAGAATTAGCAAATAATTTAAAAATATCATTATGATTTAGATACAGATTATTACATTCAGCAAAATCCTCAAAAACATCATACATACCATATCCACTACAAAAATCTTCTGGCTTCGTCTTCGTTTTTCTTATTTTTTCTGTATTCCAAGAGATTTTATAAAACTCAATAGACGGATCATCTATTGAAAAAATACTTTTATTAAACTCTGTAAAATTTTTATCTTTTTTGCTACTTAAACCATTTATACTATACAGATCCAATATGTGACCAAATTCATGTCATAAAAGTTGTACATATTCATCATCATAAACGATAGTATTTGTATTAACAAAAACATTGTTTCCTCTTGTCCAGGCTCTTTTTGTGCTCTTTTCTTTTTGAACATTCATAAGATCAAATGACTTTGTAATATTTTTACCCAAAATTATATACTTGTCCATTCATCAGACAACATAAACAGCGCCCGAAAGATAATTTATTTTTTGATCTTGATCATATTGAGATTTAAAAGTAAGTTTTTTACATATCTTAGTATTTTGTTTACAAAAATCATCAAAGTTGTTTTGTCCAGATCATGACTGTTCCTTGGATAAAATTGAAATAAGCTCCTCTAAAGAATAAGCATTATGTTCATCATTTATCAAATAATCTTTTTGAAATAAATCCAAAACACTCTCTCACACCTGAGAAACTCTGAGAGACAATCACAAATAAATTATAACGACAGCTCAAATGAGCTTAATAAAGTCCACCAAACTAATTTTGGGAGTAATTTTGGTAGGCATACCACTTTACATCATTTAAAATATTATTTTCCTGCGCTCATCTTATATTAAAAACGATCAATTTGTCAAATTTAACTTTATTAGCATAGCAAGACATAAGAAAATTATATCAACCTACTAATATTTTTTTTTGATCATATTTTGCTTTAAATATATTTTTACCAAATCATCAAGTAATATTTTCGATCAAAATGAGATGACTTTTATCAAGTCATTTAGATAAAAACATATCAAAAATAGCCTTAGATTCTTCTTTTTGAGTAGATAATATAAACACAGAATTTAAATTTTTATGTTCATCTACAGCAAAAAAATCAGAAATCTTGGATACCGTATCTAGTCTGACTGCTGAAATATTTGGAATAAATTCAGATTCTTTTATTTTTTTATAAGTTTTGTCATAATGAGATAAAAAAATTGTATGAAAACTATCAAATATATCTGTAAATTCTGATCGATTTGTAAATTTAGACGATTCTCCATATACAAAATAAAAATCTCATTGATTATACATTTTTTTGAAAACATACATAATACCACCAAAAACATTTATCATATGAGCAAAACCAGACCAAAACTGATCAAAATCATCTCACAACAAAGTTTTAAAAGCAGATTCATAATAAGTAAATTGAGACATCAAAGCATTGGTTTTTACAAAATCAAGATTATCCACAATAGGATTTACTTGTATATTTGTGTTGGAATTGTTTGTAAAAAGTCTTTTTGTCTCTATAGAAACTTCTCCTATAGATATCTGAAAAAAATTACAAAAATTTTGAAGTTCAATCAGTGCTTTATCATCACATAATCATAATTGATAGTTTAATTTATACTTATAAATAAACATCTCTATCAAATTCAAAATATAGTATAAATCGCATGTTCTAGATAAGTAGTAATTATAATTCTTATATCGTCGCTCCATATCAAAAAAACAGATATCATAATCATGATAAGATTTTTTTTGTTCTTCAAGAAGAGAAAATAGTCATCAATGAGTAGTAAGTACGATCGGATATCTTGTAGCTTCTCTAGTATCCTTGAGAAAATAATAGACCTGATAATCAAATTTACTATTCAAATCCAAGACACCATATCATTGATATAAATGAGAGATATATTTTAAAATAAACATAATTTCTGCATCTTCAAATTCTTTTTTATTTAAAAATTTAACAAAATTATCATAGTTTATAGTCTGATCTTCCCTAGCAAATCAAATATTTTTTATTCCCATATCATTCAAAATATTTTTTACAATATCCATTTTAGGTTTACTAGAAAAAGAAAGAATCAGATTTTTATTGGATAATAGTCATTCTAAAATTTCTTTTAATCATACATTTCAGACATAATATCTTTCTAGGCTCTGTAAATCCAAAACATTGATAAGCCTATCATTGGTTTTAAAAGAAGTATTGGAGGGATTGAT
>Ga0172367_10000476_pt1 | contig 61790 bp, 43 predicted proteins | sample Lak10m_FD_114542 | JGI IMG/M metagenome (GOLD analysis project Ga0172367, IMG submission 114542) | Freshwater microbial communities from Kabuno Bay, South-Kivu, Congo - kab_022012_10m | ecosystem: Environmental > Aquatic > Freshwater > Lake | place: Democratic Republic of the Congo: South-Kivu... | reverse complement strand
GCAGGAGGGGGTGTTGAACCGCGTGGGGGCCAACGAGGACATTCGCGTGGATGTGCGTCTCATCAGCTCCACCAACCGGGACATCAAGACAGAGGTGGCCGAGGGGCGCTTCCGGCGGGACCTCTTCTACCGTTTGAATGTCATACCCATTGTGTTGCCGCCCCTGCGCGAGCGGCTGGACGACATCCCTCTATTGGCGGAGCACTTCCTGAAGAAGTGCAACCAGCGCATGGGGCGCGCTATCCTGGGCATCGACGAGAGCGGCATGCGGGCCCTGGTGGGCCGTCGTTGGGAAGGCAATGTGCGCGAACTGGAAAATGTCATCGAGCGCGCCGTGGTGATGAGCACGGGAAACCTGCTCGATGCCGCCTCCTTCCGCACACTGGACCAGTTGGCGGAGGACGGTGGCGATTTCGAGCTGCCGCCCACGGACATCACTGTGCATGAGATGGAGAAGCGGCTCATCCTGTCCACGCTGAAGCGCTACCACAACAACCGCACGCGCACGGCGGAGGTGCTGGACATCAGCATCCGCACTCTGCGCAACAAGCTCAACGAGTACCGGGCCGCCGATCCCGCCCTTTCCGCCATCATTGACAAGGGGGCCACGGAGGGCGGCGAGTAAAGGAGAGGCGTCCGTGGCCAAGACTTCCTCCCATCGCTGGTGGCTGGCCGCTCCGGCGGCGCTCCTGCTGGCCATGCTCTTCAGCCTGTTGGACGCCTCCACCTTCGGGCTGGAATCCCGCAGTCTGGATTTGCGCTTCCACATGAGGGGTCCGCGCCCCGTCACCCACAGCCCTCTCATCCTGGTGACGGTGGACAACCGCACCTACAAGGATCTCAACCAGCGCTGGCCTTTCCCCCGCGGCTATTTCGCCCACGCCCTGCGCAATCTCAAGCGCATGGGTGTGAGCCTGATCGTGCTGGACATCCAGTTCACGGAGCAAGTGGCTGGCGACAGCCTGGGCTTGGCGGATCTGGCCGCCGCCCTGGGGGAGTGCGGCCCGGTGGTGCTCTCCGGCGAACTGGTTTACGAGCGCAGCGGTTACCAGCGCCTGGATCGACCCCTTCCGCAGCTGCTGGCCAGCGGGCAGCCGTGGGCCTTGGTGAACGACCTGAGCGATCCGGACGGAGCCAGCCGGCTCTATCCGCTCTTCCTGCCGGATCCCGGCGACGGCAGGGCGCGCCCGGTGCTGGGCGCACGCCTCATCACCACGCTGGATTCCCTGGCGGGCCGCGGTGGCCCGCCGGAGTTCGGTGAGATCTCCCAGGGGCGGCGCAGGATGGGCCAACGGCCCATCCTACTGGAGCCCGGCATGGCCAACGCCATCCGCATCAATTTCTACGGCCCCACCAACACCTGGACGCACTACTCTTTTTCCGATGTGATGGACGACGCCACCTTCACTCTGGCCGACCCGGATCAGGACACGGACTATGTGGAGCAGTTCGCCGACACCGCCCTCTACAATGTGCTCTGGCCCGGCGAGCCCCACCCCTTCCGGGGCAAGGTGGCCCTGGTGGGCGTGAGCGCCACGGATCTCCACGACGACAAGCGCACGCCCTTTTTCGCCTACAAGGGGCTGCGCCAGTTGATGCCCGGGGTGGAGGTGCACGCGCACGCCGTGCAGACCATGCTGGACGAGGCCTGGATCGTCAACCCGCTCACCGGCGCATGGGCCTGGCTCCTGATGGGCGTGATGGCGCTGGGGGGCGCGTGGATCACCGGGCGTCTGGGTCCCCTGCGCGCCCTGCTGCTGCTGATCGCGCTCGCGGCGCTCTGGCTGGGGCTGGCCCAGTGGCTCTTCAACTCGCGCAACATCTGGCTGGAGCTGGTCTCGCCTCTGGTGGCCCTGGCCTCCGCGTGGATGGTGGGCGTCCTGCTGCACTTCCTCCAGGCGCGTCGGGAGCGCGCCCAGATTCGCGGCATGTTCGCCCAGTATGTGCCCGAGGCGGTGGTGGCCGAACTGATCAAGAACCCGGACCTGCTGGTGCTTGGCGGGGAGGAGCGCGAGATGAGCGCCCTCTTCAGCGATGTGGAGGGCTTCACCTCCATCTCGGAACACCTGACGCCCACCCAGCTGGTGGAGCTGCTGAACGAGTACCTGACGGAGATGACCCAGTGCATCACCGACGAGGGCGGCATCATCGACAAGTATGAGGGTGACGCCATCATCGCCGAATTCGGCGCACCCATCCCCTGCGCGGACCACGCCCTGCGCGCGGCGCGGGCGGCCCTGCGCATGCAGGAGCGGCTTAACGCCATGCGTCAGGATTGGGTCCGTCGCGGCAAGCCCGCCTTGAAGGCGCGGGTGGGCGTGAACTCGGGCACCATGGTGGTGGGCAACATGGGCAGCCGGCAGATCTTTGACTACACGGCCATGGGCGACGCCATGAATCTGGCAAGCCGCCTGGAGGGCGTGAACAAGTTCTACGGCTCCTACATCCTGCTCTCCGGCGAGAGCTGGCGGCGGCTGGAGGGAGCATTCCTGGGGCGCCTGCTGGACAGCGTGCGGGTGAAGGGAAAGCGCGAGGCGGTGGATTTGTGGGAGCTGCTGGGCTCCGCCCAGGGCCCCGAGGCCTCCCATGTGCAGGAGCGCGTGGCGCGCTGGGGCGCGGCGCGGGACCTCTACCTGCGGCGGGACTTCACCCGGGCCCTGGCGGCCTTTCAGGCGCTTGAGGCCGAAGACCCCACCGACGGACCGCCTCGGGTGATGGCGGCGCGCTGCCGGGACTTTCTGGAAGCACCGCCACCGGAGGGCTGGGATGGTGTGCAGACCATGACGGAGAAGTAGGTGCGATCCCTCTTGCTGAAAGTCCTGCTGCGCCTGCCCTACCCTGCTGTGGATGTGCTGGGCGCCGTGCTGGGCTTGTTGTGGGCCTGGGTGCTGCCCTTTCGCCACGATCTCATGCGCCGCAACCTGGAGCTGGCATTTCCGGACTCCCCTCCCGCGTGGCGGCGTCAGGTGATGCGCGGCTGCGTGCGCCACTTCGCCGTGATGGGCCTGGAGCTGCTGTGGCTGTCCCGCATGGATGCCCGCTGGCAGCGCCGCCATGTGCGCTTCACCGACCCGGGCCTGCCCACCCGCCTGCTGGAGAAGGGGCGCGGCCTCATTGGCGTGGGAGGCCACTTTGGCAATTGGGAAGTGATGGGCGCGGCCTGTGCCGGGCTGGGCATTCCCGTGAGCTACATCGTGAAGCGCATCCACGATCCCTGGCTGGACCAGGCGGTGAACTCCGCGCGCCGCAGCCACGGAGTGGAGATCCTCTTCACCAAGGACGCCGGGCGAGGCGTGTTGCGTCACTTCCGCGAAGGACGACTGGTGGCCTTCCTCTCCGATCAGGACGCCCGCTCCCAGGGCGTCTTCGTTCCCTTTTTCGGCCACGCCGCCTCCACGCCAAAGGGTGCCGCCGTGTACGCCCTGCGCCTGGGCGTTCCCCTGCTCTTCGTGTCCTGCCTGCGATTGAAGGGCGGCCACTACGAGGTGGAGTTCGTGGAGGTGCCAATGGACGAACAGTGGACCCTGTGCGAGGAGCATGTGGCGGCCCTCACCGCCCGCTACACGGCCATGCTGGAGGAGCGCATCCGCCGACATCCGGAGCAGTGGTTTTGGATGCACCGGCGCTGGAAAACCCGGCCAATGCCAGCTCCGGATGCGTCGCTCGCCACGCTGGATTGATGGATGGCGAAGCGGCTTGTGGTCCTGATGTGGAAGAGAAGGCTGTTGTTATGAACTTCACAGCATGAGAACCCTGATCATCCACACCGCCTTTCCCGGCGATCTCATCCTGCTTACCCCGCTGCTGGATCGTCTGCGCCGGGATTCGGACCTGGAGTGGCTGGGTCTGGTGGTGAACCCCGCCTGCGCGCCCCTCTTCCACGGCGATCCGCGCCTGGACGAGGTGATCGTCTACGACAAGCGTGGCGCGGACAAAGGCTGGGCCGCCTTCCGGCGCCTGGTGCGGCGCCTGAAGGAGTTGAAGCTGGATCGCGTCATCTGTCCCCACCGCAGCCTGCGCAGCAGCGCGCTTGCCTGGCTCTGCGACGCCTACGAGCGGGTGGGTTTCGCCAGTGCCACCGGCACCCTGGCCTACACGGAGCTGGTCTACGACAACCGCTCCCTGCACGAAGTGGAGCGCAACCTGGCGCTGGCCGGGCCCTCTGCCCACGGCGGGAGCGGCGATGGCATGCCCACCCTGCACAACGACGCCGCCGAGGAGGCCCGAGTGCGCTCGCGCTTCGAGGAGCACGGCCTGATTGGCCCGGTTGCCATGGCGCCCGCCTCATTGTGGCAGACCAAACGCTGGCCGGCGGAATACTTCGGCCAGCTGGCGGACCAGATCCTGGAGGCCACGCCCGCCGACATCGTGCTCCTGGGAGGTCCTTCGGACCGCGCCCTCTGTGAAGAGGTGGTTTCGCCCGTGCACAACTGCCGCCGACACCGCGTGCACAATCTTGCCGGGGAGTTTTCCCTGCGCGAGAGCTACCAGGCCTTGCGCCTGTGCCGTCTGGCCATTGTCAACGACAGCGCGCCCCTTCATCTTGCCCAGGCAGCCGGCGTGCCCACTTTCGCCCTCTTCGGCTCCACCGTGCCGGGCTTCGGCTTCGGCCCGCGTGGCCCCCGGGACCGTGTCTTCCAGCAGAAGCTGGACTGCGTGCCCTGCGGCATCCACGGCCATCGCGCCTGCCCCCTGGGCACCCTGGCCTGCATGACGGGCCTGACTCCCGGGCACATCCTTCCGGCGGTGCTGGATCTCCTGCACGAGAGCCAGGGGGTGGGAGGCAGGACGCCGTGACGCCTCTGCCCACCCGTCGCCGCCCCTGCCACTGGCTTCACCGAGGCCGGGAGTCCGGCAGCTCGCCTCCGCGCTGAGCCTGGCCCCGCCTCGCGCTCCCCACTTCCACATTCAGCCGGAGGGCTCCATGAGCCGACATCGCACCTCCGCCCGCACCGGGCGTCCCTTCGCTCCGCAAACCCTCATGATGGGCTATGGCTACGATCCCTTCCTGTCGGAAGGATCCGTCAAGCCACCCGTCTTCCTCACCAGCACCTTTGCCTTCCGCAACGCCGCCGAGGGCAAGCGCTACTTCGAGTGGGCCTATGGCCTGAAGGAGCGCGATCCCCGCCACGATCCGGAGATGGGCCTCATCTATTCGCGCCTCAACAACCCGGATTTGGAGATCCTTGAAAACCGCCTGTCCTGTTGGGAAGGCGCGGAGCAGGGGCTGGTGTTCAGCAGCGGCATGTCCGCCATCACCACCACCTTGCTCAGCCTGGTGGCGCCGGGCCAGGAGATCATCAGCACCAACCCCGTCTACGGTGGCACGGATTTCTACTTCGAGCACATCTGCCCGCGCTCCAACACTCCCGTGCACCGGGTGTGCGCCGGCACGGACGCCCCCGCCCAGGTGGAGCGCCTGCTGCGCGAGCGGCCGGGTCGCGTGCGCCTGATCTATGTGGAGAGCCCCTCCAACCCCACCAATTCCATGACGGACATCGCCGCCCTGCGGGAGGTCATTCAGCGCGTGGGCCAGCCCCCGGAGGGACAGGAGATCCTGCTGGTTGTGGACAACACCTTTCTTGGACCCCTGTTCCAGCAGCCCCTGCAGGTCGGGGCGGACTTGAGTGTCTACAGCGCCACAAAATTCCTGGGTGGCCACAGCGACCTGGTGGCCGGGGCCGTGCTGGGGTCCAGCAGCCTGCTGCGCGAGGTGGGGGTGTTCCGCACCATCCTGGGCACCATGGCCGAGCCCTTCACCTGCTGGCTCCTGCTGCGCAGCCTGGAGACCTTGAGCGTGCGCATGGAGCAGCAGCAGCAAAACGCCCGGCGGCTGGCCGAGGTCCTGACGGCCCACCCCGCCGTGGCGCGGGTTTTCTATCCGGGCCAGCTGGACGAGGAGCAGAACGCCATCTGGAAGCGCCAGTGCCAGGGCTCCGGCAGCCTCATCTCCTTCGAGGTGCGTGGCGGCGAGGAGGAGGCCTTCCGCGTGCTGGACACGGTGGAGATCTGCAAGCTGGCGGTGAGCCTGGGAGGCACCGAAAGCCTGGTGGAGCACCCTTCCACCATGACCCACAGCGACCTGGACGAGGAGACCAAGCGCCAGGCGGGCATCTCGCCGGCCATGATCCGGCTCTCCGTGGGCCTTGAGGCCATCACCGACCTGGAGGCCGACCTGGTGGGAGCGCTGGACACCATCGTCTGATCCCCCGGCCCTTTGGGCCACACCGCGCATGTGCTTGACAGAGGCCTCCCCACGGGAGGCTTTTGTCGTGAAGGAGGGCAACCTGGAGTCCCGCAGCGGCGTTGGGGCCATCAATGGGAGGTGCTTCCATGTTACTGCTGATCCACATCCTGCGCGCACTGCTTCACTTCCTGGTGCCCCACCGCTGCCGCCGCTGTGGGGCCAGCCTGCAAGTGGAAGTGCCGGGGCCCTCGCCTCGCGTGCTGTGCGCCACCTGCATGAACGCCCAGTGCGCCAGTGCCCAAGAGCCCCAATGGAGGGTGGAGGGCCTGCCCGGGCGCTCTCTGCTCTGGTACGAGGACGAGGGCGCCGCTCTCATCCGCCTCGTCAAGGAGGGCGGACACAATGCCCTGCTGCGCTTTCTTGCCTCCCAGTGGCCCCAGCCTCCCCTGCCGGTGGAGGCGGACTTCCTCTTGGTGCCCGTGCCGGCCCACGCGCTGCGGAAACGCCAGCGCGGCGGCGACCATGTGGAGGAGCTCTGCCGCTGGTGGGCGCGGCAGTGGCAGTTGGACACCTGCTTCCCCCTGGAGCGGGGAAAAGGTCGAAGCCAGCGTGGCCTTGGCGCCGGCGATCGGCGCCACAATCTGGCGGAACAGTACCGCTTGAAGGCGAAGGGGCCGCAACTAATGGGACGCTTCGTGGTGCTGGTGGACGATGTGGTCACCACCGGGGCCACCCTGCAGCTTTGCCGCGAGCACCTGGAAGGGGCAGGCGCCCGGGTGGTGGGCGCGCTGTGCCTGGCCTGCGCGCCCAATCCGCGATTGCGCCTCCATCGCATGAGCGAGGCGGCGGAAGGGGCATAATCGGGCGCCTTCGGAGGCGGAAGACCAATCTGCTCTTGGATTTACGCTTGGCGGATTCTATTTTCCACCACCTGTCGCAGTCAAGCCGTGAGTGCCTGACGCGCCGCGGAACACCGCCCGACCGAGACCCGCCCCTTGTGCCGGACTCCCACGGGCCGACAATTCATGTGTGGTCAAGGAGACGAGACATGGGGGAGCCCCGCAAGGGATGGATGCGCCTTGCCCTGTTCACCACAGGTCTGGCCACCCTCCTGCTCAGTTCCTGTTCCGTCGTCCAGCTGCGATCTCCCCTCGTCCTTTCCCCCGATGAAGCTCCCGCCGAGACGGACAGCATCAGCCGCAGCGAAGAAGTTGCCGTGCTCCAGTCCCGGTATCTGCAGGCGGAGAAGCTCATCGCCAATGGCCAGGAGCTGGCCGCCCTGGATTCCCTGCGCACCCTGGTCTACGACCTGCGCGAGCGTCCCGATCGCCAGGACAGCCTGAGCTGGGCCCTGCAGTTGGCCGCCTCCCGGCGCATGGTGGATCTGCTGGAGCGCACCGGGCCGGATCCCGGCGAGGACGAGGGTTTCGGCTCCCTGGACTTTCAGCTTCAGCTGCGCGGCGACAGCCTGCGTGCGGCGGGATCGGAGGCGGAAGCCGTCTTGGGTGAGGTGCTGGAGCTGCGGGACGAGCTGGACATGGACAGCGACAGCCTGCTCACGCTGGTGGTCAGCCAGCCCGATTCCCTGCCCGCCCTGGGCAAGGGCATAACTGAAATCCCGGAGTGCGACCGCCCGGAGGTGGATCGCATGGTCGAGTACTTCGTCAACGGCCGGGGCCGCAAGTTCTACCAGATTTGGATGGACCGTTACCCCACCGTGGCGCCCACCATCCAGCGCATTCTGGCGGAAGAAGGCCTGCCCCAGGACCTCATCTTCCTGGCCATGATCGAGTCCGGTTTTCGCTTGAGCGCCACCAGCCGCGCCAAGGCGCGGGGCCCCTGGCAGTTCATCACGGGCACGGCCCATCTCTTCGATCTGCGCGTGGACTATTGGATGGACGAGCGCCTGGATCTGGAGCGCGGCACCCGCGCCGCCTGCCGCTTTCTGCGTAAACTCTATACCCGCTATGGGGATTGGTACCTGGCATTCGCCGCCTACAATTGGGGTCCCGGGCGCATCGACCGCGCCGTGGCCCGGGGCGAAACGGATTTCTGGAACATTGGGCGCATGCCCAGCGAAACCCGCGCCTATGTGCCCACCTACCTGGCGGCGCGACGGGTCTTCCACGAGCGCGAACGCTACGGTTTCACGCTGGAGACGCCTCCCCCTGCACCCGTGCTGGAAGTGGTGGAAGTGGAGGGGGCGCTGCGACTCAGCCGCCTGGCCGACCTCTTCGGTGTGGAAGAAGAGCGCCTGAACAAGTGGAACCTGCATCTGGTGCAGGGCAGCACGCCTCCGGACGGCGGCCATGTCTATGTGCCCGCCGAGCACGCGGAACGCTGCCGGGACCGCCTGGCCGAGCTGCCCGAGGCCGCTTTCCAGGACTGGGTGCGGCACAAGGTGAAGCGGGGCGAGAGCCTCACTGCCATTGCGCGCCGCTACGGAGTCAGCGCGGCGGAATTGCGTCAGGCCAATGGTCTGGGCAAGAAGACAAAGCTGAAGAGTGGGCGTGTGCTGCTCATTCCACTTGGCACCCAGGAGCGTGTGGCACCCGAGGAGACGGAGCAGGCCAGCGCTCCGGCGAAGGCGCCCTCGCGCAGCAAGACCATCACCCACAAGGTGAAGCGCGGCGACACGCTGACGGGCCTGGCCAAGCGTTACAAAGTGTCGGTGAGTGAACTGGCCGCCGCCAACAAGCTCAGCGCCCGTTCCAAGCTGAAGGCTGGCACCAAGCTGCGCATCCCCGGCCGCAAGGCGCAGGGCACGCCTTCCAATGCGGTGGAGGAAGCGCAGACGGAGCAGGTGGAGGTCCAGGACGCCAGCGAGGCCCAGGAACTGGTGGAAGCCCCCTCCGTGGCACCGGAGAAGTCCATGGGCCGTCCCGGCGTGGTGCCGGTCCACCGGGTGAAGCGTGGCGAGGTGCTGGATCGCATCGCTCGTCGTTATGGCTTGTCAGTCAACAATTTGCTTGAATGGAACCAGCTGGGCCGCAAGGCGCGCATCTACCCGGGGCAGGAGTTGCTGCTGGCGGACCCGGATTCCGTGGAGCAGGTGGATCGACAGGAACTGGCGCTGAAAGCCACGAGAGAGAAGCACAAGCAAGACAAAGCCAAGCCCGATGCCACGCCCAGGAAAGCCAAAAGCCGCGAGACCCAGGTGCATGTGGTGCGCGCGGGAGAAACGGCGGGAGCCATCGCCCAACGCTACGGCGGGAGCGTGAAAGAGCTGGTGAAAGCCAACAAACTGGGGCGTCGGGCCCGCATCGCCACGGGGCAGCGGCTGAAGATCCCCGGCGGCGGCACGGGCGACAGCCAGCAGGTCGTTCACATCGTCCGATCCGGCGACAGCCTTTGGAGTCTCGCCAAACAATACAAGGTTGCAGAGGCGGACATCCGTAAATGGAACAATTTGCGTGGCAGCGACATACAGGTCGGGACGCGCCTGGTGATCATTCTATCGGAGGAAGGATGAATCGAGAAGCCCTGGTTGAGGCGGTGACCGCCGCCAGCGGACTGAACCGGGAAGAGGTGAAAGTCGTGCTGGAGCACTTCCTCAGTACCATTTCCGATGAATTGTGCAAAGGCGGAAGAGTCGAGCTGCGCGGCTTCGGCGTCTTCAGCATCCAGGAGCGGCGTCCCCGCCCCGCCCGCAATCCCCGCTCCGGTGAGACCGTGTGGCTGGAGGAGCGGCGTGTGGCCAGTTTCAAGCCGGCCCAGAAACTCAAGCAGCGTATTCAGGACATTCAAAGCTAACTCAGTCGACAGGAGGCAACCGTGCCCTGCGGAAGGAAGCGCAAGCGCCACAAGATCGCGACGCACAAGCGGAAGAAGCGGCTTCGCAAGAATCGCCACAAGAAGAAGTAGGCGTCGCTTAAGCCATTTGGCCGTGGGGGTGCTTGCACCCTCACGGCGTCTTTGGATCGCCTTGGAGTCAGAGACCAGCCCCCCGGGCAGAAGGATGGCCCCGTGAGTCCCACCCGGCCCGACACTGCTTCCATCGATCAGGTCTGGACCCTCTCCCAGCTCGCCACGGAGTTCTCCGCCCGTTTGGAGCAGGAGTGGCCACCGCTCTGGGTACGCGGGGAGATCAGCGGCTATTCCCACCACGCCGCGTCCGGTCATCGCTATTTCACGCTAAAGGATGCCCGCGCCCAGTTCACCGCGGTTTTCTGGCGTTCCCGGGCGGACCAGTCCTCGGTGCAGCCGGCCAACGGCCTGCAGGTGGAGGCGCTGGTGCGTCTGGTCTTCTATGGCCCGGGCGGCAAGCTGCAGCTGGATGTCCAGCGCCTGCGCGCCGTGGGACGCGGGGATCTGATGCAGGCCCTGCTGGATTTGAAGGAGAAACTCACCGCCGAGGGCCTCTTCCTGCCGGAGCGCAAGCGCCCCCTGCCCGCCTACCCCTTCCGCTTGGGCCTGCTCACGGCCTTGGGTGGCGCGGCCCTGCAGGACATGCTCAAGATTCTCGCCCGGCGCTGGCCACTGGCGCATGCCTACCTCCTGCCCGTGCCCGTGCAGGGGCCAGGCGCGGGGCCGGCCCTGGCCGACGCTTTGCGCCGCCTGGCCGCCTGGCCCGGGCTGGATCTGGACCTCATCCTTTTGGGTCGGGGCGGCGGATCCTTTGAGGATTTGCACGGCTTCAACGACGAAGGCCTGGTTCGCGCCATCGCCGCCTGTCCCATTCCTGTCATCTCCGCCGTGGGCCACGAGGTGGACACCACGCTGAGCGATTTCGTCGCGGACTTGCGTGCCCCCACGCCTTCCGCCGCCGCCGAGTTGGCCGTGCCGGATGTGGCGCAGGTGCGGGAGCTGGTGGAGGATCTGGGACGGCGACTGGCTGGCTCCATGCATGCCCGCGTGCAGGGGAGCGCCCGGCACCTGCACGCCCTGCGCACCCACCGCGCCCTGGCCCGCCCTGAGCAGCGCCTGCGCCAGGCCAATCAGCGGCTGGACGAGTTGGACAGCCGCTTGCGCGTCCTCATGGCCCGCCCCATGGCCGGCCGCCGGGAAAGCCTGGACCTCTTGCGCCGCCGCCTGCAGGTGGCCTTGCAGCGCCTGCAGGGCGAGGCCGCCCAGCGCGTGGTGGATTGGCCCCGCCGCCTGGAGCTTCCGGTGCGCCGTCGCCTGCGGGAGGGTGACGCGGAGTCCCGCGCCCGCCTGGCGGAACTTGGACGCGCCATGCGTCGCACCCTGGATGACGGAGCGCGGCGTGTGGAAGAGCTGGGCACGAGGCTGGAACGGCTGGAGACAGGCCGTCTGCGCCAGCGCATGCTGCGCATGGGTTTTCTACTGGCCCGGGATGGCGAGGGCAAGGCCCTTGCCACGCTGAGCGGTCTGCCCGCCGGCACCCGCTTGCAGTTGGAGTTCAACGGCGGCGAGGCCGAGGCCGAGCTGCTGCGCATCAAGGAGCACGCATCATGAGCACGGCGTCCCTCACCTTTGAACAAGCCCTGCTGCGGCTGGAGGAACTGGTGCAGCGCCTGGAGGAGGGCGAGATCGGCCTGGAGGACAGCCTGACCGCCTATCGCGAGGGCATGGCCCTGCACCGTCTGTGCCAGGAGCGCCTGCGCAAGGTGGAGGAGGAGCTGCTCACCGTCCTGCAGGAGGATGGCTCCGCTGCCGCGGCACCTGTCCGGCCATCCACCGGGGAAGCCGACGATGCACTGCCCTTCTGACAACAAGGACGGCACCCGCTGGAAGCCGGCGGAGGGCGCCGTGGTGGGCATTCGCGGCACCGTGCGCGCCGAGGGCCTGCGCCAGGTGTGGCCGGGCCTACTGGAGGGCTTGAAGGCCTGTGGCCTGCGCTACCAGGTGTCCCGGGAATTGGCCGCCCGTGCCCGCCTGCGGGACGACGAGCTGCTGGACTGCCTGGCCCTGCGCGCGGAGTGCACCCTGGACGAAGGGGCGGAGGTGATCCTCAGCCTGGGTGGCGACGGCAGCCTGCTGGCCGCCGTGGGGGACCTGCGCCGCGACCTGCCCGTGCTGGGCCTGCACATGGGAAGCATGGGCTACCTCACCGCCGCCACGCCGGAGGATCTGCGCACCTGTCTGGAGGAGCTGGGCCGGCAGGGGCTGATGGAGGAGCGCCGCCTGATGTTGCGCGCGGTGGTGGAGGGCGGCCATCCCGGCGAGAGCCTGTGCGTGGACGCCCTGAACGATGTGGTCATCACCAGCGGTTTGCCCGGGCGCGTGGTGCGTCTGGTGACGCGCCTGGATGACGAAACCCTCTTCATGATGACAGGGGACGGCCTCATCCACGCCACGCCAACGGGTTCCACCGCCTACAATCTGGGAGGTGGCGGGCCCATCCTGGACCCGGCCATGGAAGCCATCGTGCTCACTCCCGTCATGCCCCACAGCGTCAGCGTGCGGCCCATCGTGCTCTCGCCGGGCGCCCGCATCGAGACAGAGGTGCGCTCGCGCCACGGCCGCATGCTCCTGTCCGCCGACGGGCGCCTCAACCGCCCCCTGGCGGAAGGTGCCACCGTGCGAGTGGAGCGCTCCCCCCGCGTGGCGCGGCTTCTCAAGCGGGCGCGGCCCGGCTTCGTGGGCGTCTTGCGCGACAAGCTCAAATGGAACCAGGAGGACTAGTCCTTGAATCTGCTGCGTCGCCTCTCCCAGGCCGTCAGCCGCACCCGGGAAGAGATTGGAGGCCGCATCCGCGAGCTGCTGGGCACGGGCCGGCGCGTGGACGAGGCCATGCTTGCCGAGCTGGAGGAGATCCTCCTGGCGGCGGACTTGGGCGTGGACACGGCGGAACGCGTGGTGCGGGGCTTGCGCGAACGCGTGAAGGGCGATGCGGACACGCCGCTGGATCAGCTCATTGAGGCCGAGGTGCTGGCCCTGCTCAAGCAGGAGCCCGCCCAGCGGGAAATGGCGCCCGCGCAAGGGCCCAGAGTGGTGCTGGTGGTGGGTGTGAACGGCACGGGCAAGACTACCACGGTGGCCAAGCTGGCGGCCCGGGAGCGCCGGGAAGGTCGCCGGGTGCTGCTGGTGGCGGCGGACACTTTCCGCGCCGCCGCCGTTGAGCAGTTGGAGGTGTGGGCGGGCCGCGCCGATGTGGATCTGGTGAAGGCGGGACCGGGCGCCGATCCCGCCGCCGTTGCCTTTGACGGCCTGAGCGCCGCCATGGCACGGGGCCACGATGTGGTGCTGGTGGACACGGCGGGGCGTCTTCACAACAAGAAGAACCTCATGAGCGAGCTGGACAAGATCACCCGCGTGCTTAGCCGCCGCCTGCCGGGCGCGCCCCACGAGGTTCTCCTGGTGCTGGACGGCACCACGGGCCAGAACGCCCTGAGCCAGGCGCGCCTTTTCACCGAGGCCACCGGCGTCACGGGACTGGTGCTCACCAAGCTGGACGGCACGGCGCGGGGGGGCATCGCCCTGGCCATCCACCAGGAGCTGGGCCTGCCCGTGCGTTGGATCGGTGTGGGCGAGGCCCTGGAAGACCTGGAACCCTTTGAACCATCGCTCTACGCCCGTGCCCTCTTCGAAGGGCTCGGCGCCCTGGCCACGGATGAGGAGGGACAATGAGCGCGCTCAAGGTCTATGTGCACACGGTGGGCTGCGCCAAGAACCTCGTGGACTCGGAGATGCTGCTGGGTCAAATGGGCGCGGCGGTGGAGCTGGTGGAGGAGGGCGCTGCCGCGGATCTCATCGTGGTGAACACCTGCGGCTTCATCGACGCCGCCCGCACGGAGAGCATCGACGCGGTGATGGAGGCCGTGCGCCTGAAGGAGGAGCGGCCCGGCCGCCGGGTGGTGGTGATGGGTTGCCTGACGGAACGCTACCGGGAGGAGATCCGCGCCGAAATCCCGGAGCTGGACGGCGTGTACGGCGTGGGGGAGTTCGGCGCCCTGTTGCGCGACGCGGGTCTGCGACCCGGCGAGGGTGGTGGCGACGAACTCAGCCTCTTTACCCGCCGCGTCCTGCTCAGCCCCGCCCACAGCGCCTACCTGCGCATCTCCGACGGCTGCGATCAGCACTGCACCTATTGCAGCATTCCCCTCATGCGTGGCCGCATGCGCAGCCGCCCGGTGGAGGACCTGCTGCGTGAGGCGGAGCACCTCGCCCGGCGGGGCGTGAAGGAGCTGAACATCATCGGGCAGGAGATCTCCAGCTACGGCCGTGATCTGGGCGGACCGGACATCGGCTCCCTGCTGCGCCAGCTGGACGGCTGCGGGGTGGAGTGGATCCGCCTGCTTTATTCCCACCCGCCCCTGGTGGACGAGTCTTTCGCGCGGGCCATGGCGGAGTGCCCCCATGTGCTGCCCTACCTGGATTTTCCCGTGGAGCACATCAGCGGACATGTGCTGCGCAAGATGGGGCGCAAGGGCGATGCCGCCACGCTGGCCGGACAGATGGCCATGCTGCGCCGTCTGGTGCCCGGCCTGGTGCTGCGCACATCCATCATCACCGGTTTTCCCGGCGAGCGCGAGGAGGATTTCCAGGAGCTGCTGGCCTTCCTGCGCCAGCACACCTTCGATCGCCTGGGCGTCTTCGTGTGGAGCCCGGAGGAGGGCACGCCATCGGTGGGCTACGCCGACCAGGTGTCCCGGGAGGTGGCGGAAGAGCGTCAGGACATCATCATGGAGGAGCAGATGGAGCGCAGCCTGGCGGCCAACCACCTGCTGGTGGGAAGTCGGGACCGCGTGCTGGTGGACGAGTGCGACGAGGGTGCCGGCACCAGCCTGGCGCGTGGTTACCGGGACGCGCTGGACATCGACAACAGCGTGGAGGTGGAGGGGTGCCACCGCCCGGGGACTTTCGTGGAAGTGGAGTACACGGAAGCGATGGAGTACGATCTCTTCGCCCGGCCGCTTTCTTCGGGGAGCCCCGCGTGAGGGGCGCCGCGCAACGCCTGCTGGCCCTGCTGACCCTGGCGGCCCTGGCCTGGGCCCGCCCGGACATCTTCGCCAACCGCGAGTGGGAACCCGATGTGCGTGTCCTGCGCGGCACCCTGCTGACAGGTGGCGACAGCCTGACGACACCTGTGGAGGAGCAGGTCTTCACCTGCCTGCTCAGCCAGGCGGATCTGCAGGTGCGTCGCTGCGACGGGCCCGGCAATCCCGCCGCCCCGGACAGCCTGGCTCCCTGCTATCGTGCGGAGTACGAGATCACGCTGGAACTTTTCTCCGGCAAGGGCCGTCACCGCCGCAGCATGGCTTCCCGCCACCACCACGAGGAACTGGTGCTGCAGAGCAGCCGTCCCGAGGCCTGGGCGAATTGGCGCTGGACCCACTTCCAGGTTGATCTTCCCCCTGGCCGCTACACCTGGTGGGTGGAGTTCAAGGATCTCCTCTCCCGCCGCCAGGTGCGTCGCGAAGGCGAGTTCACCGTGCTGGACTTGAAGGGTCAGGAGGCAGCCCTGAGTCGCTTGTGGCTCCTGGCCGAGGCGGACAGCCTGGCGCCGGATCCCTTGAAGTCCACGCCCTTCCTGGAGCAGCGCGGGGGATCCCACCCCCCGGAATTGGCCGTGTATTACGAAGTGTGGAGCCGTCACCCTTCCAAAATGAAACTGCTTACGCGCATCGTGGATCGCCGGGACCGGGAGCGCCATCGGCGGGAAACGGAACGACACTATCCGGCGGGCCTGACGCGCAACCTGCTGCGCGTTCCCCTGCAGGAACTGGGCAGCGGCGACTACCAGGTGGAGCTGGCCCTGCTGGATGTGGGGCAGGGAGCCGCAAAGGGTGCGCGGGATTCCTCATCCCGGCGTCTGCCCTGGCGCGAGGATGCCTGGCAGGACGAAGACCCCACGCCGCTGGTGCGTCGGGGCCACTTCACCGTGCGCTGGCAGGGGGAACCGGCCAGCCCCAGCGATCTGGACCGCGCGGTGGAGCAGCTGCGCTACCTGCTGCCGCCCCGTGCCTTCAAGGAAATGCAGGAATCGCCCATGAGCCGCAAGAAGAACCTCTTCGACGACTTCTGGGCCTCCGTGGATCCGAGCCCCGGTGACGAGGTGAACGAGCTGTTGGGCGAGTACTACCGCCGTGCCGAGTTCGCCGACCGCCGCTTCTCCTGGTCGCGCTTCGCCGGCTGGCGCAGCGATCGGGGACGCATCTACATGCTCCACGGCGATCCCGACGAGGTGGAGCGGCAGGATGGCGACCTGGAGCATCCGGCCTGGGAGCGCTGGAGCTATCACGAGAGTGGGCGGGACTTCCTCTTCGTCGATCGCCAGGGTTTTGGCGATTACCAACTGGTGCTCAATCCGTGACCGGGGGCCGTTTGCGCATCCGCGTGGTGGCGCCCGCCGGACCAGTGGTGCCGGAGCGCCTGGAGGCGGGCCTGGCGCGTCTGCGCGGCCTGGGCCACGAAGTGGTGGAGGGCATCTCCCTGCGCCGGGTGCACGGCCATTTGGCCGGGAGGGACGAGGAGCGCGCGGTGGATGTGATGGACGCCCTGCTGGACCCCCGAGCCCATCTGGTGTGGGCTGCCCGGGGAGGCTTCGGCGGCCTGCGCCTCGTGTCGCTGCTGGATTGGGAGCGCCTGGCCCAGGTGGAAGCCGACCAGAGGCCCGCCCTGGTGGGTTACAGCGACGCGACCAGCCTGCAGAACGCCCTTGTGGGCAGGCTGGACTGGCCCTGCTGGCACGCGCCCATGGTGGCCACGGAACTGGATCAGGAGCAGGATGAACTGACGGAAGCGTCCCTGGCGGGCATGCTGGCGTCGGTTTCGCCGTCGGGCGCGCGCGAGCTGTGCGCCCTTTTGGAGGCGGATGGTCAGTGGCGCCTGTGCTCCCAGCAGGATGTGCGGAAGTGTGCCGCCACCGTGATCCTGCAGGTGCCGGGGCTGGAACAGCGCCTGGGGCTGCCCGACACCGCCGTGTGGCGGCGGGGCCACGCCTGCGCCTCTTCCGTTGGCGGCAATCTGAGCGTGCTCACCAGCCTCTTCGGCGGGCCGGCTCCGCTGGCGTTCGCGGGCCGGACTCTGTGGCTGGAGGACCACGGCGAGTACCCCTTCCGCCTGGACCGCCACCTCTCCCAACTGCGCAACAGCGGAGCCTTAGCGGCGTGCAGCGCGCTGTTGCTGGGCTCCTTCCTCAACTGTGGCGAGCCGGATCCTCTCAAGTCCACCTTCAGCGCAGAGGAGCTGCTGCGCGAGGCGGCGTCGGAGGTGGCGGGACCGGTGCTGGCTGGCCTGCCTTTCGGCCACACGGCGCCACGCCTGTGCCTGCCCTTGCACGGGCAGTGCACCGTGTCCACCAGCTGACTGGAAAGGACGATTCCTTACGGGGTGAGCAGGGGAAGTCGGAGCCAGAAGGTGGAACCCTCGCCAGGACGGCTGTCCACCCCCACTTCGCCGCCCTGGGCCTGGATGGCGTGCTTGACGATGCTCAAGCCCAGGCCGGTGCCTCCCAGGCTGCGGCTGCGCGCCTTGTCCACCACATAGAAGCGCTCGAAGATGCGGGGCAAGTGTTCGGCTGAGATGCCACAACCGCGATCCCGAACCTCGAGCCGCAGGCAGTCCGCTTCCACATCCGCTTTTATCAGCACCTCGCTGCGGGCGCCACCGTAACGGATGGCGTTGCTGAGCAGGTTCACCAGGGCACGCTCCAGCAGGGCTTTCTCCACCAGCAGGCGGGCGGGGCATCGGGGCGCCAGCTCCAGGCGCAGGCTCAGCTGCTGTTGTGCGGCCATGCTGGCATGATCCTCCAGGAGAACCTGCAGGAAGGGCTGAAGGGACAGCTCCTCGCGCACAAGGGCCTCCTCCTCCTCGCGGCGCTCGATGCGCGACAAGTCCAGCAGGTCGTCGATGATGGCGTCCAGGCGGCGGCTCTGGCGCTCGATGACGCCCAGAAAGCGGGTGCACAGTTCCTCGTCCCGGGCGGCCCCGTCCTGCAGGGTCTCCACATAGCCCCGGATGCTGGTCACCGGAGTCTTCAGCTCGTGGGATACATTGGCCACGAAGTCCCGGCGCATGCGCTCGGCGCGGTTCACGGCGCCCATGTCCGTCACCACGCCCAAGAGCAGGACTTCGCCATCCGCCTCCTGGAGGGGGTGGGTCCACACGCGCAGCTCCGCCCCCTCGCCCGTCACCAGCTGATGCTCGCAGCCCTGAGGATGCTCCCAGCCCGAGGCAAAGGTTGCCGCCAGCGCCTCCTCCCTGCCCAGCAATTCCTGCAACAGGGCGCCCACGGGGTGGGGACCCAAGCCAAGCAGGTCTCCCGCCGCGCGGTTGCAGCTGCGCAGACGGCCGTGGCGATCCAGGGCCAGCACTCCTTCGCGCATGCCCCCCAAGAGCGCGGCCTGTTCCCGGTTGTGCCGCGCCACATCCCCAAACTGGTGGGCCAGGGTGGCCGCCATGCGGTTGAGGGCATCCCCCACTTCCGCCAGCTCCCGGTGGTGGCGATCCAGCGGCAAGCGATGCTCAAGGTGTCCGGCGGCGATGCGATCCGCTCCCTGGCGCAACTCGCGCAGCTCACGGCGCAGACGCAGGCTGAGCCATGCCGCCATCAGCAGGGCGCCACTCAGCCCCAGCCCCGCCATGAGAATGAGGCGCATGACCAGAGGTCCCGGGGTGGAACCCGGGGCCGACAAGTTCCAGCCCTCGCGCAAGGTGAGCACGCCCTGCCAGGTGCTGAAGGCCAGGCCGGCCACGCTGAGCAGGGTGAGGGCCCAGAAGAGAGTGCGCACAAGGGAGGGACGGCGGCTCTTCACGAGGTCACGGCCTCCGGCGTGGTGTGGATGCCCGTGGAAAGGGGCAAGATCTCCCGCCAGCCGTTCTCGACCTGCTCCCAGCCGCTGTGGCGCAAAAGGCAGGCTGCGGGCAGCTCCCGGCCCAGCAGCCAGGCCCCCAGTTCGAGAGGCTTCAGGGCAGCGCCGTCGCCGGACTTCAGACGCAACCGCAGGGCGGGGGCACCATGGTCGAGATCCGCCGCCTCGTCCCCCAAGCGCAGGACCTCCCACTCCAGCAGGCGCTCCCGGGGGTCCACCACCACACGGCGGCCCTTGCGCAGCACGGTGACGCTGCCCCCTGCGTCCAGGCGACACGCCGCCAGGACGCGGTAGTGCTCCAGCAGGTGCTCATCGTCGGGCAGCTGTTCGTCCTCAACCTGATCCGGCAGCTGCACCAGCCAGTCCACCGCCTCCAGCGCCTTGGCCAGGGCTTTGTCGCCTGGTTCCGCCACCGCCAGCGCCACGGGCCTCCAGGTGGCGGGAGAGGCGGCCTGCAGGCGCTCCAGCAAACCATCGAGCTGGGGCGACTCCGCCAGGGAGGCTTCCGCCAAATCCGCCAGCGAACCCGCACCCATGGTGATGGCCGGGGCAAAAGAGATCACCGGATGGGGGCTGAATCCCTGGCTGAACCAGGCCTTCAATCCCGCCCTTCTTAGGATCTGCGGCAGGAGGCGCACCAGATCCAGCTGGCTGAGGAGGCGACCGGCGCCCACGCGCTGGAAGCGCAGGCGCAGCTCCCTGCGTTCGCCCTGCTGCCATTCGTTGGGCGCCCGGCCGGCGGCAATGCGGGCCAGTGCCTCGTCCCGGGCGTTGGGACCCTGGCGCACCGTCGCCTCCTGCGCGCCCAGATCCACCAGTTTCTCCAAACGCTCCTCCCGCATGCGCGTCAGGTCGCAGGCGATGCCGCAGTGCCAGCACACCAGGGGTCGTCCGTCGGCCTCGGCGTCGCGCACATTGGTGTGGTGCACCTGCTGGCCGCCCGGCTTGCCGCAGGGGGCGCTCAGTCGGCCGGCCAGGGCGCGGCGGTACTCGGCGGCCAGGAAGCCCTCCTTCAAACCCACATCGATGTGGTCCCAGGGCAGGCGCGCGTCCAGGGGCAGGGTGTCCAGGAAGAGGCGGCGGGACAATCCGTGGCGGGCTTCCCAGGCCTCCAGCGCCTCCTGCCAGGCTTCCCAGTTCAACTGGTCGTCCCAGCTGTCGAAGCGCGCTCCGCGACGCCAGGCGTCTTCCACAAGATCGGCCACGCGCCGGTCGCCACGACCCACGATGGCCTCCAGGTGGCTCATGCGCATGTCGTGGCGGCGGAATCGGTAGCCCCGGGGTCGGGAGTGCTGCCACAGGTATTCCTGTTTGCGCGCGATGTCCTCCAGGCTGTCCATGGCGCACCACTGGAAAGGAGTGTGGGGCTTGGGCACATGGCTGCTCACGCTCACGGTCACTGTCACCGCGCGGTGGTGCTTGCGGCCAAGGGATATGGCCTGGCTGGCCATGCGCGCAATGCCCTCCAGGTCTTCGTCCTCTTCGGTGGGCAGGCCCAGGATGAAGTAGAGCTTCATCTTCGACCAGCCCCGGGAGAAGACACGGCGACAAGTTGTGAGGATGTCCTCCTCGGTGATGTTCTTGTTGATCACATCCCGCAGCCGCTGGGTGCCCGCCTCTGGCGCGAAGGTCAGGCCCGTGGCCTTCACGCTGGCGATCTCGTCCAGCAGTTCCTCGCTCAGGCCGTAGGCGCGCAGGCTGGAGATGCCCAGGCCCACCTTCTCACCGCGCAGCTCGTTCATCACTCCGCGGATGAGGGGCGAAATGCACGAATAGTCCGCGGTGGACAGGCTGGTGAGGCTGGCCTCCTCGTAGCCGCCCTTGCGCACGGCGGCCACCACCGTGTCGATGATCTGGCGGGGGTCGCGCTCCCGCACGGGGCGGTAGATCATGCCCGCCTGGCAGAAGCGGCAGCCCTCGGTGCAGCCCCGCGCGATCTCCACCGACATGCGGTCGAAGATGGCTTCCGTCACCGCCACCGGGCTGTCCTGGGGGAAGGGGAAGCGGTCCAGATCGTCCAGCAGGTTGCGCTCCACCCGGGCTGGGATTCCCTCCGCCAAGGCCTTTCCCACCACTTGAAGGCCACTGCGCGGGCACAGCTCCACCTCATAGAGTTGAGGAATGTAGATGCCGCCCAGGCGGGCCAGCTCCACCAGGATCTCCCGGCGCGTGCGCCCCTCTTGGCGCAGACGACCCACCACGCGCAGCAGGCGGGGAAGGGCTTCCTCACCATCGCCGATGAGGAAGGCGTCCACGAAGGGAGCCAGCGCTTCCGGGTGGGTGGCCGAGGGGCCGCCGGCGATGACCAGCGCATCCTCGTCGAGGCGGTCCACGGAGCGCAGGGGCAGGCCGCCCAACTCCAGCATGGTGAGCACATTGGTGAAGGTCATTTCGTACTGCAGGGAGAAACCCACCACATGGAATTCGCGCAGGGGCCGCTGGTTCTCCAGGCTGATGAGGGGCAGTCCGGCCTGGCGCAGCTCCTGCTCCATGTCCAACCAGGGGCAGAAGCAGCGTTCCATGGACAAGTCCGTCGCGCCGTTCACCACGGAGTAGAGGATCTTCGTTCCCAGGTGGCTCATGCCGATGTCGTAGAGGTCGGGGAAGCAGAGCACGAAGCGGCAGCACAGGGCCGAGTCGGTCCACTCCTTCACCACCGAGAAGACCTCGCCGCCCAGGTAGCGGGCGGGTTTCTCCACCCGGGGCAGGAGGCTGGCCCAGGGATGCGCGTGCGGGGTCATGGCGTCCTTTCCACCGCCCGGTCACTGGCCGGGCCGCATTCCAGCATCCGAAACCCGGCCTGATGTCGCAAGCCGCCCTCCACGGCTTGCTCCCTGCGGCGGGCGCTGTGTGCGCGGGGCGCCATTTCACACTCCTGGCTCCATTAGATTGGGAGCGCACCCATGCAAGAGAAAGGTTCCCCCATGAATCTCAGTGCGGATATCCAGCATTGGTTCCAGCAGGCCGCCCTGGCCGCCCTGGCCCACGGCCGCGCGGATTTCGGCCTGCCGGAATTGATGATCGCCAGCCTGGAGGAGGAACCCCTGCCGGACATGTGGCAGCGCTTGCTGAAGAACGAGGAGCACCGGCAGGCGCTGCTCACCCACTTCAACCAGTCCTCCACGGCGGTGGCGGCCCAGGCAGCTTCCCGCGGCGCCGCAGAGGCCGAAGCCCCGGAGGAGGAGGACGAGCTGGACGACCTGCGCGAGGCTCTATCCGCGCTCAATCCCCCGCCGGACGACACAGTGCTCAGTGTGCTGTCCAGCTGGGAGCAGGAGCAGGGTGAGGAGGAGCTGGACGCCGACGCGCTGCTGCAACTGCTGCTCTACAATTGGAACCAGCTCTATCCCATGCCGCTGGAGAAACTGGGAGTGCAGCTGGAGCGCAAGGGGGACGGGGCGGCCACTTTCCTGCGCGCCATGTTCTCCCAGGACCAGGACCTCAACCGCCGTTTCGGCGACGATCCCATGCGCGGCCTGCTCCCCTACCCGGACTACCGACGCGCCGCCATGGAGGTGCTGGTGCGCCGCTACCGCCAGAACCTGCTCATCTACGGCCAGCCCGGCGTGGGCAAGAGCATGGTGCTGCGGCGCCTGATCGAGGAAACCGCCGCCGGTCGCGTGCCGCGCATTTTCGCCGGCAAGCGCTTCTTCGAGTTCTCACGGGACATCTTTTTGAAGGATGTGCAGAGCCAGCAGGATCTGGGTGGTCGCTTCGATGTGCTGCGCCGCTTCCTGGAGCAGCATCCGGAGATCATTCTGGTGCTGGACGGTTTCCACCACTGGTTCGCGACGGAGTCCCCGGTGGTGCAGGACTTCCTGCAGCGCCTGCTCGGCCTCTTCCAGTTCAAGAAGCTCCACTTCGTGGTGGTGGCCGATGTGGATTTCTACAACCGCATCGTGCGCAGCAACCCCGTCTTCGAGGAACTGCTGGCGCCCCTCTATGTGAAGCCCCTCACGCGCAACGATGTGCTGGCCATCCTGGAGGAGGTGAAGGACAAGTTCGAGGAGCAGTACGCCGTCAGCCTCAGCGCGGGCCAGCTGTCGCGCCTGGTGGAGATGGCCGACGAGCATGTGCGCAGCATCCAGTTCCCCAAGAAAGCGCTGGTGCTCCTGGATGTGGCCCTGAGCATCCTGGCTCTTTCCGAAGAAGCCACTCCGCCGGATTGGGAGGCTGTGCTGCGCATGGCGCTGGGCCGCATCACCGGCCGGGACGAGACGGCCTTTCCGGATTTGCAGGAACGCCTGAGCCGGCTGGAGGAGCTGCTCAGCGCCCGCATCATCGGCCAGGACGCGGCCATCCAGGAAGTGTGCCGCACCATCCGCTTCACGAAGAGCGACCTGGACCTGAACCCCGAGCGCCCGGACGGTGTCTTCCTCCTGGCCGGGCCCGCCGGCGTGGGCAAGCAGCTCTTCGCCACGGAACTCTCGCGCATCCTCTACAACCGCGATCCCTTCGTGGTGGACCTGAGCGAGTTCCAGGAGGGCGAGAGCATGGCCCACATCACCGGGCGCGGCGCCCAGAACGAAGGCGGCTACCCCGTGCCCACGGTGCTGGACCGCCTGCGCGCGGAACCCCGGCGCGTGCTCATCCTGAAGAACATCGAGTACGCCGCCGGCGAGATCATGCACTACTTCCTCAAGAGCTTCGAAGAGGGCTTCCTCAAGGATGCCAGCGGCCAGCAGCTGGCCGTGGGCGAGACCACCGTGGTGCTGCTCTCGGATCTCATCGGCATGGACCAGAAGGGCAGCATCGGCTTCCAGAGCCCCGACGCCGGGCGCCTGGGCGAGGATCTGGTGGCCGAGTACTTCACGGGTGAATTGCTGCGTGGGGTGGACAAGCTGGTGGTTTTTCAGCCTCTGCACGAGGAGGACCTGCTGCGCATTTTGAGTGAGCGCATCGTACCCGCCTTCCAGACCAAGGTGGCGCGCCTGGGGCACAGCCTCTCCCTTGACGACGAGGTGGCCCAGTGGGTGACCCGGCAAGGCGCCCGTCAGGACCTGAGTGCGCGCAATGTGGACCGCAAGTTCGAGGAATTGGTGGCCGAGCGCGTCAACGAGGAGATCCTGAAGGCCGGCGGCGGTTCCCTGCAGATCCATGTGGGCATCCAGGAGGGACGGCTCAACCTGCACAGCCAGCCGTCCGCCGGTTGACGGATTGGCTTTTGCATCCTACCGGGGCGGTCGCTGTTGGGCCGCCCCTTTTGTTGGTGGGGGAGCACAAAAAAAGCGGCGGGTGAACCGCCGCTTGTCACGGGCTGTGAAGCCGCTTACTTCTGCACTTTCTCCGCCTGGATGCAGCAGGTGCACACGCGCATCTTGCGGCGCTCACCGTCCACCCGGGCGTGAACCGTCTGCAGGTTGGGCAGGAAACGACGCTTGGTATGGTTGTTGGCGTGGCTGACATTGTTCCCGCTCATGGGACCCTTGCCGCAGATCTGGCACACTCGGCTCATCGTGTTCCTCACCTTCGCTGCCGGGAGGGGGATCGGCAGAGGCACTCCCATTGGCCATCCGCGCCCACGGCTCCCATTCAAGAAGGCCAAGTATAGCAGATGATGGGTGCAGGCGCAAGATGGGCGCCATCCCTTCCAGGCGGGTCGCGTGGCGGCGCATCATCAGGCGCAGCAGGGGTTCCAGGCGCGCCGTGGCGGCTCCCATGAACAACTTGTCCCCGCGGCGAGGGTCTTTCATCAAGCGCCAGTCCCCGCAGGCGTGCCGGCGCAGAAGGCTCTCGATCTGCTTCGTCAGGCCGCCGTCCATTCCCCACTCCTCCTGATTCCCCCTTGCATTGCAAGGCCCGTGCCAGCCCCATGGGCCCGGCGCAAAGCCCGCAGGCCGGGCGGGGCGTGCTATCTTCAGGCACCAGTTAAGAACAGCGCAGCCCCAGCCACCGGAGAAGCCGGCATGTCCAAATCCGTGAACAGTGGAGAACCAGGGTGTCAGTCCGTGGAGCTGGAAGCTCGCTACGCCGGGTGCACCAGTCGTCTCGTGCTGGGCCGGGGCCTGAACGAGAATCTGGCCCGGGTGGTGGGTGCGTACACGGGCCCACGCCTGCTGCTGAGTGAATCCCAGGTGGCCCGGGCGCGCCAGGAGCAACTGGAAGACCTGATGGAACGCGTGGAGGTGGATCGGCTGATGCTGCGGGCGGGCGAAGAAGGCAAGTCCAGCGTCAGCCTGCTGGCGGTGCTGGCGGAGCTGCACGCCCTGGGAGCCGAGCGTGGCAGCCCGCTCTTGGCCTTTGGCGGCGGCATGGTGGGAGATCTGGGCGGCCTGGCCGCCTCGCTGTGGAAACGCGGCATGCCCCTGATTCTGGCGCCCACCAGCCTGCTGGCCATGGTGGATGCCTGTGTGGGCGGCAAAACGGCCATCAACTTTGGCGGCGAGCGCAATGTCGTGGGCACTTTCTGGCCCGCCCAGTGGGTGGTGGTGGACTTGGACGCCCTGGCCACGCTGCCTCGTCGCCAGTGGGTGAGCGGTTTTGGCGAATTGCTCAAGACGGCCTGGCTCGGCGATGCGACATGGGCCGAAGAGCTTGAGGCTTCGGTGGGAGATATGCTGCGCGCGGACCACCCCCGCCTTCACGCCCATGTGGAGCGCGCCTTGTGCTTCAAGATCGCCATCACGGAACGCGACGAGCATGAGGCGGGAGAACGCGCTCTGCTCAACCTGGGTCACACCCTGGCCCATGTGCTGGAGACGCGTGAAGAGGTGGAGCTGGCCCACGGGGAAGCCGTGCTGCTGGGCATGCTGGCCGCCGTGCTCGTGGCGCGGGAGACGGGCACCTGCGGCCCGGGCGAGGCCGGGGCGATGGAAGCGGCCTTGCTGCGCGTCCTGCAACACCTGGACATGGCCCGGATTCCCGGCGTGGCGGACCTGCCCTTGGACGAGGTGCTGAACGCCATGGCGCGGGACAAGAAAGTGCGACGCGGGCGCCTGCACATGGTGCTGCCATGTCGTCGTGGTGCGGCCCATGTGGTGGATGTGGAACTGCCGCTGCTGCGGCGGGCCCTGGATGGATGGAAGGAGCGTGTGGCATGAGGGTGGATCTCATCAATGGCCCCAACCTGGATCGCCTGGGCTCCCGACAGCCTGAAATCTATGGCGTTCAAGGACTTCAAGAGCTTTACCGCCGTCTCGATGCCGCCTTTCCCCAGGTGCAGTGGACGCGCTTCCAGAGCAACCACGAGGGGGACCTGGTGGAGCGCCTCCACCAGGCGGAGGGTGGCGTGGACGGGGTGATCATCAATCCCGGCGGACTGTCCCACACCAGCGTGGTCCTGCTGGATGCCCTGCAGACCTTGTCCATCCCGGTGGTTGAGGTGCACATCAGCCAGGTGACGGCGCGGGAGGAATTCCGCCGCACCCTGCTCACCGCCCGGGGAGCCACCGCCCTCGTTTGCGGCATGGGCCTGCACGGCTACGAGGCCGCGGCGCGTTATCTCCTGTCCATTTGGAAAGGGGCGGCGCCATGCGCCTAGGTGCCTGTCCGATGTGGGGCGTTGATGGGAATCCCTCACCCGCCGCGAATGGACTTCCTTTCCCCTCGCGGTTCCGCCTGTGCCTTCTTCCGCTGCTGCTCCTGCTCCTGTTCCAGCCTGCGGCAAGTGCACCCAGCGCTTCAGCGGAGGTGCTGGCCGGGGCGGGTCTGCAGTGCGCCGACCTGGCTTTTTCCCTGCTTCCCCAGGAGCACGACAGCCTGCGCCTCCAGCGGGTGGACGATGTATTGCGCCTGGCCCTTCCGCTGGATGTGTGGGCGGATTCCCTGTGCGCCGCCGGCGCTTCCTGTGATCGTTTGGGCCAGCTTGCCGCTCTCTTTCTGCGTGAGACGCGCCGGGTGGGGGCCGCCGCCCTGCCTGATGAAGTCGCCTTGCCCCCTCGTCGGGAGATGGACTGGGAGCAGTGGCTGGCTCGCCTCATCCGTCTTTCCCGTGAGCGCGTGATGGCCCAGGGCGATCTGGTGCAGGTGGAGCAGGATCTTTCCGACCTCCTGCAGGAGGATCCTGGCCAGGGTGAGCGCAGCGTCTTCGAGCTGGACAGCCTGGAACGCCTGGGGGAGGCGGAGGCCCAGTCCCGACGCCAGCGGCTGGAGCTGGCCACTCTGCCCGATCCCCGACGGCTGCTGGAGCTGCTCGGCCAATTGGATCGCCTTTACCTGGATCTGGACGACCTGGCCCGCGTGGTGGCGGAGCGCCGGGTGGAGGAACATCCCCGCTTCGGCCCCGTGCTCTATGTGGACGAAGACCTTGCCATCGGTGCGGAAGGTGACAACACCTGGACGGGTCCCCTGCCGGCCATCATTGTGGATCTGGGTGGCGACGACATCTACCGTGGCCAGGTGGCGGTCAGCCGGGGTGGCCTGTCATTGGTGCTGGATCTGGACGGCGATGACAGCTACCGCAGCGTGGACGACATAGGTCCCGCCGCCACTGTGTGCGGCCTCTCCCTGCTCATGGACCTGGCCGGCGACGACCGCTACGAAGGGGACTTCGCCAGCCTCGGCGCCGCCCTGGGCGGCCTGGCCCTGCTGGTGGACCAGGGGGGTGACGACCGCTACCTGGGCGACACCTTCACCCAGGGCGCGGGCAGCCTGGGAGTGGGTCTTCTGGTGGACGCCGAGGGCCACGACCTCTACCAGTGCGGCCTCTACGGACAGGGCTTCGGCCATGTGGGCGGGTTGGGGCTGCTGCAGGACGCCAGCGGCCAGGACCAGTACCTCATGCAGCCCCGCTATGTGGACCAGATCCGCTACGAGGATCACCACCTCACCCTGGGCCAGGGTTTCGGCTACGGTCTGCGGCCGGATCTCTCCGGCGGCATCGGCCTTCTGCACGACGGTGGCGGCAACGACCTCTACAGTGCCGACATCTACGGCCAGGGTGCGGCCTACTGGTGGGCACTGGGGGCTCTGGTGGACCGGGGCGGCCACGACCGCTACCTGGCCTGGCAGTACGCCCAGGGCGCCGGCGTGCATCTGGCGGCGGGCATTCTGCTTGACGATGCCGGCATGGATGTCTACCAGAGCCGGGGGGTGAGCCAGGGCTGCGGCCACGATCTGGCCCTGGGATGGCTGCTGGATCGCGCGGGGGAGGACAGTTACGAGGCCTGGGATTTGAGCCAGGGAGCGGGAAACGCCAACGGCGCCGGATTGCTGACGGATCTGGCCGGTGAGGACCTCTACGCCATGCGCGGCCCGGGCAAGCCTCGTTCCTATGGGGATCCCCGGCGACGCACGGGTTCGCTGGGCCTCTTCTACGATGGGCAGGGGCGGGACCATTACCTGGGCCTGGGTGCCAACGACAGCCTGTGGATGGGCAGTTTGCGCGGACACGGTCAGGATCGCAGCGCCCCCGATGTGGCGGTAATTGCTTCAGTGGCGGCGGTGGCGCCACCCATGGATCCTCTTTTCCACGAGGGCGACAGCCTGGCGCGGCTCTATGTGTGGGCCATCCGCCTGGAGCCCAAGTGGAGCCGGGAGCGCGATGCGGCGCGTCAGGCCATTCGCGCGCGCGCGGAGGAGTGGTCCACCTTGGTGCGCCAGCGCCGCCTGATGGGAACGCGCATCAGTTGGGAGCGCCACGCCTTGAAGGATGTGATGCTCAGCATGGGCGAGGGAGCCCTGCCTCTGTTGGAGGAGGCGGTGGAGGCCCCCTTGCCTGCGACGGGGGAGGAGCGTGAGCGGCGCAGGCAGGAGCGCTCTTTTGCCTTGTGGGCCTTGTCCGAGGCCCCCGGGCTGGGAAAGGCGGAGCTTTTTCATGCGTGGTGGAAGAGCGGCCTGTGCGCGGGGGAGCCTGCGCAGGAGGCGCTGCTGCTGGAGTGTCTGGCGGAGCGCATGGGACCACAGGGCCCCCTGCTGGAAGGCCTTGCCAGTCCGGAAGTGGGCCTGCGGCGCTCGGCGGCCTGGGGCCTGGGCCGGCTGCCCGTGACGGAATCCGGACGCGCGGCCCTGTTGCTGGCTCTGGGTGACAGCGTGCTGGCCGTGCGCGTGAGTGCATTCCAGAGCCTGGCCGGAGACAGCCTGCTGCCCTTCGACCGTGTGGCATCCATGGTGCGCGGCGCGGACACGCCGCCCTTGGCGCGTCTGGAGGCCCTGCGTCTGGCAGCCCTGGTGGATCCCCGGCGCTGCCGCATCCTGCTGCCGGAGGCGGCCCAGTGGCCAAGCCTGGCCATGGAGTGCCGTCGTCTGGAGGAAGCCCTGCCCAAGACCGCTCCCCCCGTGGACCGCAAGGTCCGGAGGCGCCGGTGAGCCTCACCCGTCAGAGCCTGCTGCTCAGCATGGGACGCAGCGTGGCCAGCGTGGCCCGTCTGGCGGTGAACATGGGCGTGGCGCGCCTCTTTGGCGAGCGCCTGGGCTTCACCGCTGAGTATCTCAACCTGTGGCTGGTGTTCAACACCAGCTACATGTTCTTCGTCCTCAGCCTGCCCAGCGTGCTCTTCTACTTCCATCCGCGGGAGGACGAGGCGGGCCGCGCCGAACTCATGGCGGTGGTGCATCAATTGCTGCTGGTGCTGGGAGTGGTGTATGGCGCGCTCATGTGGCTGACGGCGCCGGCCCTGGCAGCTTTCTACCACAATCCGGCCCTGGAGGGACATCTGCGGGTCTTCGCCCTCTACGGCGGAGCCATGGTGGCGGCGGCGGGCATGGAGTCCGTCTTCAACCTGCTGGGGCGTTTCCGCCTCCTGGCCCTGTGGTTGACGATGGAGGCCATCATTTTCACAGCCTTGGCCCTGGGGCCCATTGCCGTTGGGGCCCATCCGGATCAGTTTCCGGGACTGGCAGCCTTGCTGCGGGAACTGTGGCCCCAGCTCGGCTCCGAGGGCGCGGCCATTCGCGCCGCCTGTTGGTTGCTGGGCTTCCTGGCCTTGGGCAAGGGTCTGGTTTTCCAGCTGGTCCTGCAGGCCCGGCATCCCGCCATGGCCTGGCGGCCGGTGGCATTTCGCCGGGAGCGCCTGCGCAGCCTGCTGGGCTATGCCCTGCCCATCACCGCCACCAGCCTGGTGGCGCTGCTGGCCATGAACATGGACAAGAACATTGTGGCGGCCTGGTTCACGGACAAGGCCGTGTACGCCCGCTTCCAGGCCGGCGCCCTGGAGGTGCCTTTCGTCTCCGTGCTGGTGGGCAGCGTGAGCGTGGTGATGCTGCCCCACATCTCGCGCCTGCAGCACGAGGGCAAACTGGCGGAACTCACCGCCCTGCTGGCCGAGGGGGTGGAGAAGGTGGCCTGGCTCATCTTCCCCATTTTCACGCTGCTCATGGTGCTGGCGGATCCCCTGTTTGTCTTCTTTTATGGGCCTTCCTACGAAGCCTCCGCCCTACCCTTCCGCCTCTATCTGTTGCTCTTTCCCATGCGCCTCATGTTCTACGGCCAGGTGCTGAACACACTCGGAATGCAGCGCTGGGTGCTGGGCACCGCGGCGGCGGATCTGGTGTTGAACTTCGCGCTGGGCTTCACCCTGGTGCACCTGAACACCTCGTGGAGCTGGGCAGGTCCCGCCCTGGGCAATGTGCTGGCAACCCTGGCGGAACTTGTGGTCTTCTGCTTCCTGTTGCGCAAAGGGCTGGGCCAGCCTCTTTCGCGCATTTTCGTGCCGGCCCGCCTGTGGCGCATCGGTCGCTACGCCCTGCTGGCCGGGCTGGCGGCAGTGGCGGGGCGCTGGGCCGGCCGCAGCGCTCTGGAGGACATTCTCATGGGAGGCACCCTGCACATGCTGGCCTTCTGCATCCTGGCGTGGCGGGCCGGTCTGGGGCGTCTGGTGATGGCGCGACTGGGGCGTCAGGCCGCATCGTTGTGACGAAGGAGAGAGAGGACACCCCATGAGCAAGTGGCGCACAGCCCTGGTGAAGTCGCTGGCTCCCGTGTGGAGCGCCGAGGCCCGCGTGCACGCGGTGCGCCACGCGATGGGCATGGGCCTTGGGAGACTGGCTCTGGCGGCCCTGATCCTTGCGTTCACGCTCACCTCCCTCATGTGGGTGGATCTGCAAGCCATGCTGGCGGAGGCCCCCGGCGTGATCCGCCAGTTGCCCGCATTGGCCCTGCGGGGCGGTGAACTGGTGGCCACGCCGCCCCAGGTGGCGCCGCTCATCCTGCACAACAGCCAGGGCCGGGAGATCGCCATTCTCGACCTGGCGGGCCGCACGCGCCTGGAGAGCCGGGAGGCCTTCGTGATGGTGACCAAGTCCCGCGTGCTGGTGAAGGCCGGCGATGGCAGCGTGCAGGCTTTTCCCCTGGGCACCGGAGGCCAGCCTGACCAAAGCTTCACGCAGCAGGAGCTGCTGGCGGGCGTGAAAGGCATCCGTTGGCTGGCCTTGCTCATCTTTTTACCCCTCTTCTACCTTTTCGCCATGGCGATGCTGGGCGTGGAGTTCGGCCTGCTGGGCCTGCTGGCCATTGTGCCGAACCTCATGTACCGTCTGGGCCTGGACGCGGCGGGACGCCTGCGCTTGGCCTCCCTTGGTCTGATCCCTTCCACCATCCTGGTGGCCCTTTGCCTGATGGCGGGATTCCATCAGGGACTCAGCCTGATGGCCCTGTGCGCCAGCCTCTTGTGGGTGCTGCTGGGGTCCATGTCCCTTGACGCCTGGCCGGATCCAGTGGAAGGGTCAGGCGAGGCCGAGCCCAGGCAACGCGATGACGATGAGCTGAGCCTCTGAGGCCGATTGTCCCCGGGCGCGCGCTGGCCTAACTTGCACCCAACAGAAGCAGGATGCCCATGCCTGACACGCCATCCGCCGAGCTCTTGGCCCAGCTGCCCCTGCGCCTCTACATCGTGGACGCGGAGCACCACGCGCGCAACCTGGACGGCAGCCACCTGCCCACGCCGGGCGCCATCCACAGTGGCGACTGCCATGTGTGCATCCTGGGTGAAGACCAGTGCCCCATCCGCCAGTGTTCCCGGGACGGCCGTCCCCGCCACCTCCGGCTGCCGCCCCACCTCTGCGGTGGCGAGCGCACGGTGGACCTCGACATCATGCCCCTGCGCGGCGGGCTGATGGGCAGCGTGCTGGTTGTGGAACGGGATGTGGACGACGGGGATGTGGAACTGAGCCGCACCGACGCGGGCATGGAGCGCCAGCTGCGCCAGCTGGACATCCTCAACCAGGTGCTGGCCGCCCTGCAGCAGGTGCGCGACCTGGACCGCATCCTGCGCATCATCCTGGCGGGGCTCACTTTTGGCAAAGGACTGGAATTCAACCGCGCCTTTTTCTTCGAGTGCAAGGGCGACGAGGTGGTGGGACGCCTGGCGGTGGGGCCCCTGGATGGCACCGAGGCCGAACGGATCTGGGCGCGCCAGGATCTGAGCCGCCTCAGCCTGGCCGAGCTCTTCGCCCAGCTGGACGCCGATGTGGAAGATCCGCCCATCCAGCATCGTGTGGAGCAGCTGACCTTCCATCTTGCCGCCGCCGCGCCGCAGTTGCGCGCGGCCCTGGAGCGCCCGGGCTGCACGGTTTTGCACCTTCCACCCGAGCGTGAACCGGGTTCCGTGTGCCTGCTGGACATGACGGGCAGCCAGGAGAGCTGGCTGGTGCCGGTGCGCGTGTTGGCCCAGGGTGTTTCGAAGGAAAGCGAAGAGGGCCCGGAGCGCAGTGGCGCACGCGGGGAGCTGCGCGGCTTTCTGCTGGTTGACAACGCCATCACGCGCCGGGAGCCCACCAGTGAGCACCTGGACGCGCTGGTGAGTTGCGCCCGCCACCTGGGTTTCGCCCTGGAGCGTGCCCGCATGAACAGCGAGTTGGACCAGCGCCTGCGCGAGCTCCAGAACGCCTACGCCCAGCTGGATCAGCGCCAGGAGCAGCTGCTGAAGGCGGAGAAGCTGGCGGCGGTGGGCCGGGTGACGGGCAACCTGGCCCACGAGATCAAGACTCCGCTCATGAGCATCGGCGGCTTCGCCCGTCTGCTGGTGCGCGAACTGGACAGCCAGGACAAGGCGCGGGACTACGCCGACCGCGTGCTGAAGGAGAGCCGGCGCATTGAACACATCCTGGAGGCCCTGCTGGACTACGGCGTGCCTCAGATGCTGCGCCGGGAGCAGGTGGACCTGGCCGTGCGCGCCTGGCAGCAAACCGAGCGCATGGCGGAAGACTTGCGCGAACGGGGCATCACCCTCACGCTGGAACTGCCGGAGGAGCCCTGTTGGGTGTGGGGCGATCCGCTGCGCCTGGATCAACTGCTGCACATCCAGTTGCAGAATGTGCTGGACCTGAACGAGCCACGACGGGACGGCGGCCGCTGCCACCGCCTGCTGGTGCGCATCGAGCAGGACGAGCACGCCACGCGGCTGCTGGTGTCCGACGACGGGCCCGGCGTGCCCACCCATCTCATTCACACGCTCTTCGAACCCTTCGTGAGCGGGCGGGAGTCGGCCCTGGGGCTGGGTCTGGCCCAGGCGCGGGACATTGCCCGGCGCCACGAGGGAGATCTTCACCTGGTGCAGCCCGGACGCCTGGGCGGTGCCGAAATCATCACCACCCTGCAGGGGAGGAACCATGGCACGCATCCTGTTCGCGGATGACGACGAGAGCCTGCGCTTGCTCTATCAGGAGGAGTTCCGCCCGGACGGCCACGAGCTGCACTTCGCCGCCACAGGCCGCGAGGCGGTGGATGTGGCCCGACGGGTTCACCCGGACCTGATTGTGATGGACATCCGCATGCCGGAAATGGACGGCCTGGAGGCCATGGGGCGCATCGTGGCGGAGAACAACGAGGTCCCCGTCATCATCTACAGCGCCTTTCCCCACCACAAGGAGGATTTCTCCAGTTGGCTGGCGGACGCCTACCTGGTGAAGTCCATGGATCTGGGGGAGCTGCGCCGCACCATTGAGCGCACCTTGAGCGAGCGCGGCCGCTGAGGCCCGCCTTCGCGGGTGCTGCCCCTGTCTTGAACACGCACACAGCTGAAAGGTTGAACCATGAGCCATGATGTGTGCCGCCTGCGTGCGGTGGGTGCTTTCCGTGCTCGCCGCGCGGCCCTGCTGGCCTTGGCGGGTCTTGCCCTGACCACGCGGGTGGCCCGGGCCGACGACTACGACGCTTTTTTCACCGTGCGCATTCCCGCCGACGGGGCCGGGGCCAAGGTGGATGCCAAGCCCAAGGACCAGCGTCCCACTTTTGCCGAGGTGGTGGCGGAGGCCGACACCCTGCGGGGGCTGTTCACGCTCTATCACAAGCCATCCACCGACCAGCTGTGGCTGGAGATCCTGCCGGAGCAGTTGGGCCGCGACTACCTCATCTCTTTCACCCAGGAGACGGGAGCGGGCGGCCAGGGGCTGTTGGCGGGGCTTCCCGCCGAGCACATGGTGGTGCGTTTCGACATGACCGGCGAGCGCGTGCGCCTCACCCGCCGCAACCTCATGTTCCGCAGCGTGGGGGACGACATGTCCAGCCGCATGGTGGAACGCAGCGTGAGCGACCATCCGCTCATGGCTTTCAAGGTGGCCTCCCAGGTGGAACCCCAGCGCGCCTCCTGCCTGGTGCTGCTCAACGACTGGCTGCTGGGGGATCCGCTGGGCACGGCCCAGGACTTGAAGCGCAGCCTGGGCGCCGACTACGCCCAAATCGAGGGCAGCACACGCTGGAGCATGGCGGAGGCCTTTCCACAGAATGTGGAGCTGGGCATGGTGGGCGGCTGGGCCACCTCCAAGCCCGCCGGAGGCTGGAGTCTTCTGGAGGATCCCCGCCGCCTGGAAGTGGAGCTGCGCGCCAGCATCTCGCTCTTGCCCGCGGAGCCCTTTCCCGTGCGGCTGGCGGATTCCCGCGTGGGTTACTTCGAGACGGGATGGCGCGTATGGGGGGACGACCAACTGGAAGACCCCATGATCCGCGTGGCCAACCGCTGGCGACTGGAGAAGCAGGAGCCCGGCGCCGCCCTCTCCGCGCCGAAAGAGCCCATCGTCTACTGGATGGAGAACACCCTTCCCCCGGCCTATCGGGATGCCGTGCGCCGTGGGGCGGAGCTGTGGAACCTGGCCTTCGAGAAGGCAGGCTTCCGCCAGGCTTTCGTGGTGAAGCAGATGCCCGACACGGCCCAGTGGGATCCGGCGGACATCCGCTACAACACCATCCGCTGGATCAGTTCCAGCGAGCCCTCCTTCGGTGCCATGGGACCCAGCCAGGTGAACCCCTGGACGGGGGAGATCCTCAACGCGGACATCCTCATCGAAGCGGACATGGTGCGGCGCGTGGCGTGGGGCTGGCGGGCGGGCGTGGCGCCCCTGGGCCATCGCTCGGCCTTCCTGCCGGGCATGGATGCGGACATGGAATTGCCGGAACCTGGGGAAGGTCTGCTGGCGGCTCTGGATCGCCAGGGTGAGGCCTTGGCGGAGGCCTGGGGGGATCCCGAACACACCCACGGTGGCGGCACCTTTTCCTGCCAGGCGGCGGAAGTTCTGGCCCAGAGCGCCTGGCTGGCGGCCACGCCCCTGGTGGCGGATGGCAGCTTGAAGGCGGGCGATCCCCTGCCCTGGCCTTTTGTGGAGCAGTACCTGGTCTCCCTGGTGGCCCACGAGGTGGGACACACCCTGGGCTTGAGGCACAATTTCGCGGCCAGCGCCCTGCACGCCTTCGACCAGCTGTGGGACAGCACGCGCACGGCATCCATGGGCCTGGTGAGTTCGGTGATGGAGTATGACCCCGCCTGCGTGGCGGTGGATCCCGCCCGTCAGGGGGATTACTACACGCGCACCCTGGGGCCCTACGATCTCTTCGCCATCGAGTGGGGCTACAAGCCCACCGGGGCGGCCTCGCCGGCGGAGGACGCCAAAGCCCTGCAGGGTCTGCTGTCCCGCACAGCCGTGGAGCCCGCCCTGCGTTACGGCACGGACGAGGACTCCTACGATGTGCGCGGTTGGGGCAGTGCCCTGGACCCCACTCTGCGCACTTTCGATCTGTCCAGCGATGAAGAGGCGTGGACCCGGCACCAGTTGGGGCTGGCCCGTGCCCAGTTGGCGGTGGGACCGGAACGGGTGCTCAAGGAAGGCGACGACCCCGTCATCTACCGCCGGGCCTGGGAACGGGCCTTCGGCAGTTATTGGGGAGCCTTGCAGCCCCTGGCACGCTATGTGGGCGCCATGCGTTTCAGCCGGGAGCCCTGGGGAAGCCAGGTGCCGCCGCTGAGTCCCTGGCCTGCGCAGGAGCAGGAGCGCATGCTTGATCTGTTGGTGGAGGCCGCGCTGGATCCCGCGCCCTGGCAGGGAGCGGAGCAGCGTCTGGCGGCCTGTGGGCCTGGTTACGGCTGGTCCTTCGACGGCTCCCGTTCCACCGGCAGGCAGGACATGGCCCTGCGGGACATGTTGGCCCGCCAGCGAGGCTATCTGCTGGCCGAGATCTTTTGCCCCAAGCGTCTGAGTCGCGCGGCGGAGGTGAATGCCAGGGCTCCAGGTGCCGGCATGGCCCTGGAGAGCCTCTTCCGCAAGCTTCGCGCGCGCATCTGGCAGACGCCGGCCCTCAGCCTGGAGGAACGGGACCTGCAACGCCTGCACGCCGGCCTGCTGATGGAGCTGCTGCTGGATGAGCGGCTGCGCGACCTTCCAGAGGACGCCCGTCTCTTGGCACGGGCGGATCTGGAGGGCATCCGCTTCCAATTGGCGGCCTGGCGCAAGGCGGGCGGCGCCACCGGGCTGCGCGCGCTGCACGAGAAGGATCTGGATGAGCGCATCGCCCTGGCACTGGCTCGCGAACGGGATCGCTTGTGATCTCGCCTGCTTCAGGCAATCCGATCCGGCCCTCGTGCCCGGGCGAAGCCGCGGCCGCGCAATCCGCGGCCGCGCAAGCCGCTGCCGCGCAAAGCGCGGAGCGCCTTCGGCAACCGCCCGAACTGGCTGCGCCCGATTGAGCCAGCCTCAAGAAGTGGCACATGCAACATCCGCGTGAGCCCCTTCGGGACATGTCGTTCGCCTGGGGAGAGAAAAGGCCCCGGCCGTCGGGCCGGGGCCTTTGTCGTGGATGAGAGTGGGGATCAGTAGGCCAGGGCGAAGAGCACGCGACGGGCGCTGGGCTTGCCGCTGAAAACGCAGGTACCGACCTCGTCCTGCCAGCCGAATGGCAGGCAGCGGATGGTCGCCTTGGTGGCCTCCTTGATGGCGGCTTCCGTTTCGCCCGTTCCGTCCCAGTGGGCCTCCACCCAGCAGCGATCCTTGATGGCCTGCTGGAAATCCTCCCAGTTTTCCACCCGTCGCGTGCCCGCCGCCCGGCGATCCAGGGCCTGCTGGAGCAGGTCCGCCTGCATGGCCTCCAGGATGCCCTCGATGCCCGCGTCCAGCTCGTCCAGGGTGAGCAGGCGCTTCTGGCGGTCGTGGCGGGTTACCAGGCACACGCTGCCCTGGGCGGCGTCCCGGGGGCCGATTTCCAGGCGGAAGGGAATGCCCTGCTGCACCCAGCCGAAGAAGCGGTCCGCCGGACGGCGGTCCACATCGGCGTCCCAGATCATTTTCAGGCTGCCCAGGCGGGCTTGCAACAGCTCGAAGGCGCGGCGGGCGAAGGGTTCCACCGTGGCGCGCTCTTCTTCATTCTTCCACAGGGGCACCACCACACCCTTTTTGGGCGCCATGCGGGGGGGGACCACCAGACCGTCGTCGTCGCTGTGGGCCATGATGAGGGCGCCCACCAAACGCGTGGACACGCCCCATGAGGTGGTCCAGGCCAACTGCTCCGTGTTGTCCCGCCCGGTGAACTTGATTTCGAAGGCACGGGAGAAGTTCTGCCCCAGGTTGTGACTGGTGCCCATCTGCAGGGCCTTGCCGTCCTGCATGAAGCCCTCGATGCAGTAGGTCGCCACGGCGCCGGGGAACTTTTCCTTCTCTGTCTTGCGGCCGCAGGTGACGGGAATGGCCAGGTAGTCCTCGGCGAAGGCGCGGTACACTTCCAGCATCTTCAGCGTCTCATCCTGGGCCTCTTCCGCCGTCTCGTGGGCCGTGTGCCCTTCCTGCCACAGGAACTCGCTGGTGCGCAGGAAGAGGCGCGTGCGCATCTCCCAGCGCAGCACATTGGCCCACTGGTTGATGAGAATGGGCAGATCCCGCCAGCTGGTGAGCCACTTGGCATACATGTGGCCGATGATGGTCTCGCTGGTGGGGCGGATGTAGAGGTTCTCCTCAAGTTTCTTGCCGCCACCGTGCGTGACCACGGCGCACTCCGGCGCGAAGCCCTCCACATGCTCGGCTTCCTTGGTCATGAAGGACTCGGGGATGAGCAGGGGGAAGTAGGCGTTGATGTGGCCCGTTTCCTTGAAGCGGCGGTCCAGGTCCGCCTGCATGCTCTCCCACAGCGCGTAGCCGGTGGGACGAATGACCATGGCTCCCTTGACGGGAGCGTAGTCGGCCAGCTGGCCGGCCTTGATGACATCCAGGTACCACTCGCTGGTGTCCTGGGAACGGGGCGTGATGTTGCGGGCCACGAGGAGTCCTTTGTTTTGCCTTCCACGGGACGGAAGGTACACAACGCAGGGCAGCGGAAAGGCCCGCCGCAAGCCGGAAAGCCCTGCCTGTTAAGGAATGTGCCACCCCTGATCCTTAGTTTGCACGGCGTGAACAACTGGCATGGAAAGGCGCAAATCCGCTCATGAGTTCCGCTCCCTGGCTGCACCAGGCCGATCCCCGCGTGCTGGACGCCCATTACCAGACTTTCCTCGCCCAGCCCGAACTTCTGTCGGAGGACTGGCGGCGCTTCTTTGAAGGCTTCGAGTTCGCCCGCGGCGCGCCCCAGGCACTGGCCCGCTTCGCGGGTGACGGTTCCGCAGGCGATGTGTGCAGCGAACCCGTGCGCCGGGTGCGCGAGGACTTCGAGCGCGAGAGCCGCGTCCTGGCTTTGATCGAGGGTTACCGCCTGCGCGGACACCTCTTCACGCGCACCAATCCCGTGCGCAGCCGCCGACCTTACCGTCCGCCCCTGACCCTGGAGACCTTCGGCCTTGCCGAGGCGGACCTGGACCGGGCCTTCCACGCCGGCAGCCAGTTGGGACTGGGCACTGCCACCCTGCGCGAGATCATCGCCTGTCTGGAGGAGACCTACTGCCGCAGCGTGGGTGTGGAGTTCCGCTACATCCGCCACCCCCGCGTGCTGACCTGGCTGCAGGAGCGCATGGAGGGCTGCCGCAACCAGCGACGATTCACGCCGGAGGAGCGCCGCCACATCTACCGCATGCTCACACGCACGGTGCTGCTGGAGAAGCTCATGCACACGCGCTTCACCGGGCAGAAGCGCTTCAGCATCGAAGGCGTTGACGCCGTCATCCCCGCCCTGGACGCCATCATCAGCCAGGGCGCCGCGCTGGGCATCGAGGACTTCGTGCTGGGCATGCCCCACCGGGGGCGGCTGAGTGTGCTGGCCAATGTGATGGGAAAACCGCTCTCGCGCCTATTCGCCGAGTTCCAGGACCTGGACTATGAGGATGTGGATTTCACCAACGATGTGAAGTACCACCTGGGCTACAGCAGCGACCGCACGCTTCCCGACGGAAGACGCGTGCACCTCAGTCTGGCTCCCAATCCCAGCCACCTGGAGGCGGTGAATCCGGTGGTGGAGGGCGTGGTGCGCGCCAAGCTCCTGGAGCGCCACGGCGGCAACGAGGATCGCATCGCCCCCATCCTCATCCACGGCGACGCGGCGGTGGCCGGCCAGGGCATCGTGGCGGAAGTGCTGCAGATGTCCCGCCTGCCGGGCTACCGCACGGGTGGCACCATCCATGTGGTGCTGAACAACCAGGTGGGCTTCACCACCGGCTACCTGGAGGGCCGCAGCAGCACCTATTGCACGGATGTGGCCAAGGTCACCCTCTCGCCCGTCTTCCATGTGAACGGCGACGATGTGGAGGCGGTCATCCACGCGGTGGGCCTGGCGCTGGAATACCGCCAGACCTTCCACCGGGATGTCTTCATCGACATTCTGGGCTATCGCAAGCACGGCCACAACGAGGGCGACGAGCCCCGTTTCACCCAGCCCATCCTCTACAAGGCCATCGCCGCCCACCCCGACGCCCTGGAACTCTACCGTCGCCAGCTTGTGACCGAGGGCGCCATGAGCGACACGGAGGCGCGTGAGATCGAACGCGCCTTTCGCGAGGAAATGGAGGAGGAACTGTCGGCCGCCTCCCGCGTGCAGATGGTGCCCATGCGCGAAGAGCTGGGCGGCGTGTGGCGCGGCCTGCGCCGGGCCCGCCCGGAGGATTTCCAGGCACCCTCTCCCGCAACAGGAGTGCCGCATGACCAGTTGCTGGACACGGGGCGGCGCATGCTGCAGGTGCCGGCCGACCTGGATGTGCTGCCCAAGGCGCGCCGTCTCTACGAGCAGCGTCTGGCGGTGCTGGAGGAGGGCAAGTCCCTGGACTGGGCCCTGGGCGAGAGCCTGGCCTGGGGAAGCTTGTTGCGCGAGGGCCATCCCGTGCGTTTGAGCGGCCAGGACAGCGTGCGCGGCACCTTCAGCCACCGCCACGCCGCCCTGACCTTGGAGGATTCGGTGGAGCGCTGGATTCCCCTGGCGCACCTGGAGGAGGGGCAGGCGCCCTTCACCGCGCTCAACTCGCCCTTGAGCGAGTACGGCGTGCTGGGCTTCGACTACGGCTACAGCGTGGCCACGCCCATGGGCCTCACTTTGTGGGAAGCCCAGTTCGGAGATTTCGCCAACGGCGCGCAGATCCTCTTCGACCAATTCATCAGCTGCGCCGAGACCAAGTGGCACCAGCACAGCGGCCTGGTCTGTCTCCTGCCTCACGGCTACGAGGGGCAGGGCCACGAGCATAGCAGCGCACGCATGGAGCGCTTCCTGCAATTGTGCGCGGGCGTGAACCTGCAATGCGCCAATGTGAGCACGCCGGCCAACCTCTTCCACCTGTTGCGCAGGCAGGTGAAGCGGGACTTCCGCGTGCCGCTCATCGTTTTCTCCCCCAAGAGCCTGCTGCGCCACCCGGCCTGCGTCAGCCCGCTGCACAACTTCACCCAGGGCACGGCTTTCCAGGAGGTGTTGGGGGATGCCCTGGCGGATCCGGCCCTGGTGCGCCGAGTGCTCTTGTGCAGCGGAAAGCTCTGCTACGAACTGGAGGCCCGCCGGGCGGAGGAGGGGCGGAAGGATGTGGCCATCCTGCGTCTGGAGCAGCTTGCCCCCTTGCCCGAGCGCGCCCTGGCCGAGGCGCTGGACCGCTATCCTGGCGCCACGCGCTGGCTGTGGGTGCAGGAGGAGCCGGAGAACATGGGCGCCTGGAGCTGGTTGCAGCGCTGCTTCCACCTGCGGCCCCTTGAGCGGGTGAGCCGCCGCGCCGCCGCCGCCACGGCCACGGGTGTGGCTCGGCGCCACCGGGCGGAGCAGAAAATGATCGTGGACCGAGCCTTCGCATAGAAAGGAGTTTTCCCGTGGGTGTGGAGATTCGCGTACCCAGTCCGGGCGAGAGCGTGCAGGAAGTGGTCATTGCCGCCTGGCTGAAGGCGGATGGCGACTGGGTGGAACAGGACGAGGAAATCCTGGAGCTCGAGTCGGAGAAGGCCACGCTGATGGTGGCGGCTCCCGCGCCGGGCCGCTTGCGAGTGCTTCTGGCGGCCGGTGAGGCCGTGCCCATCGGCGCCGTGGCGGGTGCCATCGAGGCGGGCGATGCGCCCAGGGCCCGTGATCTTGTCCAAAGTCCTGCGCCGGAGAAGGCGGGGATAGATGCGCCGATCACCCAGGCCGTGGCTCCAGCCGCCACGGATGATGCACCTGCCGCCTCCGCCATCCCCTCTCCCGCCGCGCGCAAGCTCATGGCGGAGAGGGGCCTGGATGCCCGGCAGCTTACAGGATCGGGCCCCGGCGGACGCATCACCAAGGGCGATGTGCTGAAAGCCACCGTGGTTTCGACAGAAATGGTCGCGCCACTTGCGGACGCCATGTCGTCCCAGGGGACTGCGCCGGGTTCGCGTCCGGAACGCCGTCTTGCGGTGACGCCCCTGCGCCAGAAACTGGCACAGCGCCTGGTGGCGGTGAAGAACCAGACCGCCATGCTCACCACCTTCAACGAGGCGGACATGAGCCAGGTGAAGGAACTGCGCGCCGCCTGGCGCGAGCGCTTCAGGGAGCAGCACGGCGTGGACCTGGGCTTCATGAGCTTCTTCGCCGCCGCCGCCGTGCGCGCCCTGCAGGATTTCCCCGCCGTGAACAGCCGCCTGGAGGGCGAGGAACAGGTGGAACCGGGTTATGTGGACCTGGGCATCGCCGTGAGTGCGCCCAAGGGCCTGGTGGTACCGGTGATCCGCAACGCCCAGGCCTTGGGCCTGGAGGAGCTGGAGCAGGAGATCGCCCGCCTGGCGGGCCGTGCGCGGGAGAACCGCATCACCATCGAGGAGATGACGGGGGGAACATTCACGATCAGCAACGGTGGTGTCTTCGGCAGCCTGCTCTCCACTCCCATCCTCAATCCGCCCCAGTGCGGCATCCTGGGCCTGCACGCCATCCAGGACCGTCCGGTGGCTGTGGCCGGGCGGGTGGAGATTCGGCCCATGATGTATCTGGCCCTGTCCTACGACCACCGCCTCATCGACGGCCGGGAGTCGGTGGGCTTTCTCAAGCGGGTGAAGGAACTGGTGGAGAATCCCGTGCGCCTTCTGCTGAAGGTATAGGCCACGCGCAATGACATGCCTGTTGCGCGCGACGCGCAAGGCCCTGGGTGGCTGGGGACACGATTTCGAGAGGACAGCATGACGAGCGATGTGACGGTTATTGGCGGCGGCCCCGGCGGCTATGTGGCGGCCATCCGCTGCGCCCAGCTGGGCATGGGCGTGACACTGGTGGAGCAGTACGAGCGTCTGGGCGGCACCTGTACCAATGTGGGCTGCATTCCCTCAAAGGCCCTGCTGGACTCCAGCGAGCGCTACCACGAGGCCGCCAAGAGTTTCGCCCTGCACGGCATCCGCACGGGGGACCTGCAGGTGGACTGGCCGGTGATGCGGGGCCGCAAGGACAAGGTGGTGCAGCTCACCGCACTCGGCATCGACAAGCTCATGGAAAAGAACGGCATCACGCGCCTGCGCGGCGTGGGCTCTTTCCTCTCCGCCACTCGTGTGGCGGTGGACGGCTCCGAGGGCCGCACCGAGGTGGAGAGCGGTCGGGTGATCATCGCCACGGGTTCCAAGCCCTTTGACCTGCCCTTCTGCCGCGTGGACAAGACACGCATCATCAGCAGCACCGAGGCCCTGTGCCTGCCGGAGATCCCGCGGCGCCTGCTCATCATCGGGGCCGGGGTGATCGGCCTGGAACTGGGTAGCGTCTTCGCCCGCCTGGGCTCCAGGGTGGAGGTGCTGGAGGCGCTGGATCGCTGCCTGCCCACCATGGACGCCGAGCTGGGCAAGGAGCTGGAGCGCAGCCTGAAAAAGCTGGGCATGGCCTTCCACTTGGGCGCCCGGGTGAGCCAGGTGGAGAACACGGGCGATGGCGTGCGTGTCATGGCCACCAGTGCCAAGGGAAAGGATTTGGAACTGCTGGGCGACTACTGCCTGGTGGCCATCGGGAGGCGCCCCAACACCCAGGGGCTGGCCCTGGAGGCGGCGGGCCTTGCCACCGATGCGCGGGGATTCCTGGCGGTGAATGCGCAGCTGGAGACGGCGGTGCCGGGTGTTTACGCCATTGGCGATGTCATCGGCGGCGCCATGTTGGCCCACAAGGCGGAGGAGGAGGGCGTCTTCGTGGCCGAACGCCTGGCCGGGCAGCAGCCGCACCTCAACCACCACCTGATTCCCGGCGTGGTCTACACCTGGCCGGAGGTGGCGGCGGTGGGCGCCACGGAGGAAGAGCTGACGGCGCGCGGCCAGGCCTTCAAGAAGGGCAGCTTTCCCTTCATCGCCTTGGGCCGGGCGCGGGCGGCGGGGGAGAAAGAGGGTTTCGTGAAGATCCTGGCCCATCCGGACACGGACGAGATCCTGGGCGTGCACATGATCGGCCCGCGCGCGGCGGATCTCATCGCCGAGGCCGTCACGGCCATGGAGTACCGGGCCAGCGCCGAGGATCTGGCGCGCATGTGCCACGCCCATCCCACCTACGCCGAGGCGGTGAAGGAGGCGGCCCTGGCCGCCACGGGCAACCGCGCCCTGCACCTATAAGGGAGTGAATGGCGGCGGGCTTCGGGCTTGCGGGCCCGCGCACGGCCGCGTGACCTACACGAACCAGCAAAGACAGGATGCACCATGAGCAAGAGCCAAGATCCCTTCGCACCCTTTGCGGTGGCGACGGACGAGTTCGAGAGCGTGCGCTTCGGCGCATTCACCCTGGCCGATTACCGGCCCGCCATTGAAGAAGGCCTGGCGCGCACGCGCGCGCGGGTGGCGGCCATTGCCGAGAACGACGGGACGCCGGATTTCACCAACACCCTGCTGGCCCTGGAGCGCGCCAGCGAGGATCTGGAGCATGTCTCCAGCATTTTCCAGGTGCTGCTGGGCGCGGATGGTGCGCCGGAACACCACCAGCTGGCCCAGGAGCTGGCGCCCCTGCTGGCGGAGCTGGACAGCGACATCAGCCTGAACCCCGCCCTCTTCGCCCGCATCGACGCGGTGTACGCGCAGCGGGAGGAACTGGGCCTGGATCCGGAGTCCCTGCGCCTTTTGGAGAGCACCTGGCGCAGCTTCACCCGCAACGGTGCCCGTCTGGATGAGACGCAAAAGGAGGAGTTGCGCGCCATCGACCTGCGCCTCTCCTCCCTTGGCCCCAAGTTCTCCAACAACCTGCTGCAGGCCACCAACGGCTGGATCCTGCACCTGACGCAGGAGAGCGATCTGGCCGGCCTCCCCGACACCGTCGTCGCCGGCATGGCCCAGAGCGCCGTCCAGCGCGGGCTGGAGGGCTGGGTGGTCTCGCTGCACGCGCCATCGTATGTGCCCTTCCTCACCTATAGCCAGCGCCGGGAGCTGCGCGAGCAGGTGTGGCGGGCCAACAGCGGACGCGCCTACGGTGGCGATCTGGACAACCAGGACACCCTGAAGGAAATCGTCGCCCTGCGCCACCAGCGCGCGCGTCTGCTGGGTTTCGCCACCCACGCCGATTTCGTGTTGGCGGAGCGCATGGCCGGAGACCGCTCCACCGTAATGGCCTTCCTGGACCGTTTGCTGGCCGTGTCCCGCCCCGCGGCGGAAGGGGAGGTGGCCCGGGTGGCGGCCCTGGCGCGGGAGCAGGACGGCCTGGAGCAGCTCATGCCCTGGGATTTCAGCTACTACGCCGAGAAGCTCAAGCTGAGCGAGCTGGACTTTGACGAGGAGGCCCTGCGCGCCTATTTCCCGCTGGAGAAAGTGCTCGAGGGCATGTTCCAGGTGGCGGGGCGCCTGTACCAGCTGAAGGTGGAGGAACTGCAGGATGTCAGCCGCTGGCAGCCCGATGTGCGCGTCTTCCGCGTCAGCCGCCACGGAGAGCTGGTGGGCCTCTTCTACGCCGATCTCTTCCCCCGCGCCACCAAACAGGGCGGCGCCTGGCAGACCACCCTGCGCAGTCAGGGCCTGTGGCGGGGCAAGATCACGCGGCCCCATGTGGTCATTGTGTGCAACTTCACGCCTCCCGCCGGGGATCAGCCCGCCCTCCTGCGCCTGGACGAGGTGCGCACCCTCTTCCACGAATTCGGCCACGCCCTGCACAGCCTCATGAGCCAGTGCCGCTACCAGGCCACTGGCGGCACCAGCGTCTACTGGGATTTCGTGGAGCTGCCCAGCCAGATCATGGAGAACTGGATCGAGCAGGAGGAGGCCCTGGCCCTCTTCGCCGGCCACTGGCAGACGGGGGAAGCGGTGCCTGCCGAACTCATCGCCAAGGTGCGCAAGGTGCGCCGCTTCCTGGCCGGCTACGGCAGCCTGCGCCAGTTGAACTTCGGCTACCTGGACATGGCCTGGCACGGCGCCGACCCCGGCGCGGTGGGCGATGTGGGGGATTTCGAGCGCGTGCAACTGGAAAAGACACGCATCCTGCCCCTTGTGCCGGGCAGCGCCAGCAGCCCGGGTTTCGGCCACATTTTCGCGGGGGGTTACAGCGCGGGCTACTACAGCTACAAGTGGGCCGAGGTGCTGGAGGCCGACGCCTTCGCGCGCTTCGAGGAGGAAGGCATCTTCAACGCGGACACGGCGGAGAGCTTCCGCGCCAACATCCTCAGCCGAGGCAACAGTGCCCACCCCATGGAGCTCTTCGTGGGCTTCCGTGGACGCCAGCCGGATCCCGATGCCCTGCTGCGCCGGGACGGGTTGCTGGGTTGACGCGGAGCTCCGTGCGCTCTATCCCGGGGTGAAATCTTCGGAATATGGAACAAAACCGCGCTTGGGGCGAGGGCCATGCACGGGAGCGAGTGTTCCCAAAGGAGCCCAGGGTGGCGTGAAAGGGTGGCCGCAGCTTGCGTTGTCCACCTTTGCGGAACTACCTTGTGGCGTGAAGTGAGACGGTGTTCTGTGAACTCCATCTGTTCTTCACTTAACATGGACCATTGGGATGCCCACACAAGGCATTTGACTGGAGGTGGCTCGCAAGAGCCTGATATTCAACGGGTTAATTGAAAAGGAGAGACCCGTGAGCCGTGCGTATATCAGCAAAATACTGGATGGAGTGAAAGCCAACCATCCGGGACAGCCTGAGTTCCACCAGGCCGTCGAAGAAGTCCTGATGAGCCTGGAGCCCGTGCTGGCCCGCCACCCCGAGTATGAGCAGAATGCCATCCTCGAGCGCATGGTGGAGCCGGAGCGCGTGATCATGTTCCGGGTGCCCTGGGTGGACGATCAGGGCAAGATTCAGGTGAACCGTGGCTACCGCATTGAGATGAACAGCGCCATTGGCCCCTACAAGGGTGGCCTGCGCTTCCATCCCACCGTGAACATCAGCATCCTCAAGTTCCTCGCCTTCGAGCAGGTCTTCAAGAACAGCCTCACCACCCTGCCCATGGGCGGCGGCAAGGGCGGTTCGGACTTCGCGCCCAAGGGCAAGAGCGACAATGAAGTGATGCGCTTCTGCCAGAGCTTCATGACGGAACTGTCCCGCCACATCGGCCCCAACACCGATGTGCCCGCCGGCGACATCGGCGTGGGTGGCCGGGAGATCGGCTTCCTCTTCGGCCAGTACAAGCGCCTGCGCAACGAGTTCACCGGCGTTTTGACGGGCAAGGGCATCGCCTGGGGCGGCAGCCTCATCCGCCCGGAGGCCACGGGCTACGGCGCCGTGTACTTCCTGGAGGAGATGCTGAAAAAGAAGGGCCAGGACCTGAAGGGCAAGACCGTTTCCATCTCCGGCTACGGCAATGTGGGCACCTACATCGTGGAGAAGGTGAACGAGCTGGGCGGCAAGGTGGTCACCCTGGGTGACGAGTACGGCTATGTTTACGATCCCGACGGCATCAAGGGCGAGAAGCTGGAGTACATGAGCACCCTGTGGGCCGTGTACCGCAAGAGCGCCAAGGAGTACGCCGACAAGTTCGGCTGCCAGTGGGTGGCGGGCAAGCGGCCCTGGGAAGTGAAGGTGGACATCGCCATGCCCAGCGCCTGCGAGAACGAGCTGGATGGCCCCAGCGCCAAGCAGCTGGTGGCCAATGGCTGCATCGCGGTGGTGGAAGCCGCCAACATGCCCTGCACGCCGGAAGCGGTGGAAGTCTTCCACGCCAACAAGGTGCTCTTTGCCCCGGGCAAGGCGGCCAACGCCGGCGGCGTGGCCACCAGCGGCCTGGAGATGAGCCAGAACAGCATTCGCATGAGCTGGACGCGGGAAGAGGTGGACGGCCACCTGCACCGCATCATGAAGGACATCCACGAGGCCTGCTACACCGCCGCCGAGACTTACGGCTCGCCGGGCAACTATGTGGTGGGCGCCAATGTGGCGGGCTTCCTCAAGGTGGCCGGCGCCATGATGGACCAGGGCATCGTCTAAGTCCTGGTGGCTTTCTGACACAGGGGCGGCGTCTTTCCCGACAGGGGGGAGGACGCCGCTTTTCTTCTGCCTGTTCTCGGCCATGGGCGCCGCCGCACCTGTGGCCGCATGGAGCCGCGCGCGAGCCGCGTGAACCGAGCCCATGTGCATCAGCGTTGAGGATAGGCATGAACTTCCGCCACCTGACGCGTGGCGTGACATCGGGAGGGAAAATGCCCACCGTGCAGGTGACCCAGTTGCATGTGATCAGCGTCTATGTCAGCGATCTGCAGCAGGCCCGCGAGTTTTACAAGGAGCATTTCGGCTTCGAGGACGCCGGCGAGATGCCTCCCGGCCTGATGCTCAAAGGCGGCGGCGCCATTCTCTACCTGGAAGAGGGGCGCCAGAGTTTCGACCACGCCCAAATGGATCCCTTGCCTGCGGAGATCTGCCCCTGCTTCGGCCTTGCGAGCGTGAAGGCCGGCGCCGAGGCCCTGGCGGCGGCGGGCTTTCCCCTGGTGATGCCCTACACCGAGTTCAGCCCGGGCTTCGCCATGTTCGCCGTGGTGGATCCGGACGGCAACCGGCTGGAGTTCGCCGGGCAGCCTTGATGAGCGTGACGCATGGGGGAATGGCATGACGCGCAACCGCTTCGACCACATCGCCGGCTTCCAGGAGCTGATCCAGCACCGGGTGGGGGAAATCCTGCTGGTGGCCAGCATGTACGACGCCTTCCTATTGGCCCAGGACGGCCAGTTGCAGGATTTGCTCACCAGTGAATTCGCCAATCTCAACCTGGTGCACGCCCCCAAGTTGACGCGGGTGAGCCGGGGCGGCAAGGCGCTGGAGCTGCTCCAGGGTGGCCACCCGGTGGACATGGTGCTACTGACGGTGAATGTGGGCGACATGCATGTGCTGCAGCTGGTGCGCAGCCTGCGCGCCGCCGGCGTGACCGTGCCCATCATCCTGCTGGCCTACGATGTGCGCCACCTGGAGCCCATGCTCAGCGGCCCCGACGCGAAGCTGATTGATCATGTCTTCGTGTGGCAGGGGGACTTCCGCATTCTCCTGGCCATTGTGAAGCTGGTGGAAGACCACTTGAATGTGGAGCAGGACTCCACCGTCATGGGCGTGCAGAGCATCCTCCTGGTGGAGGACAATGTGCGCTTCTACAGCAGCTACCTGCCCAGCATCTACACGGAGATCGTGCAGCAGGCCCACCGCCTGATGGACGAGGGCCTCAACCTGGCGCACAAGATGATCCGCATGCGCGCCCGGCCCAAGATCCTGCTGGCGCGCACCTACGAGGAGGCCTGGGAGCTCTTCCAGGCCCACAAGGACAATCTGCTGGGCATCATCACCGACCTGGAGTTTCCCCGGCAGGGCGCGCCGGAGCTCCTGGCCGGCCAGCGGCTCATTCTGGCCGTGCGCCAGGAGTGCCCCGAGCTGCCCATCCTCCTGCAGAGCAACCAACCCGATGTGCTGGAACTGGGGCAGCGCCTGGGCGTGGGCGCCGTGCGCAAGAACAGCCGCAACCTGCTGAAGGAGTTGCGCTCCTTCATGCACGAGAACTTCGGCTTTGGCGACTTCGTCTTCCGCCTGCCCGACGGCACGCCCATTGGCCGCGCACGGGATCTGCACGGGCTGGAGCGCATGCTTGAACAGGTGCCCGAGGCTTGCGTGCGCTACCATGCGGAGCGGGGCCACTTCTCCAAATGGCTCAAGGCCCGCACGGAGTTCGCCCTGTCGCGGGAGCTTGAACCCCGGCGCGTGAGCGAGTTCGCCTCCATCGACGAGATGCGCGCCTACCTCATCCGCCTGTTGGGCGACTACCGCCTGGACCGTACCCGGGGCATTGTGAGCGAATTCCACCCGGACACTTTCGACCCGCGTAACAGCCTGGCCCAGATCGGCAAGGGCAGCATGGGAGGCAAGGCCAGGGGCATCTCCTTTGTGCGCCACCTGCTCAGCCAGGCGGATGTGAGTGGGCGCTGGCCCGGCGTCCGGGTGAGCATTCCTCCCGCCGTTGTGCTGTGCACCGAAGTTTTCGACCAGTTCATGGAGTTGGGGGATTTGCAGGATTTCGCCCTGGAGTGCGAAGACGACGAGGAGATCCGCCGCCGCTTCCGCCAGGCCATTTTCCCGCCCCTCTTCCAGATCGACCTGCGTCACCTCATCGATGTCTTCGACGGCCCCCTGGCCGTGCGCAGCAGCAGCCTGCTGGAGGACAGCCAGTATCAGCCCTTTGCCGGCATCTACCGCACGGTCATGCTGCCCAACAGCGCCTCCGACCGGGAACAGCGCCTGCGCGAACTCATCGACGCGGTGAAGATGGTCTACGCCTCCACCTACGGGCAGGCCGCCAAGAGCTACATGCGCTCCACGCCCTACCGCATGGAGGAGGAGAAGATGGCCGTGGTCATTCAGCGCCTGCAGGGCGCGCGCCACGGCGAGCACTTTTACCCCGCGGTGAGCGGCACCGCGCGCAGCACCAACTTCTATCCCGTCGAGCCGGCGCTGGATCGGGACGGCGTGGCCAGCGTGGCCCTGGGACTGGGACACCTGGTCTCCGGCGGCGCGGAGACCGTGCGCTTCTGTCCCAAGTACCCACGGCACCTTGGCCTGCACCAGCACGCGGCGGAAGCCCTGCAGAACAGCCAGAAGCACTTCTTCGCCCTGCGCCTGACGGAACGCTCCCATGTGAGCGGTGAAGAGGGCACGGAACTGGACCTGCTGGATCTGCGCCAGGCGGAGGGCGACGGCAGCCTGGCCTGGGTGGGCAGCGTGTACAGCCCGGAGAACGACACCATCTACGATGGCCTCAGCCGGCCGGGGGCGCGCTTCGTCAGTTTCGCCCCCATCCTCAAGCACGAGCGCTTTCCGCTGGCGGAGATCCTCTCGCGCCTGCTGCGCATGGGCGCGCGGGGCATGAGCCGCCCGGTGGAGCTGGAATTCGCCGTCAACCTCTTTCCCGCGCCGGGGGAAGCCATGGATTTCAGCGTGCTGCAAATGCGCCCCATGGTGCTCTCCCAGGAGCTGGAGGAGCTGAATCTGGAAGTGGATGCCCGGCGCGTGGTCTGTCGCAGCGCCTCGGTGCTGGGTGCCGGCCGTCTGGAGCTGCACGATGTGGTGCTGGTGGATGTGGCGTGCTTCGAACGCCGCCACAGCCGCCAGGTGGCCCAGGAGGTGGGGCGGCTCAACAGGCGCCTGGTGGAGGAGGGGCGCGGTTACATCCTGGTGGGAGTCGGGCGCTGGGGCAGCAGCGATCCGTGGCTGGGCATTCCCGTCACCTGGGACCAGATCAGCGGCGCCCGGGTGATCGTGGAGAGCGGCTTCCGCGACCTCATCGTCACACCATCCCAGGGCTCGCACTTCTTCCAGAACCTCACGGCGCTGGGCATCGGCTACTTCACCGTGAACCCCCAACAGGACGAAGGCGAACTGGATTGGGAGTGGCTCCTGGCCCAGGAGGCGCACCGCGAAGGGGATTTCGTGCGCCTGCTGCGGCGGGAGCAGGCCTTCAGTGTGCTCATGAATGCGCGTAGCCGCAGCGGTGTGATCGTGAAGGGATGATGCCACAGGTCGTTGAAATGTTCAATATCCGGCAATGGTCGCAGGGCGATGCACCGGAATAGTACACCTCCAACTAAGAAAACGATTGAAACATGTACTCTCGCTCTTTGGCCTGTCTCTTGCTTCTGTTGGCCCCCAACAAGGAAGGGGGGCGTGATGAGCAAGTCGTGGAGTTGGGCGGGAGTGCTGGTGGCGGGGCCTGTGCTGGCCGCTTTGCACTGGGGTTTTGACGAGGGCCCGCAGGGCTGGATGGTGGCGGACCTGAGCACGGGCGGGCCCTATCATCCGCCGGTGGGCATCTACAGCGTGTCCCACCACTCGGCCGGTGGTTGCGCCGGGGGCTACATCTCGCGGGTGGATCCCAGCAGCCAGTCCTTTTCCTTCATGATGCCCGTGGACCAGCTGCCCGAGGGGCAGGCCTGGGCGGGCGGCCGCCTGGACTTCTGCCTGCGCAGCACCCACCAGACCTGGACCAGCGAAGCCCTGGTGGTGCTGGCCGCCGCCGATGGCACGGTATTGCGCGCCCCCATCCCCATGCCTACCAGCGATTGGAGCACCTACCGCCTGGATCTGCTCCCTGCGGCATTTCGCGACGACACGGGGCTGCCGCCGGAAGCGGGGCGCTTCAATCAGCTGCTGGGGCAGCTGGAGGCGGTGTACATCCTGGCGGAGTACGGCGAGCAGGTGCAGGAGACCACCGCGCTGGACGAGGTGCGCCTGCGTCCGGCCTGCCCGGACCAGCTGGAGGCGCCGGTGGTGAACATTTTGAGATCCGGCACCGCGGAGCAGCCCCGGGTGGATCTGGTGTGGGCAGAAGTGCCGGGTGCCTGGTCCTATGCCGTGTGGCGGGCGGTGGCGGGCACCTGGGGGCAGGTGGCGGAGACTCCCTCCAGCAGCTACAGCTTGAGCCCGCCGCTGGATGATGTGGGAGCCTTGCGCGTCAGTGCCCGGTGCGAATAGGGAACTGCCTTAGCAGCGCCGAAATCGACCGAAACGATGAGAGGGCCACGCGGCCCTCTTCTCTCAACTACCCCGCCCGGACTCGAACCAGGAACATCAGTACCAAAAACTGAGGTGTTGCCATTACACCACGGGGTAAGCTGACGGCAATTTAGTGCAGCACGGGCGGCTGTGGAAGGCCCTTCAGCGGCACGGCCCTGGGGATATCACCTGGCGTGCACTTTTTCACTCGTCCTCGAGGTGGAGAATCGACAACGAGGTTGGCTGGTGCGATGTGGCCGAAGTGAGCACTCCGCCGGGAACGACGGGGAAGATGGTGAAGGGATCACATCGGCATGCGCCATGCCATGGAGAAGGCTCGCCAACCCTGGGCCAGGGAGTCCGGCCGGCACCGCAGGCGCTGGTCCTGATAGCCCAGCTGCAGGTGGCCAAAGGTGCGCTGGCGCCACTTCACCTGCAGGGACAGATCCAGGCCCCACTCCCTTCGATCCTGCACTTCCCGTTGGCCCGCCAGGAAGGGCGCGGCCTGGGGAAGGCTCTCGCTGTGGGGCAGATGGCGGTCGCCGCCCACATTCAGGCTGTCCCCATTGCCGCCGTGCACCTGGTGGGCGCCACCCAGATGCAGCTCCAGCAGTGGACGGAGTTCCAGTGAGGACACCTTCACCCTGGGCAGGCCACTCTCGTGGCGCCACTCCCACTCCACGGCCCGGGTGTTGGGGTCATCGAAGAGAGCCAGGCTGCGGTCGCCGTGGTCGAAGCGGTTCACAGCGAAAAAATGCCCGCCAACAAAGGGGCGCTGGCGGCCCAACTCCACCGTCCACCAGCTGATGCCGGGCAAGGTCAACGCGCCCAGCCGCATGTGGGTGGCGTCGGGGGTGGGCAGGGGGCAGCCGCTCAGGCCCACCAGGGAGGCCACCCGCTGGCCCTCCAGCTCTTCGCCCACCTGGCTTAGGGAGTAATCGTCCAGCAAGAGATCGCCGTAGAGCATCCATGCGCCGGGCAGGGCGCGAGGCAGGCGCAGGCGGGCGTCCAGGAAGAAGAGGCTGTTGTCCTGGTCCCACAAAGCGTGTTGCTCGCTCCAGATGAGGCCCACCGGCGCCACATAGCCCAGGTCCGGCCGGCGATCCCCCAGCACCACGGCTTCGGTGGCGGCCACGCTGCCCCAGGCCGCCCGCCACTCCAGGCGGTGGGCCACCAGCCACTTCTCCCGGGCCAGCAGCCGCTGGCGGTCGCCGGCCTCGTCGGGAAAACGGTTGTCCAGCCACAGGCCGCTGAAGAGCTGGCCCAGATGCTGGGTGTAACTCAGGGGACCTTGTTCGAAGGAGAGGAGCAGCATGGGCCAATTGGGCGTGCGGTCTCCCTGGATGCCCGCCGTGCGCAACAAGCCGCTGCCCCAGCGGAGGTGCTCCCGTGCCATGGCCAGGTGCACGCGGCCTTCCTTTCCCACGGAATGGGACCACGCCAACCCGGTGCGCGCCTCGTCGTGGGTGAGCACGCCGTCCTGTTCCACCGTGTGCCAGAGCCAGGTGGAAGAGGCGGGCTGCATGTCCCCCTGCGTCAAGTCTCCCTTGGACTTCAAGCCCATATCCCGCACATGGGCCCAGAAGGCCACATGAGAGCCCCAGCGGCCTTCCACATCCAGGCCGTTGCCCTGTTCATCCACGCGGGCACCGTCCTGCCTCCGCCAGGCGAAGGCCTCGGCGCGGGGGCCCACACTCAGCCGCAGGTCCGTTGAGTGCCACCGCAGCAATGCGTGGCGCTCCCCTTCCCCCTGGCTGGCGTGGAAAGCCAGGCGCGGCGTGGCGGGCAGGCGCAGCCAGTGGCCGCGATCCAGGGGCCAGGCGGCGGGCGGCGGCGGAGCGGCATCGTCCAGCAGCCAGGCCCGGGCGACGGCGGGGCGCAGGGAACCCAATGGGGAATCCATGGGGAGGGTGGCGTCAAGCCTTGTGGAGGCCCACAAGGCCGCCGGGAGCAGGACAAAGCTGAAGCAAAGCCGGGAACACCACAGGTTCAAGAGGCCTCCGGGAGGGCTGCTGTCGTTGCGCCGCAGTGTGGCAAACCCTACCTTGAAATCCATGATGGCAAGCCTCATCGCGGCAATTCACAGTGTGCCGCGCTTTTCCATGGAGGATACATGACGCGTTTCCCGATACCGGGCACGGCATTGCTTTGCTTGACTCTGGGCGGCCTGCAGATGGCCATGGCCGCCGGTTCCGCCACCACCGAGCGCTGGGGGCGTTCCCCGCTGCCCCGGGCGGAAGACAGCCAGCGCACGGAGGCCGTGCTCTTCGGCACGGATTTCGAGAGTGGCTGGGACGGCTGGACCACGACGGACCTTTCCGCCATTGAACCCGTGTGGCACCCCGCCACCTTCAACGCCTACGCCGGCAACAGCTGGTGGAGTGGGCTGGAGAGCCTGGGCGGCTACGACAACCACTGGCTGCAGTACCTGGAGACGCCGGCGGTGGCCATCAGCGCCTCCCCGGCCCAGCTCAGCTTCCGCCTGCGCTACGCCACCGAGGCCCCGGGCGGCGAGCCTGCCGGCTACAACGCCTGGGACGGCTGCAATGTGTGGGTGAGCGTGGACGGTGGCGCCTGGACCGTGGCCACGGGCTTCAGCTGGAATTACACCAACACCAGTCTCTACAGCTTCGGCTACGAGTTTGGCATGGGCACGGGCATTCCGGGCTGGTGCGGCACCTCCAACTGGCGCGCCGTCACCAAGGATCTGGCCGCCTATGTGGGCCACACCGTGGCCTTCCGCTTCGCTTTCTGCAGCGATCCAGCCTATTGCAGCACCGACAATGCCGCCATCACCGGCATGTATGTGGACGATGTGCTCGTCACTTCCAACGGCGCCACCGTGCTGGTGAACAACGCCGACGGCGTGGCCACCCCGGCGGATTTCACCGCCATCAGTGGCGGCGCCAGCGGCGACACCTGGACTTTGTCCACCGTGCAGTCCCACAGCCCCACCCACTCCGCCAATGGCGCCGTGGGGGACGGCCTGAACAACGCCCTGGTCTCTCCCGTGTGGACCCTGCCCGCCGATCAGGATCTGTGGCTGGAGTTCTGGCTGCGCAGCGACATGCTGGATTCCGACGGCAATGGCGACACCAACCTGGAAGATTATTACCATGTGGAGATCAGCGCTGATGGCGGCGCCACCTGGGACCTGCTCTTCTACGACTACACCGATGCCAGCCGTCCCGGTAGCACCGGTTGGGAGGATTACCTGCCCGGCCTGCCCTTCAACGGCAACATCGAGATGAGCCTGAACGAGTACGGCGGCCAGGATGTGCAGCTGCGCTGGCGCCTCAGCACCGACTGGGACAACGACGGCGGCACGGGCAGTGGCCTGTGGATCGACGATGTGGAGGTGTGGGGCAGCGATGTCCCGGCCAACGACCTGGCCTGCGCCCAGATCATCCCGGGCTATCCGCGCACGGTGGGAACCCCCTGCGAGACCTTCGTGCAGTTCGACAACAACGGCAGCTCGGATCTCTTCCAGATCCAGGGTTGGATGGCCGCCAACAACCAGCTGGACGGCCCCATCCTGCCGCGCATGGACCTGCCCCCCTTGTCCAGCGTCACGCGCCTCTACGACTGGACGCCCGACCTGGTGGGCGAGAACGAGCTGAAGAGCTGGGGCGCCAACTCCGAGGATCAGGTGACGGTGAACGACACCCTGTGGGTAAGCCCCATCGAGGTGCGCCCCGCCGGCCAGTTTGAATTCGGCTACGGCTACCAGGATCCCGCCTTCTTCTTCAGCGGCGGCGATCCCGCCATGCTGGTGGACGAGGTGAGCACCCTGGGCCTGGGCACGCTCAATGTGCTCAGCGTCAGCCTGGGCCTATACGATCCCGACGGCACGGCGGGCGGCAAGGTCATCCGCGTGCACATCCTGGAAGACAACACCGGCACTCCGGGCGACGAGATCTGGAGCGGCGACTACACCCTCACCACCCAGGATGTGGTCACCCTGTGGGAGTTTGGCGTGGAGGAGGGCGTGCAGGTGACGGGGGATTTCTGGGTGTGGTGCGAGCGCCTGCAGAACTATCCCCACGCCCTGGGCAACGACATCATCTGGAACACGGGCCACTGTGCCATCACCGATGGCGTGGACTTTGACCTCAGCTTCAGCGACGCCGATGGCAGCGAGTTGTTGCTCTATGTGCTGACGGAGGCGGACACGGACCTGCCGGCCAGCCCCGTACAGCCCTCCGACTTTGTGCTGGAAGCGGCGGTTCCCAATCCTTTCAACCCCAGCACCCAGCTCAGCTTCCAGGCCCCGGCGGGCACGGAACTTGCCCTGAGCGTGTACAATCTGCGCGGTCAGGAAGTGGCGCGCCTCTTCGAAGGCCAGGCCAGCGGCCTGACCCAGAGCTTCACCTTCAACGGGGGCGGCATGGCCAGCGGCGTCTACTTCGCGCGCCTGGAGGGTGAGGGCCGCGTGAGCACGCAAAAGCTGGTGCTGAACAAGTAGTTCGTGGATTAGCCAGGTACCACGGCGGCCCCTTTAACCAGGGGTCGCCCTTTTTTTGGGGGGGAAACATGGCCTGGTTGCTGACCAAGTTGCTGGTGACGGCGGGGCTGGTGGTGGGAATCACTGAGGCGGCCAAGCGCAGCGACCGACTGGGCGGCCTCATCGCCGCCCTGCCTTTGGTTACTCTGCTCACCTTGATCTGGCTGCATGTGGAGAGGCAGCCCTTGAACAAAGTGGCCGACCACGCTTATTACACCTTTTGGTATGTGCTGCCCACCTTGCCCATGTTCCTGGCCTTTCCCTGGCTCTTGCATCGCATGGGTTTCTGGGGAAGCCTTGGCTTGTGCGCCCTGCTCACCATCCTCTGCTTCGCTGGTCAAATGGCGCTGCTCAAGGCGCTTGGTGTGCGGGGGTTCTAATCCACCCCGGACGCTGTCGGCCCGTGGTGTTGGACGCTGATGGGCTGAGATGAAGATCTAGAAAAGAAATGGGATTTTGTGCCGAAAGTGAAAATCAGGCAAGGCTTTCCGACGGAGAACGCTGGCCTGCATGTACTCCCTCCTTGGCCTCGGTCCGCAGGTTTCGAAGATAGGCGGCGTACTTGGCGTCCTCTTCCAGGATGTGCTGGGTTATCCACTGTTCAATGAAGTCGGACAACTGACGCGCGCTGAGGCACTGCTCCCGAAAGAGAAGGCAGTTCTTGCGCAAGGTGGACAAGAGCCGGTGGTGCAGGATTTTGTGTTCGCGAAAGTCCGGGTAATCTATCGCCTTCAGGAACTCCTCTTCCGCCGCCAAATGGTAGGTGGCGTAGTCCAACAGGGCGTTCAGCACGGATGCCATGTGGGATTGGACCTCCGCTTCCGTTCCCTTGGACACGCAGCGGAAATGCTCGGCAATTTCCAGCAGCATCTGATGTTGGGCATCCATTTCATCTATGCCCAAAACAATGCCTTCGAGCATGGAATAGCTCTTCACCTGAACCCCTATGCCTTTCGCTTCATGATGAATTCACCATAGGCATGGTCCGCATGCTGAATGTGATCCACAATCCAATGACGCAGAAAGAGAGCCAGTTTAAGCGGCGGCAGGGTGCCATACCTGAATTCATCAATATGCTGCACCAATTGCTCAGCCAATTCCCCGTGCAAAAGAATGTGCTCCCTCAACTGTGGGTAAAAATGGCGTCGCATCAGGTCTTCCTCGTCGTGGAAGTGGGTGCGGGCATAGCCCAATAATTCTGCCAGAATACCCTCCATATCCCCATGGGCCACGCCACCCCCCGTTTGCAAGTCATGGTAAAGCACTTCCATGATGCCGAAGAGCTTGCGATGCTGCAGATCCATGGCGTCAACACCGGTGGCATATTCCGGGCGCCACCCCACATGGGACATGTGCCTTCCTCCCCTCTGCCTGTGCATGTATCGGCAGAGACTGTCCTAAAATAAGGCAATCCCAACACTTCTTTGCCATCCTCAGGAACTGCAGTCTTCATCACCTTTGCAAGGTGGGGCTAATGTGTCTAAATATGGAACATGGAAAGCCCACACTCTGCTTCTATGAACAGGGCTGTAATGGGATTGCCAGCTTGGATTTGATCCATGCCCCAGCGCATTGGACGATGGCTGCTTTCAAGATGGAAGTCGCGACCTAATCAGATCTTGTGGGAAAGGGTGAGCCAAGTCCGCACAGGGTTGAGCGTGGGTTGCAAGGAGGATTGGAACCCGATTCCAGGAAGGGGTTCTTCCCACTTCCAGCTGGAAACGCGTGATGCGTCAAGGCGGGAATTCGTTGAACTGGAACCATGCCGGAAGCGGGACTTGAACCCGCACGGCCTTGCGGCCAGGGGATTTTAAGTCCCCCGCGTCTACCATTCCACCATTCCGGCGCTGACAAATCAAAGATACCAACTTCCCAATCCACTTGGCATTGGTGGGTTTTGGCATGCTGAAGTGGTCTTAAAGTGTTGATGGAAAAAAGATAGCATTAGACGGAACGGATCTCGAGCGCCTCATCTGGCAGGCCCGGAGCCTTTTCCCACGGATCGTCCACCACCACCTTCTGCGGCCTCGCGTTGGCGTAACAGTAACGGCAGCCGAATGCGCACTGATTGTAGAGACCCACATCCCGGTTGATGCTGCAGGTGCAGCCCGGTCGGCTGGGGCGGCTGGCCAGGGCGCCAGGCAAGAGGCCCAGCCGCTGCTCAAACCAGGCCCCGTCAAGACAGCAGGCGGATTCCAGTCCCCACGCCTGCAGTTCGGGCTCGCAGCAGGACTTCAGTGTCATGCCCAGCTCTTGGGCGATTTCACGCAGTTCCGCCAGCAGCTCGGCACGCTCCGTGGCGGATGGATTCAGCCACCCGGGAGCAGGCCCGGCCGTCAAATTGCGCCGCGTGCGGGCGTGCAGGTCCAGCCAGGAAATGACGGCGTGGTCCACCAGGGGAACCAGGCGCGGCGCCAGGCGACGAAACTGGGCCACCCACCACGAAGCGGGGCTATGAGCGCTGAGCAGGATGGGGTCGTAGCGCCAGATGAGGTGGGTGGGCGCCAGTTGCCGGGCCAGGGCACCCACGGCCGCCACCACCTCGTCCGCTTCCGGGCTGTGGGGCTCCAGGCTGCGGGGCATGCCCGTCAGGCTAAACTGCACGCGCAGGCGATCCCCCCACAGGCGGCGGATGCGGGGCATTTCGGGAAGAAGGGCCGCCGGGCGTCGCGTCCAGAACACGATGCCCGCCACATGGGGACCGGTCAGGACCACGCTCTCCTCTTTGCCGCTGAATGGATTGGGCCGTGACAGCACGCCTCCTTCCGCGTGCCGCAGAAAGGCGGGCAATTGGAAAGCCGGCACATCCATGCGCCGTGATGCGGAGAGGATGTAAGGCCGCATGGCTTCCCTCGTCCGGCAGATGCCTGGGGCCGCTTTCCCTTGGTGTGCGCGCTGCCCAGCGATCCTGCGCCTGACCGCTTTTGATGAAAAGGCCTCCGCCCGGCGAGCGGACGGAGGCCAAGTGAGTGTCTCTCGCGAGGGGCTTAGGACTGCTTGACGAAGTCCTTGATCCACTCGGTGGTCACGGTCTTGGGACGCTCGATGGGCAGGCCCAGGGCGCGGTCCCAGATGAGGCTCGCCAACACGCCCAGGGCGCGGCTGACGCCGAAGAGCACGGTGTAGTAGTCGTACTCGTCCATGCCGTAGTGCACCAGCAGGCAACCCGAGTGCGCGTCCACATTGGGCCAGGGATTCTTGGCCTTGCCGTGCTTCAACAGGATGTCCGGGGCGCTCTCGAAGATCATGCCCACCAGCTTGAACAGCGGATCCTCGGGCAGGTGCTTCTGGGCGAATTCGCGCTGGGCCATGTAGCGCGGATCCGTCTTGCGCAGCACCGCGTGGCCGTAGCCCGGAATGACCTGACCACCATTGAGGGTGTCCCACAGGGCGGCTTCCAGCTGTTCCCTGGAGGGCACATCCACGCCCAGCTTTTCGCGGAACTCGAAGACCCAGCGCAGCACTTCCTGGTTGGCCAGTCCATGAAGAGGGCCGGCCAGGCCGTTCATGCCGGCGCTGAGGCTGAGGTAAGGATCGCTCAGGGCGCTGCCCACCAGGTGCGTGGTGTGGGCGCTGACATTTCCACCCTCGTGGTCGCAGTGGATGGTGAGATAGAGACGCATCAGTTCGCGGAACTCGCGGCTGTCGTAGCCCAGCATGTGGGCCAGGTTGCCGCTCCAGTCCTGGGTGGGATCCGGCGCGATGTGCTCGCCATTCTTGTAGGTGCGGCGGTAAATGTAGGCCGCCACCTGGGGCAGGCGGGCGATGAGGTCCATGGTGTCCTCGTAGGCCCAGCTCCAATACTCCTTTTTGGGCATGCCCTCGCGGTACTTGGCGGCGAACTGGCTCTCCGTCTGCAGGGCCAGGATGGCGGCGCTGAACTGGGTCATGGGGTGGGCGTCCACGGGCAGGGCGTCCAGGGTCTTGAAGACATGGGCGGGCACGGTGCTGCGCTCGCGCCACTCCTGGGTCAGGGCGTCCACATCTTCACGGGTGGGCACTTCTCCCGTGAGCATGAGCCAGAAAATGCCTTCGGGCTGGGGCTCCTCGCCCTCGGGATGGTGGGGCAGCTGCTGCTGGCACTCGGGGATGCTCAAACCGCGGAAGCGGATGCCCTCGAACTTGTCGAGCAGCGAGGTCTCCGTGACGATGCAGGTCACATCGCGCACGCCGCCGTAGGCCTGATCGATGGTGCAGGTGCCCAGGATTTTCTCGCCGTGCTCGGCGCGAAGCTGTTTGATCTCGTTCTGCAATGTGGGAATGGCGTTGGCCAGCTTGGCCTTCAGGGTGGACATGAAACACTCCTTCACGATGGATATGCCGCGATGGCGCGGAAGCCTTAATGTGAATTCGTTGACATTGGAAAGTAGCAGAGCCAGCGGGCACCTCGCCACGGCCCCATGCGACTTTTTGCACTGGGAAGTGAAGATTACCGCCCATGGGTTGCCGATCTTGTCCCCGGGAGGGCAGCCTCTTAGTTTGTTGGCAAAAGAGAAAGAAATCCCATGCGTTTCACCAAGCTGACCTTTGCTTTGCTGGCCGCGGTCGCCCTTGCCCGGGGCGCGGCCTTTGATCCCACCCAGGTGATCGTGCGCCTGGCTGCGCCGGCGGACCTCGACGGGGCCCGCCTGCTCTTGGACGGCCAGGGCTGGAAGGTGGAGCGGGAGCTGGTGCCCCGTCTGGACATCTTTCAACTGAAGCTGGAGGAGGGGCGCCAGGTGGAGGAGAGCCTAGTTGCGCTGGGGCGCATGGCTGCTGTGCGCTGGGCCCAGGCCGACCACTTCACCCAGGATCGCCTTGTGCCCAACGACGCGGAGTTCCCGCAGATGTGGAACCTCCAGCAAGCCAGCGATGCGGATGTGGACGCTCCCGAAGCCTGGGACCTGGCCACCGGAGGCGTGGACCCCCTGGGACGGCCCATCGTGGTGGCGGTGGTGGACGGAGGCATGGAGCCGAGCCACACGGCTCTGCTGGACCACAAGTGGGGGAAGGAGGGCGAGATTCCCGGCAACTTTTTGGAAG
>Ga0172367_10000475_pt1 | contig 61840 bp, 57 predicted proteins | sample Lak10m_FD_114542 | JGI IMG/M metagenome (GOLD analysis project Ga0172367, IMG submission 114542) | Freshwater microbial communities from Kabuno Bay, South-Kivu, Congo - kab_022012_10m | ecosystem: Environmental > Aquatic > Freshwater > Lake | place: Democratic Republic of the Congo: South-Kivu... | reverse complement strand
CGTGTTTTAGAAATTATCGCAGATGTTCGCAAACGTGGTGATGATGCGGTAATCGAATATACCAATCGTTTTGACCACTGCGACGTTTCAGCGGCTGGTGAACTCGAAATTTCAAAAGAAAAACTAAAAGCTGCGTGGGAGAATTTACCGACTCAACAAGCTATGGCTTTAGAACAGGCTGCAACCAGAATTCGCGCTTATGCTGAAAAACAAAAAATGGAATCGTGGCAATACACCGAAAATGACGGTACGGTTTTAGGGCAAAAAGTAACACCATTAGACCGTGTGGGCTTGTATGTTCCAGGTGGAAAAGCAGCTTATCCATCGTCTGTGTTAATGAATGCGATTCCTGCAAAAGTGGCAGGCGTACCAGAACTCATTATGGTTGTGCCAACGCCAAATGGTGAAACCAATGAATTGGTTTTAGCGGCGGCGTATTTGGCAGGCGTTGATAGAGCCTTTGCAATCGGTGGCGCACAAGCCGTTGCCGCGCTCGCTTATGGCACGCAAACGATTCCCCCTGTTGCGAAAATTGTAGGACCTGGAAACATTTACGTTGCAACAGCAAAAAAATTAGTTTTCGGTCAAGTTGGCATCGATATGATTGCAGGACCGTCGGAAATTTTGATTATTTGCGACGGCAAAACGAATCCTGATTGGATTGCAATGGATTTATTTTCCCAAGCCGAACATGATGAAGATGCACAATCGATTTTGATTAGCGACGATGCGGCATATTTAGAAAGCGTTGAAGCAAGCATCAATAAACTTTTACCAACGATGGAACGTGCGGAAATTATTCGTACTTCACTTAGTAATCGTGGCGCGTTAATTTTAGTTTCAGATTTAACGCAAGCGGCTGAGGTCGCAAACATTATTGCACCTGAACATTTGGAATTGTCGGTTGAAAATCCAGAAGCATTGTGTGAACAAATCCGTCATGCAGGGGCAATTTTTATGGGGCGTTACACTGCTGAAGCGTTAGGTGATTATTGCGCTGGGCCAAACCATGTTTTACCAACATCAAGCACGGCGCGTTTTTCATCACCGCTGGGTGTTTATGATTTTCAAAAACGTTCAAGTTTAATCAACTGTTCGGCTGATGGCGCGAATGAATTAGGGAAAATTGCCTCGATTTTAGCTCGTGGTGAAAGTTTGACTGCTCATGCTCGTTCGGCGGAATATCGTTTGAAATAGCCTGTTACAACATTTTGAGCGAGTTTCTGTTTAGGATAGTTCTGCAATGTTAATTACAACGAGTGGAATTTCACCAACGTTTGCTTAAATTATTGCTTGATTTTTCCCAGAAACCGCTTTTAGCAAAGGCTGAAGGCGGTTTTTTGTTTGTGTTAAAATCAGGCTTTATTTTTATTCACACATTTTAGAATGAACACACTTTGTCACATCATCGGCGTTCTCGATAACGGCACTGCGAGCTTAAATTCGCAAACAATTTCCTTTTTACATTCTGCAAAACACGTCATTGCAGGCACTCGTGTTTTAGAATTACTCGCACACGAAATTCCAAACGCTAAAACTTACGACTTAACAAACAATTTAAAAAATGTGCCGCTTTGGATTTCTAACGCGCTGAACGCAGATGAATCAGTGGTTGTTTTAGCAAGTGGCGACCCACTTTGTCACGGCATCGGCAGTTTTTTAGCAGGCAAAATCGAACCTGAAAAACTGCAAATTTTGCCCAATGTAAGCACGATTCAACTCGCATTTTCTGAACTAAAACTGGCATGGCAAAACGCAAAAATTGTTTCGATTCACAACAAAGATGCAAGTGAATGGCAGCGCGGAGCAACGTCAGAACATGGTTTGTATAATCTCGCACAGCAATGTCGGCAACAAGAATTACTGGTAATTTTAACCAGTCCTGAAAACAATCCGCTTCGCATTGCACAATTACTTGAAATTGAAAATTTAGCTAACGATTTTGAAATGGCAATTGCTCAAAATTTGCGTCAGCCTTCACAAAAAGTGACGGATTTTTTGCCTATTTCAACAGTGGCAGAAAATAGTTATTCAGAGCCAAATGTGGTGATTTTGAAACGTAAACAGCCATTAAAAAATTCTGTTTTATTTGGTTTGCGTGATGAAAGTTTTGTGCAACGCAAACCCGAAAAAGGTTTGATCACAAAATGTGAAGTACGCGCTGTTTCACTAGCCCGAATGCAACTTACGCACTCAAGCATTGTGTGGGACATTGGTGCAGGCAGCGGTTCAGTTGGACTTGAAGCAGCGCGTTTGTGTTCTGACGGTCACGTTTTTGCGATTGAAAAAAACGCGGATGATATTGCCAATGTCGAGCAAAATCACACAGCGTGGCAAATCAGCAATTACAGTTTTTTTCACGGCAAAGCCCCACAATTTTTAGACACCTGGCAAAATCCTGATGCGGTTTTTATCGGTGGCAGTGGCGGCGAGTTAGCGCAATTGATTACACTGTGCTTAAATCGCTTGAATTTTGGTGGCTGGATAGTGATGAATTTTGTCACGTTGGAAAATTTAGCCACCGCTGTTGAAACTTTAAAACAAGCTGATGCAACATGGGATGTCACGCAAATTCAAGCCTCGCGCAGCAGTCCAATTTTAAATATGAACCGTTTGCAAGCTGAAAATCCTGTCTGGATTGTCAGCGCAACTAAAACACTCTAATTTTTTACGAAAACTATGAATATCAATTCTGAAAAACTTTCCAGCGCACGATTCGCGCAGGCAACCGACGCATTTGTTGAAATTTTTACCGCCTCCGTTGATTTCGATAAACGTATGGCAAAACAAGACATTCAAGGTTCCATCGCACACGCAAAAATGCTTTGCGAAGTTGGCGTTTTAACAGCTGAAGAGCGTGATGTAATTTTGCGCGGTCTAGCGCAAATTGAAGGCGAAATTGAACGCGGTGAATTTGAATGGTCAATTAAACAAGAAGATGTTCACATGAATATCGAAGCTAGATTAACGGCATTGTGTGGGATTGCGGGAAAAAAATTGCATACAGGACGTTCACGAAATGACCAAGTGGCAACGGATATTCGCCTGTATTTGCGTGATGAAATTGGCGCAATTTCAAAAGAGTTGAAACGCTTGCAGACCGCAATTTTAGGACTCGCCGAGCAACATACCGACACGATTATGCCAGGTTTTACGCATTTACAAGTCGCACAACCAATTGTCTTTGCTCACCATTTGATGGCGTGGTTTGAAATGCTTTCACGCGATGCAGAGCGTTTACAAGATTGCGTCAAACGTTTAAATGTTTCACCGCTTGGCGCGGCGGCACTTGCGGGAACAAGTTATCCAATTGATAGACATTTGAGTGCCGAATTACTCGGTTTTTCGCGTCCAACAGCAAATTCATTGGATTCAGTCAGTGACCGTGATTTTGCAATTGAGTTTACTAGTGTGGCGAGCATTTTAATGATGCACTTGTCGCGTTTTTCAGAAGAATTGATTTTGTGGGCTTCAGCGCAATTTGATTTTATTGATATTCCTGATGCGTTCTGCACGGGTTCATCGATTATGCCGCAAAAGAAAAATCCTGATGTTCCCGAACTCGTGCGAGGAAAATCAGGGCGTGTTACAGGGCATTTGGTTTCGCTTTTAATGTTGATGAAAAGCCAGCCACTCGCCTATAATAAAGATAATCAAGAAGATAAAGAGCCGCTGTTTGATACAGTGGATACGCTTTTGAATTGCTTACGCGCTTATGCGGACATGGTGCCGCATTTGGTAGCTAAAAAAGAAAATATGTATCGCGCTGCAAAACAAGGTTTTGCCACCGCAACCGATTTAGCTGATTACTTGGTTCGTAAAGGTTTGGCGTTTCGTGACGCGCATGAAATTGTCGGTTTAGCGGTGCGTTTGGGTGTTGAAACAAAACGTGATTTATCCGAACTTTCACTAACAGAGCTGCAAAGTTTTTCAACGTTAATTACCGAAGAAGTGTTTGATATTTTATCGCTCGAAGGCAGCGTTGCCGCACGAAATCACATTGGTAGCACTGCGCCTGAAATGGTACGAACTGCCATTTTTAACGCTTACAAGTCTTTCAAATAACAACGCATAAGGAGTTACTAATGCGTGTTATTTTGACTTTAGTGCATGTGCTAGGTTTAGTGTGCATTGTTTTTGGCTGCTTGATGGCAACGTGTTTGTTGACTTCTTTTTTTAGTGCCGATGGCGTAACACAAGCCTTTTGGGATGCAACAAAAATTGCTTTTTTGTTGGGGGCGATTATGTTTTTATCCACCTTAAAAGTCCCTAAAAAGTTATCACGTCAAGCGGGATTTATGCTCGTTGCCATGACATGGTCACTTAGCCCAATGCTTTGCACATTACCGCTACTTTTTGCCTTGCCAAATATGACATTTATTGATGCGTATTTTGAAACTATGTCGGGATTAACCACAACGGGGGCAACCGTTTTGACTGGATTAGATACGTTGCCCATGTCTTTAAATCTTTGGCGACATGAATTAAATTGGATTGCAGGCATGGGGATTATTATTTTTGCAGTCGCCATTTTGCCAATGCTCGGCATTGGCGGGATGCAATTATTTAAAGCTGAAACACCAGGCTCTGTGAAAGAATCCGATTTACCGCCACGCATTGCTCAAACGGCAAAAGCACTTTGGATTGTGTATGGGGGGATTTCAATTGCTTGCATTTTGTCGTTAAAACTAGCTGGCATGAATTGGTTTGATGCAATTTGTCATTCTTTTGCGGCAATGAGTTTGGGGGGGTTTTCAACACACGATAATAGCATTGGTTTTTTTGATTCTGTGTCAATTGAAATGGTGTTAACTATCTTTCAACTCATTGCAGCAATTAACTTTGCCACACATTTTATCGCGCTACGCAAACAGTCTTTAAAACCTTATTTTCACGACATGGAAGCGAAAAGTTTTTTAGCATTAGTGTTAAGTAGCTGTGTTTTGGCTGCAGGTGTCTTGCAATACGAAGGCGTTTATCCTAATTTTTGGATAGCTCTTCGTCATGCGTCGTTTAATTTAGTCACGATTGCTACCGATTGCGGTTTTGCGAGTCAAGATTTTGGGAAATGGCCTATTTTTGTACCTGTTTGGATGTTATTTTTGAGTTGTTTATCCGCATCATCAGGTTCCACAGGCGGTGGAATTCGCATGATTCGCACGATTATTTTGATTAAACAAGCGCGTCTTGAAATGTTCAAATTCATTCACCCGTTTGCGGTTCGCCCCATGAAAATTGGCGACACGGTGATTAACAACAACATTATCACCTCCGTGATGGGATTCATTTTTTTGTATTTCATTTGTATTGTAATTTTGGTTTTTGCTCTACTACTCACAGGGCTAGATTTTTTAACAGCATTTTCGGCAATTATTGCTTGTTTTAACAACTCAGGACCAGGTTTAAATGAAGTTGGACCCTCTTCAAATTATGCGAGTTTGAGCGACTCGCAAACGATGATTTGTATTTTCGCTATGCTACTTGGGCGGGTGCAAATTTTCTCAATTGTCATTTTGTTTATTCCCGAATTTTGGCGCAAATAATAATGAAAAATACGATAAACATTCTGCCATTTTTAACAGAAGATTTAGGTAGCGGTGATATTACAGCGGCGATTATTGATGAAAATTGCAAAGCGACCGCGCAACTTTTAACTCGTGAACCGATGGTTTTGTGCGGTCGTGATTGGTTTGAAGCGGTTTTTGAATATTTAGACGCAAACATCGTTATTGATTGGCAAGTACAAGAAGGCGAGGAAATTGTGGAAAATTCGCAACTTTGTACGTTAAGTGGCAATGCTCGTGCATTACTAACTGGCGAGCGCACGGCAATGAATTTGCTGCAAACTTTGTCAGCAACCGCGACGATTTCACGTCAATATGCCAAAGCGGTTGTAGGCACACAAGCAAAAATTTTAGATACACGAAAAACGATTCCAGGTTTGCGGCTCGCGCAAAAATACGCCGTGAAATGTGGTGGTTGTTTTAATCATCGAATCGGCTTATTTGATGGCGTGTTAATAAAAGAAAATCACATCATTGCTGCAGGTTCGATTGCTGGTGCGGTAAAAATCGCACGGCAACAAAGTAACGTGCCGATTGAAATCGAAGTTGAGAATTTTGCAGAACTTCAGCAAGCACTCGAGGCAAAACCTGAACGGATTATGCTTGATAATTTTTCGCTTGAAAATCTACGCAAGGCGGTTGAAATGACGGCTGGAAAAGTTGAATTAGAAGCATCTGGGAATGTGGATTTAACGACGATTCGTGCCATTGCTCAAACGGGCGTAGATTTTATTTCAATTGGTGCATTAACAAAAAATGTGCAAGCAATTGATTTATCAATGCGAATTCAGCTAGTTAATTAATAAAAAATTGACACAAAAAAGGGCGAATTGTTCACCCTTTTTTACGTTTTGAAATTTTACATATTATCCAAAATCGCTTTTTTCACCGCGTCTAAACTTGCGTCAATCGTGACAGGTTTAGCATCCGCACATTGCATCATTGCTGTATCTGGGTCTTTAATTCCATTCCCCGTCAAAGTACAAACAATCGTACTACCATCTGGAATTTTTCCTGTGCTAATGTCATGCAACGCACCAGCAAGCGAGGTTGCTGATGCAGGTTCACAGAAAATTCCTTCAAATTGCGACAACATTTTTTGCGCGGCTAAAATTTGTTCATCGGTAAATTTATCAAACCAACCGTTTGATTCTTTTTGTGCTGTCCATGCTAAATCCCAAGATTGTGGATGTCCGATACGAATTGCAGTGGCAATGGTTTCAGGGTTATCTACCATTTGACCTAATGCAAACGGTGCGGCACCAGCGGCTTGATAACCACACATCACTGGTGTATTCGCACAAACTCGGTCGGTAAAATATTCTTTATAGCCTTTCCAGTAAGCCGTAATGTTGCCCGCGTTTCCGACTGGCAAACAGTGATAATCAGGTGCAAAACCTAATTCGTCCACAATTTCAAACGCAGCGGTTTTTTGACCTTCTAAACGATAGGGATTGATAGAATTCACAATCGTTACAGGCGCGTGATCAGCAACTTCTTTAACTAACGCCATGCCACGGTCAAAATTTCCGTTAATTTGGATAATTTTTGCGCCGTACATTAACGTTTGCGCGAGTTTGCCGAGTGCAATTTTTCCCTCTGGAATTAACACAAACGCTTGAATGCCAGCGCGAACTGCATACGCTGCTGCCGCTGCTGAAGTATTACCTGTTGACGCACAAATGATTGCTTGGCTTCCTGCTTCAACAGCTTTTGTGACTGCCATTGTCATACCACGGTCTTTAAACGAACCAGTTGGATTTAAACCCTCAAATTTGACATAAATTTTTACATCTTTACCAATTAAACGCGGAATGTTGTGCAATTCGATAAGAGGCGTATTACCTTCACCTAAACTAATAACGCGAGTCGATTCACTCACTGGCAAACGTGAGCGATAATTTTCAATTAAACCTGTGTAGCGTTTCATTTTGTTTTGTTTCCTATAAATGTAAAGTAAATGTTTGAGGTAATTTTACCTTAAAACGAGCGCGATTTTGGCATAAAAGGTTCAAAACAAGACAGAATTTGAAATTGATATAAAAAATTGCCTTTGAATATGGATTGTTCAATCCTTGTCTAAAAATCTAATATCGGCTACATTTACAAAATCGGCTAAAAACCGTGAAATTAAACGATTATAAAAACTTTTGGAGTGTTGTAATGAGTGAATTAAGTGCAGAAACATTGGGACTGAAAAGCGTTGGACAGGTTTATCATAACTTGAGTTATGACGAATTGTTTGACCATGAAGTCGCCAATAAAGAAGGACAAGTGCTAAAAAATGGCACGATGACAGTAGACACAGGGAAATTCACAGGTCGTTCTCCGAAAGACAAATTTTTTGTTCAGCAAGAACCGTCAAAAGCCAATATCGCTTGGGGCAGCGTTAATAAAGCTGTTTCAGCTGAAATTTTTGATGATTTATATGCGGATGTGATTGACTATTTGTCAGGCAAAGACATTTATGTCACCGATGGCTTTAGTGGCGTGGGTTCAACGCAACGTTCAGTACGTTTTATTACTGAATTCGCGTGGCAATCGCATTTTGTGAAAAATATGTTCATTCGTCCTGAAGCTGAAGAATTAGAAAATTTTGCGCCCAATTTTCGTGTTTATAACGCCAGCAATTACACCAATCACAAATGGCAAGACCACGGTTTAAATTCTGAAGTGTTTTGCATTTTCAACGTCGAAAAAAATGTGGCTATCATCGGCGGCACTTGGTACGGTGGTGAAATGAAAAAAGGTATTTTCACCATGATGAATTACTGGTTGCCGCTGGAAAACATTTTATCAATGCACTGTAGCGCAAACGTTGGTAAAGATGGTGACGTAGCATTATTTTTCGGTTTATCAGGAACAGGCAAAACCACGCTTTCAACCGATGCGGCGCGTAAATTGATTGGTGACGATGAACACGGTTGGGATAACGAAGGCATTTTTAATTTCGAGGGTGGCTGTTACGCAAAATGTATCGGCTTATCACAAGAAAATGAACCTGAAATTTTTGGGGCAATTCGCCGTCACGCGCTACTTGAAAACGTCGTTTATGATGACAACGGCGAAGTGGATTATCACGACAGTTCAAAAACGGAAAATACGCGCGTTTCTTATCCAATTGAACACATTGAAAATCATGAACCTGAGTTACGCGCAGGACATCCGCAAAATATCATTTTCTTAACTTGTGATGCGTTTGGCGTGTTACCGCCTGTTTCAAAACTATCAAAAGAACAAGCGATGTATTATTTCTTGTCAGGTTATACCGCAAAAGTTGCTGGTACAGAACGGGGTGTAACTGAACCACAAGCGACTTTCTCAGCGTGTTTTGGCGAGGCGTTTTTACCCTTACATCCAACTGTTTATGCGACGTTGCTCGGTAAAAAAATGGAACAGCACGGTGTTAATGCGTATTTGGTCAATACTGGTTGGACAGGTGGTGGTTATGGTGTTGGCAAACGTATGAGCATCAAAGGCACCAGAGCTTGTGTCAATGCAATTTTAGACGGCAGCATTAACAATGCCGAATTTGAAACCATGCCATATTTTAATTTGAACATTCCAAAAGCCTTAACAGGTGTTGAAACAAGCGTCTTAAATCCGCGTAATGCGTGGGAAGATAAAGCAGATTTCGATGCAACCGCACAAAAACTGGCGGGAATGTTTGTGGAAAATTTCAAAAAATACACGACAGGAAATCAAGATTTTGATTTCACCCAAGCAGGTCCCACGATTTAACCACGCTTATCAAAGTGTGTTTAGGGGCAATCCGTTGTGATTGCCCTTTTTTATGCACGACAACTATAAGCCAAAAGCGTGATTTTTAAATCCGTAACAAGTTTATGATTTTCGTTAACGAACTGATGGAAACACAAACAAAGCAGCTGACAGTGATGAAAACTGAGACAAAACGTAAAATCTGATGTAATTTTTAACTTTTTTCCTGCTCACTATTTCTCAAAATAATAAACAGTTTATCTCATTGGCTAATTACAAATCTCAACAGAATCTAAGGTAAATTAAAAAAACGTTTAATCTTTTGGTGAATTTCAGCCATCACTGTTTCTTGAGTAAATTCCAGACCATCTTCTGCTTGTTCTAAAGACTTAGCTGTTTGCAATTTTCGTTCTGTCAATAGTCTTTCAATATGTTCGAGTAATGAAGGATATTGGTGAAGATACGGTTCTATCATTTCTTTTTTTACTTCATAAACAACAGTATCCATATTAGGAACAATGGTTGCTGTTCTGGGTTCTCCAGTTAATAGTGACATTTCCCCTAAAACATTACCTGCGCCTAATTGGGCAACATTTTCGTTAATGCCATTTTTATTTGTCACAAAAACATCAAGTAATCCTTGATAAACAAAAAATAATGAACTGCCTTGGCTTCCTTGTTCAAATAATGGAACGCCTTTGAGCAGCAAATGTCTGATTGCTTTATCTGCAATATGTTGGCATTCTTGCTCGTCTAAGTTTTTAAATAAATCCAATTTGCTTGGCCAACTATCGGAGGTTTTAGCACCCAGAACAAAAGGCGTTGATATTTCTAGTTTTTCACTCGGAAGTTTAATTCCTGAATAACTTAAATTGCGTAAGATATTGCGTTGAATTTTCAATCGCACAGAACCTTCCATTTCATAATCCTGAACCCAAAAACACACCACCCATTCAATTCCTTGAGGTAAAAATTGAGCAATTTTTATTGACGGTTCCTTGTGAATTTTCGCACTTTCTTTAACTTGTTTGATAGCAGGAAAAATAATACGTTTTGCCTCATGAATGGTTACCTCATTAGGTAAAATAATGCGAAAACTGCTACGCCACATTGGGTCAGGATAGGAATAATTATTGAAGCGACTAGAGGCTATGAGGCTATGAGGCAAAACGGCATGGATATTTTCAGATGTGACGATTGTGGTGGAACGCCAGGTAATATGATCGACTTTACCAATTAAACGACCGCCATTATTGACTTCAATCCAATCACCAATCCGAAAGGGCTGTTCTATTGTGATTGCCAAACCATAGAAAAAATCTGAAATCATCCCGCGTAAAGAAAAACCTAATACGCCAATTAACACACTAGATGCGGTTAGAAGAGCAGTAATATCTTGTTCAAATAAAAAAACTAATGCTAGAAAAAAAGATATTAACCAAACAGACAACGAATAAATATCAATAATGATTTTAGGCAATCGGTGTTTTTTTATTTTTAAAAAATAAATCTTCCAAAAGAAAATTTTCGTGTATTGAATAAAAAGACTGGTACCTAATATCCATAAAATTGAAAGAAACAATTTATCTATGAAATGGTATAGATTTTCCTTTGGAAAAAAATTGAAAATATGTTGCTCAGTCCATGTAAAAATCCACATTTTTTTAAAAAAAAGAACAAAGAGAACAAAAAACAACACTGTTGATAAAATTAAATCAATATATTTTCTCGACACACTCACATAATTTTTTTGATTTCTTATCATATAGCTAACTACTCAGACATAATTTAATGTTAAAAAATGAAAATGTCTTAGATAGAACAACGACTTTTAGCGCGATTGAATTTAAGCATAGCTCATTGATGTTTAATGGAATTTAAATAAAGCGAATCAGGCGGAAGAAATTCCAAAAAATATTCCTACATTTCGCCAAACCAATCATTTTTCGCGAATGTCCGTTTTATTTAACTACTTGTCGCCTGCTTGAGCCAATTTATTCCCTTCAAAATCACACACTAACACGGCAATTTTGAAACAATTTGGATAGCGATTTTCCAATGTCGCAATTACGCGCTTTGCGAGTTCAACATGAAACTCGTATTCCAAACCAAGCTGTTCCATACATTCGCTAGCAAAACGGGCGGTTTCTTGTTCTGCAATCGCTGTGCAAATCTCTTCAGGCGCACCTGCCGCGCGAGCAATCTCAGCAACTAAATTCACATTCACAGGATTTCGCCCTGCGTGCGTAATCGTTTCACCTTGCGCCATTTTGGTGAGTTTGCCGACCATGCCGCCAATAATGATGTTTTGAATGCCGCACGTTTTTGCGCTATCGAGTGCAGGCGTTAAAAAATCGCCCATTTGCACAAAACAACTTTCGTCTAACCCAGGCAATTCACGCATCACAAATTTTTCAGTGCGTCCGCCTGTTGTTAAAACAACCGTAGTTTGACCTTGATTTGCGGCAACTTCTACGCCTTGCACCACACTGGCTCGAAACGCAGCAGTTGAATATGGATGCACAATGCCCGTTGTGCCTAAAATTGAAATTCCGCCGATGATACCTAAACGGTGATTGAGGGTTTTTTTCGCCATTTCCTGCCCATTTGGCACAGAAATCGTGACTTGCACTCCTTTGGTTTGCAAAATTTTTTCGGCAACAAGACGGATATTTTGCTCGATATTTTTACGCGGCACGGGATTGATTGCCGCTTCACCAATCGGTAGCCCTAAACCTGCGCGTGTGACTTGCCCTACTCCGTCGCCGCCTTTTAAAATCACAGTGTTCGGTGCATCAATCAAACAAACCTCAGCGGTTAAATGTGCGCCGTTTGTGCAATCAGGATCATCACCTGCATCTTTGACAACCACCGCATGTGCAACACCGTTTTCGATTTTGCCGTCTTGAACTGAAAAATAAACGATTTCACCATTTGGCAATAAACATTCCACATTTTCAGGTACGCGACCTTCAAGTAAGCCAAGCATTGCCGCGCGTGCCGCCGCCGCACTGCACGCGCCTGTGGTAAAGCCTTTGCGGGTGCCTTTTGGTTTTTTTTCAGTTTCCATCATGAATTTTTCTGCTGACTTTCAGCTAAACTCAAAAGCGCGTGAATTGCTGCAACGACGAGCGTTGAACCGCCTTTGCGACCGCGTGTAATTAGCCAAGGGATATTTTGCAATTGGCTCAAAGTGTCTTTCGATTCTGCTGCTGACACAAAACCTACGGGCATTCCCACAATTAACGCAGGTTTGACAGTTTCTTCGGCAATTAAACGTAGCACTTCGAGCAATGCCGTCGGCGCGTTTCCGACTGCGACAATGCCGCCGTTTAACAAACCCAAACGCTGCGCTTTTCGCATCGCTTGCACGGCGCGAGTGCTGTTCACTTCTTTTGCCTGAGCAATCACATCTTCATCAGAAATAAATTGATTTACCGTCATACCGAAATGCGCTAAACGTGGTTGTGACAAACCTACGCAAATCATTTCAACATCGGCAACAATCGGCGCACCGTTCAAAATTGCGGCAATTCCCGCTTCAACGGCGTTTGGTGAAAATTCGGTCAAGCCATTAAATTCAAAATCAGCAGTGGCGTGAATCATGCGGCGCACAACTTGCCATTCATCAGCGCGATAATTGTGCTGACCTACTTCGCGGTCAACAATTGCAAACGAATCGTGTTCGATTTGCTGACCTGCTTGCGTGAGCTGTTCGGTTTGGCTATTGATTGTGGTCATAATTTTAATGGTGATGATGGTGGGCATTTTCACGATATAAGCAACCGTCGCATTCAAGCATTTTCGGTTCATTTGGGTCGATGGCTTCAAAAACGCGCTCATCTAATAATTTAAAAATCGCCTCATCAAATCCAAAATAACTCCCGCACGCAAACGCAATTTGCGGATATTGGGTTTGCAAACGCGCCAATTGATTTTTAATGCGTTCAATTAACGCACCCGTGAATAAGTAATACGGCAAAATCACCAGTTGCGTCATACCGAGTTTGGTTTGACGTTGGACAATGGTTTCTAAACGCGGATGCGTCACGCCTGTGAATGCAATTTCCACTAACTCATGTTCGGTTTCTTCAAATAGCCAACGCGCCAATTTTGCCAGTTCACCATTTGCAACTTTATCCGACGAACCGCGCCCTAATAAAATAATGCCTGTCGTTTTCGGGTCAGGCATTGCAAGCGTTTTTAACGCGCTTTTCAACTGTTTTTGTAAAATTTCTAACATCGTTTCATTACTGCCCAAATGCGGCGCATAGACAAATTCGACTTTTGGAAATTGCAAGCGTGCATCTTCGATATGCTCAGGAATTTCAGCCTTCACATGACCAGCCGCGCTGATAATGAGCGGCACAACGACAACTTTTTCAGCCGTTTGCGCGGCACGTTGCAAGCCTTCAGGAAGTAGCACGTCAGCGAGTTCAATAAAACAAAGTTCAATGTGCCAATCGGGATGCCGCGCTTGCCATTGCGAGTGAAACTGTTCAATTTCAGCATTTCCCTCTTGATTACGCGAACCATGTCCGACGAGCAAAATAGTCGTTTTCATAAAATTTCCTTGTTAAATAAGCGGTTCATTTTCAACCACAGGCGCAGTCGGGTCGCGCAGTAAATTGACAAAATCAAACAAATTTCGGTCGGCAAGTTGCGACGGTGCGACGTTTTGCAAACTGGTAAAAATCGTTTCCAGCCGACCAGGAAATTGTTTATCCCATGTTTTGAGCATTTCTTTCATTGCTTTGCGTTGCAGATTTTCCTGCGAGCCACACAAATTACACGGAATAATTGGAAATTTTTTAAACGCCGCAAAGCGTTCAATTTCTTTTTCTCGAACGTAAGCAAGCGGACGAATGATGATATTTTTTTTGTCGTCGCTCAATAATTTAGGCGGCATAGCTTTAAGTTTTCCACCGTAAAAAATGTTCAAAAAAAACGTTTCTAAAATGTCGTCTCGATGATGACCGAGCGCAATTTTGGTAATGTTATTTTCTTCGGCAAAACCATAAAGCGTGCCGCGCCGCAAACGTGAACACAAACCGCAAGTGGTTTGCCCTTCGGGAATCACCCGTTTCACAACGCTATAAGTGTCTTTTTCAATAATGTGATACGGCACGCCTACCGTTTCAAGATATTGCGGCAAAATGTGTTCAGGAAAATTCGGTTGTTTTTGGTCTAAATTCACCGCAATCAATTCAAAATTCACAGGTGCGGTCTTTTGTAAATTGAGCAAAATATCAAGCATCGTGTAAGAATCTTTGCCGCCTGAAAGGCAAACCATAATTTTGTCGCCGTCTTCAATCATATTGAAATCGGCAATTGCATCGCCGACGCTGTGACGCAAGCGTTTTTGAAGTTTATTGAATTGATAACGTGTTTTTTGAGTTAAATCGAAATTTTCGGACATAAAAAGAAAGTAAAGCGAAAAAAGCAAAAGGTTCAAGATTTTTGTCTTGAACCTTTTTGTTTTGATAGTTGAAAAACAGAAGGATTAGGCGTTGTAACGTTGAAAAATTAACGTTGCATTTGTTCCGCCAAAACCAAAACTGTTTGACATGATTGTGTTTAATGTGACGTTTTCTTGTAATTCGCGAACAATTGGAATGCCCGCCGCACCAGCGTCCAAATTTGTGATATTGGCTGAGGCACTCAAGAAATTATTTTGCATCATCAAAAGCGAATAAATCGCTTCATTCACGCCTGCTGCGCCTAAAGCGTGACCTGTGAGGGATTTAGTTGAACTGACCCAAGGCACATTTTCCCCGCCAAACACAGCACGCAAGGCTTCTAATTCTCTGGTATCACCAACAGGGGTGCTTGTACCATGAGCATTAACATAATCGATTTTTCCCTCAATGGTCGCCATGGCTTGTTGCATACAACGCACCGCGCCTTCGCCAGAAGGTTGAACCATGTCATAACCATCCGATGTTGCGCCATAACCGACGAGTTCTGCGTAAATTTTCGCGCCGCGAGCTTTAGCGTGTTCGAGTTCTTCAATCACTAAAACACCGCCACCACCTGAAATCACAAAACCGTCACGGCTTTCATCATAAGGACGTGAAGCGGTTTCAGGCGAATCATTGTATTTTGAAGACATTGCACCCATTGCATCGAATAAAACCGACATTGTCCAATGCACTTCTTCGCCACCACCTGCAAATACCACATCTTGTTTGCCCATTTGGATTAACTCCATTGCGTGACCAATGCAATGTGCGCTCGTCGCGCAAGCGGAAGTAATCGAATAATTCACACCTTTAATTTTAAACGGCGTTGCCAAACAGGCGGTATTGGTACTCGACATTGCCCGAGGCACGCGATAAGGACCAACTTGTTTTACGCCTTTGCTACGCAAAATATCTGCGGCTTCAACGACATTTGCCGTCGAAGGGCCACCAGAACCCATGACAAGCCCCGTGCGAAAATTTGAAATTTCGCTTTCTTCTAAACCTGAATCGTCAATCGCTTGTTGCATGGCAACGTAATTGAATGCCGCACCATCGCCCATAAAACGACGAATTTTGCGGTCGATTAAATCGTCTAATTCAATTTTGATTGCGCCTTCAACTTGACTACGCAAGCCCATTTCTTTGTAGGTTTCAGAAAAAACGATGCCTGAACGCCCGTTTTTTAAAGACTCAACGACTTCTTGTTGATTATTTCCGATACTAGAGACAATGCCTAAACCAGTAACTACCACGCGCTTCATTGTTTTTTACCTTTAAAAATTTTCTGTCGAAGTAAATAAGCCCACGCGCAAATCGGTGGCTTCATAAATGACTTTTCCGTCAACTTCCATCGTCGCGTCAGCAATGCCCATTACTAATTTACGCATAATGACGCGCTTTAAATTGACACGGTAAGTGACTTTTTTTGCCGTTGGTAAAACTTGCCCTGTGAATTTTACTTCGCCAACGCCAAGCGCACGACCTTTTCCAGGTCCGCCCATCCAACATAAGTAAAAGCCAACCAGTTGCCACATGGCATCCAGTCCCAAACAGCCTGGCATCACGGGGTCGCCTTGAAAATGACACGCAAAAAACCACAAATCGGGCGTAATATCGAGTTCAGCGATAATTTCGCCTTTATCAAATGTGCCTCCTTGGTCAGAAATATGCGTAATTCTGTCCATCATCAGCATATTTGGCAAAGGCAATTGTGCGTTTGCTGCACCATATAATTCACCACGTCCCGACATCAATAATTCTTCGCGGGTGAAACTTGATTGTTTGTCCATGAGTCTTAAAACCTTTTGTAGTTATTCTTATGAGTTGCCGCGCGTCATTATCTAACAGTCGTTGAAAAAAATCAGCTCAAATTTAGACAAAATCTAGCTCAAGCGGACTTCAATTCCTTGCTCACGCATTCGTTGTTTTGCTTGTTCAATCGTATATTCACCAAAATGAAAAATACTTGCGGCTAAAACCGCATCGGCTTTGCCTTCTAAAATACCTTCCGCTAAATGGTCTAAATTTCCAACGCCGCCTGATGCAATTACAGGAACAGAAACCGCTTCGCTTACCGCTCGCGTTAACGGCAAATTGAAACCTGATTTTGTTCCGTCTTTGTCCATGCTAGTTAAAAGGATTTCACCTGCGCCAAAAGCCACCATTTTTTTTGCCCATTCAACGGCATCCAATCCCGTTGGTTTGCGTCCACCATGCGTGAAAATTTCCCAACGATTCGGTTCACCTTCTCCGCTGACTTTTTTGGCATCAATGGCAACTACAATACATTGAGAGCCAAATTTATCTGCGGCTTCTTTGACAAATTCAGGATTGAAAACAGCCGCGCTATTGATGCCGACTTTATCCGCGCCAGCGTTGAGCATTCGGCGAATGTCATCTAAAGTGCGAATGCCGCCGCCAACGGTTAAAGGGATAAACACCTCACTAGCAACTTGTTCTACAACATGAACCATCGTTGCGCGGTCATCATGCGTGGCAGTGATGTCTAAAAACGTGATTTCATCTGCGCCCTCGCGGTCGTAACGGCGGGCAATTTCAACAGGGTCGCCCGCATCGCGGATGTCTACAAATTGCACACCTTTGACGACGCGCCCGTTGTTTACATCTAAACAAGGAATAATTCGTTTTGCTAAACTCATTTTAATTTCCTAAAACGTATCCGCAATTTTTTGACCTTCGGCAAAATCTAACGTGCCTTCATAAATCGCACGCCCCGTAATTGCGCCCATAATGCCATCACCTGCCACTTTTCCAAGCGCGTGAATATCATCTAAATTCGTAATTCCACCTGAAGCAATCACAGGAATCGAAATCGCACACGCTAAACGTGCCGTCGCTTCCACATTCACACCTTGCATCATGCCGTCGCGGGAAATATCGGTGTAAATAATGGCAACTACGCCATCATTTTGAAATTGCGTAGCTAAATCAATGACATCAAACTGCGAAACCGTTGCCCAACCGTCGGTAGCCACTTTGCCATCTTTAGCATCCAAGCCAACTATCACATGACCTGCAAATTTTGCCGCCATCTCACGGACAAATTGCGGTTCTTGCACCGCTTTCGTGCCGATAATGACATATTGCACGCCAGCATCTAAATACGCTTGAATCGTTGCTTCGTCACGAATGCCACCGCCAATTTGCACAGGCAAATTCGGATAAGCTTTTGCGATTGCAGTCACGACTTCAGCATTACGCGGTTTGCCTGCAAATGCGCCATCTAAATCCACTAAATGAATGCGTTTTGCGCCAGCATCAACCCAACGTCCTGCAACTTCAACGGGATTGTCTGAAAATACGGTGTCATCGTCCATGCGTCCTTGACGCAAACGCACACATTTTCCTTCTTTTAAATCAATGGCTGGAATCAGTAACATAAAATTTTTCCTTGAATTTCAATTTGATAAGTTTTTTATTTTTGAGCATTAAGCCATTTTTGCGCGAGGGCAAATAACGCACCTAAGTCTATTTCCGCAGAGAGTTCTTTTTGATAAGGCGCATTCGCTAAACACTGCCCTACGCCATTTTTAAACGGCGCATCTTTTAAAGATTGATCCAGATAATCAAGCCATGCACGCCCAGTTAAACTGCTAATTTTATCTTTTTCGCTCATACGGTTAATCGCAACGCGGCGTAATAAAATCGAAAGTTCACGCACTTTTTCTAAAGGTGTCAGGTTTTCATTTTTTTCTAATTGCAACAATAATTTCTGAGCCTCTTTAATGGCTGTTTTTTTGAACAATTTTTGCAAGAACGCAATTAAAAAATAGCTAATTATCGGCACAAAAATAATTAGCAGCCACCAACCTAATGCGGGTGGAAACCAGCCAATTTGCTCAGGTAAATGAATGTCTCGAAGCGGTAAATCTTGAACAGGTGGCATTTTTTAGCGTTGGCAATTGGGACAAAAAACGGTGGTGCGATTAGCGAGGCGTATTTCCGTTAGGGGTTGCGAGCATTTTGTACAAGGTTGATTTGCGCGTCCATAAACGTGTAATTGTTGTTGAAAATAGCCTGCTTTTCCTTCGGCGTTCACAAAATCGCGCAACGTCGTTCCGCCTTGCTCGACTGCGCTGGCAAGTACCGCTTTAATTTGAAAAACTAAGTTTTCACAATCTTGCGCTGATAAATCTCCTGCATGTCGCGTTGGTGCAATGCCCGATAAAAACAAAGATTCATTGGCATAAATGTTTCCCACACCCACCACAACTTTACCATTCATCAAAAAAGTTTTAATTGGAACTCGTTTGCGCCGCGATAATTGGAACAATAAAGCAGACGTAAAATCATCAGTCAGCGGTTCAACCCCTAATTCGCGCAACAATGGATGTTTTAACACCTCGCCCGTTGCCCAAATCATTGCCCCAAAACGTCGTTGGTCGTTAAATCGCAGCGCGGTATTTTCATCAAAAATAATATCAACATGGTCGTGCAAATTTACAGGCGCATGAGCAGGGACAATTCGCAAATTACCTGACATTCCCAAATGGACAATTAACACGCCATCTTGTGTATGAATTAACAGATATTTTGCGCGACGTTCAACATTTTGAATGAGTTGTCCGCATAAATTTTGTTCAAAATTATCGGCAATTAGCCAGCGTAATTGCCTTTGACGAACCAGCACGTTTTCGATGGTTTTACCCACAATATGTGGTGCAATGCCGCGTTTCGTGGTTTCAACTTCGGGTAATTCAGGCATAACTTTAATGTTCTATTCCATGATCAATAGGGGCTTCTTCGCCATGCCCCGCCGCTTCACCGCCATGTATGCTTGCTTCATGATGCGAGCCACCTTCGTGACCACCATGACTGCCAAAGAAAAAATGTCCTAAGCCAAACAAATCGACCATTAAAATCACAACCATCAACATTTGTGTTCGGGCGTTGATTCGCTCTAACAAACTTTGATGTTTTTCATATTTTGCAAACAATGCTGGAACCAAATGCTGGGTAAATTCATATTGAAAAAACCGTTTTGGCAACGAGGTAATCATAATCGTCATCGGAATAAAAAAAATCGTAGTGACCAACAAATACGGTTCTAAAAATTCGATTAACTCAAATAACAATTCAAAAATTTCTGCAAAAAAATGTGCCATGTTGTCATCTCAAACGCGAGGTCAAAAAACTATTCATTAACAGTTGAAAATAGTTGGAAAAATTAAGCGTTAATTAGTGTTATCCATCACGTCTTTGCCCGTGTCTTTACCATCGTGAATCAAATAATCACGTTGTTGGAAATAAGAGTTTTTAATAAACTCGTAATTGTCACTTGAGGCTTCATCAATGACTTTTTCTGCGCCAAGCATGTCAGCACGAGAATCTAATTTTTCGACTGCGCTTGTACCGCTACTAATTGCCGTTGCCGCTGTGCCTGTGCTTAAACCCAAAACACCAAAACCAACATAATTGGATGGATCCATTGCAGCATCTCCAAGCATTCCTACTAAACCGCGTGGTGAACTAGGACCAAAAAGTGGCAAAACTATATATGGTTCAGCAGGTACGCCCCAAACCCCCAAAGTTTGATCGAAATCTTCTTTATGTTTTGGTAAATCAATCATATCTGCAACATCAACAAAACCACCTACACCTGCAACGGAATTGACAAGAAAACGCGAACCGTCTAAACCTGCTTGTGCAAATTTAAGCTGCAATAAATCGTTAATAAAAACGCCAATATCATCGATATTGCTAAAAAGATTGGTGACACCTTGATCTGCAAACGAAGGCATTACAAAGTGATAACCTTGTGCAAGGGGTTTTAAAACATAAGTGTCAGCACGATCGTTAAAAGACTGCACGTCACGATTCCAATTTTCCATTGGGTCACGTTCATCTTTTATTGCGCCCGTACACGCAACTAATGAACTCAGCAAAGTCGCACTCACCAAACGCACCACAATTTTCTTTTTTTGCATTTTAAAAATCTCCGAGATGACTATTATTTTTATTAGATGGTTTTTTTCGCGTAACATAGCACAGATAGTGGCTTGCATCGAGTAGCAGGCTTGTTTATTTCACACTGATGAGATTTTTAGTTAATGCAAATGCCGATAATTCCTTTAGAAAAACGCTTTCGTGGTTATTTGCCTGTGGTCGTCGATATTGAAACGGCAGGGTTTAATCCTAAAAAAAATGCGTTACTTGAAATTGCAGCCGTGATTGTCGAGTTAAATCAAGAAGGAAATCTCGTTGCTACTGAGCGTTACAGCGCACACGTTATCCCTTTCAAAAATTCAGAACTCGATGAAGCGGCTTTAAAATTCACAGGCATTGACCCGTATCATCCATTTCGAATGGCAATTGAAGAAAAAGCCGCTTTAGAAATGATTTTTAAGCCGATAAAAGATGCTATTAAACGAAATCATTGCACTAAAGCGATTTTAGTCGGACACAATCCCGCATTTGATATTAGTTTTTTAAATGCTGCCGCGCATCGTTGCCAATTGAAAAAAAATCCATTCCATCCTTTTAGCACTTTTGATACGGCAACTTTAGGCGGTTTAGTCTATAAACAAACGGTTTTGGCAAAAGCCGCACAAGCTGCTGGTTTGCATTGGGAAAGTGATAAAGCGCATTCGGCGTTATATGACGCGGAAAAAACCGCCGAACTTTTTTGCATGGTGATTAACCGTTGGAAGCATTTAGAATCGCTTGATACAAAACAAACTGATACACAAGAAACTACGGAATAATTTTTACAAATTTTAATTTTTATGAAACTGGCTACTTTTACTTATCAAAATCAAACTCGCATCGGCGCAGTGGTTGACAACGAAATTGTCGATGGACTTGCAAATCCAAATCTACCCACCGACATGATTGCCTTTTTAGAACAAGGCGAAAATGCAAAAAATCTTTTGCAGAAATTAGTTGAAAGTGGTCAGCATCGATTGCCACTTTCTGATGTGCAATTACTTGCACCGATTCCCAGACCGCGTAAATTTTTAGGCATTGGTTTAAATTACGCTGACCATGTTGATGAAACGGGTTTAGAAAAACCTGAATATCCGATGTTTTTCACCAAACAAAGCAGTTGCGTGATTGGCAATGGCGCGGCAATTGAAATTCCGCCCGTGTCTGAAAAAGTGGATTACGAAGGCGAATTAGCGTTTGTGATTGGTAAAAAATGTAAAAACGTTCCCGTTGAAAAAGCACATGAAATGATTGCAGGTTTTACGATTGCCAACGATGTGACGGTGCGTGATTGGCAATTTCGCACGCCCACTTGGACGCTTGGAAAATCTTTTGATACGCATGGACCTTTAGGTTCTTGGCTTGTGACTGCAGATGAAATTGCAAATCCGCACGCGCTGAATTTAAAAACATGGGTGGATGATGAATTACGTCAAAATTCAAATACTTGTTACATGATGTTTAATTGTTACGAAATGATTGCTTATCTGTCACAAGCAATGACGCTTGAAGTCGGCGACGTAATTACCACAGGTACGCCAAGCGGTGTAGGGGTAAAAATGAAACCGCGTGGCTATTTAAAAGCGGGGCAAACGGTGAAAATTGAAATCGAAAACATTGGCACCTTAGAAAATGTTGTGCGAGCTGCCTAAAAATTTGCGAGATTTCTTATGACACCCAATGCCGCAATTCTTTTTGAACCTGATGCTTATTTACTTTCTGAACCCAAATTGATGGGACGGCAGGCAGCAGGCAATAGTTTTTTACGCGCTGCTGTAAATGGTCGAGAGGAACATCAACTGTTTGCTTACACACCAAATCAACGCTCTGCCGAAGTATTTTCACAACTCACCAAACAAATTGATCCCACGGTAAAAGCCCATTGGATTCCCGCTGATCGTTTAGATTTACTTACTCAAGTTGGCACATTGTATATGCCAGGTCCTGGTTTAAATGCAGCCGCGTCAGTGCGTTTGCGTGCAGGTTGCGCGGCATATTCACTCGTTGGTGTAACACATACTACCGCTTCACATTTAGCAATGGATTCGATTACAGGACTTTTGGCTGCGCCTGTGATGCCGTGGGACGCACTCATTTGTACTTCTCATGCGGTTTTAGAAACCGTTAATTTATTACTTAACGCTGAAATTGAATCTTTAAAATGGCGATTTGGCAGCGAACTTGAAATCACGTTGCCACAACTGCCGATTATTCCGCTTGGCATTCATTGTGATGATTTTGAATTTTCGCCTGACCATCGCGCCATTGCTCGCGCAGCATTAAATATCAACGATGATGAAATTGTGCTGTTATTTGTCGGTCGTTTATCTTTTCATGCGAAAGCACACCCGCACGCGATGTATCTTGCCGCACAAGAGGTTGCCAAAAGTACAGGGAAAAAAATCACGCTTTTGCAATGTGGTTGGTTTGGTAACGACGCGATTCAAGCGAGTTTTGTCAATGGTGCAGCGCAATTTTGTCCGAATGTGCGAGCCATTTTTGTTGATGGGCGTAATCCTGAATTAGCCAAACAAAGCTGGGCAAGCGCGGATATTTTTATTTCCTTGTCAGACAACGTGCAAGAAACATTCGGCATAACACCAATTGAAGCAATGGCAGCGGGCTTGCCTGTAATTGTGAGTGATTGGAATGGATATAAAGATACGGTGCGTGACGGAATTGATGGTTTTCGCATTCCAACCTGGATGCCGCCGCCGCAATTAGGTGAGCATTTAGCCAAAATGCACGAAACAGGCACTATCAATTACGATATTTATTGCGGTTTAAGTTGTCAGACGATTTCGATTTCAATGTTTGCGTTAATCGAAAAATTAACGGCACTAGTGAAAAATCCAACATTGCGGCAAAAAATGAGTGCGGCAGCAAAAATGCGAGCAAAAACCTATTTTGATTGGCGCGTGATTTATCCACAATATCAAAATCTGTACACTGAATTACAAACGCAACGTCTCGCGGCACAAAAAAATTTGCAATGGCGAGCCAAAATAAATCTTGCCCCAAAAGCGAGCGCAAATCGTCTCGATCCGTTTTACACCTTTGGACACTATCCAACACAATTCATTCAAGGACAAAATACCGTCATGTTGCAACGCACAGACGCATTGCACGCTTATGGTGAGTTAATGAAAAACCCGCTTTTTAATTACGCTGGGCAAGTTTTACCTGCTGTTTCAACTGTTGAAAAAATTGTGAACACATTAAAATCAATGGATTTAACGTTAAATGAGATTGCACAACTGAGTGGTTTAGAATTAGGGACAACGGTTTTAGCGGTCGCAGTTTTGGTAAAAATGGATTTACTGCGTTTGAACTGATTAGTAGTTGCTTTGGTTTATACTAGCGCGACTTTTTGAATTATTTGGAGAATTTTTATGCGTTTAATCGTGTTGTTATTGAGTTTGTTGTTTATTTCATCACCTGCTTTTGCGGAAGAAGGTGGCGGACATGGCGGCGGAGAAAGTTCAGCAGGTGGTATTCAATATATTGAAATCACACCGAAATTTGTGGTGAATTTACTTGAACCCAAAAAATATTTATCTATCAATATGCAATTGCTTATCGAGGGTGCAGGTGCTGACGCGCTAATTAAAAAACACATGCCTGCCATTAAACATGAATTGATTATGCTTTTTAGTGACCGTTCAATTGAAAGTTTGCAATCGATGGAACAACGCGAAGCATTACGCCAAGCAGCAGTTGAAACGATTCACAAAACTATCGACAAGGCAGAAGGTATCGAAGAAGAAGCACTTGATCCTGCTACTGCGCCAACAACAGGTCATGCGAAAAAAGAGAAGAAAAAAGATTATTCAAAATTACCTAGCGGTGGTTTTAAAGACGCATTTTTCACTGAATTCTTAATGCAATAATTTCAGTGGCGTTAATTTCGCTTTCAACTCTTCTAGCTGCTGCGCTGTATATGGCACAGCAGCAAATTTTCCCCAAATTGGCGCAGCCCATGCTTTATCATTGCGATAACGCACCACATGATGCACATGCAATTGCGAAACGATATTACCAATTGCTGCGATATTAAGTTTGTCGGCTTGAAAAATTGTCGCTAATTTTTCTGCTAAATAACTCGATTCTTGAATCAACGTCATTTGTTCAGCTGATGTGAGTTGATAAATTTCTTCAACATTTTCCCGTTCAGGTACCAAAATAAACCAAGGGAATTGGCTGTCATTCATCAAAAGCAATTGGCACAATTCAAATTTGCCAAGCAAAATGCAATCTTTTTCGAGTTGTGAATGTAATTTAAAAGACATAAGCGTTTTTTATTTTGAGTTGTAATCAAATAGTTTGCATTTCAAAAATCACCACACTGCGACTTTCTTTGCTAAATTCCACACCGACTAAATGAATGGGCTGATTTAACGCTAGATATTTTTGCGCGTAATTTTTATCGAGAAGTTGCTGCAACGCTTTGCCTTCAGGAACCAACTCAACGACTTTGAATTCAAACAAATAAATGTTTTCGTTAAATTTTACGGTCATATCAATGCGCCCGTAATTGGTCGTATCTTCTGAGATAATGTCTAAACCTAGCGCGGCAAAATACGAATAAAAAACGCTCGCGTAATAACCTTCATATTGAGCAATCGGATTGTTGCGATACCAATCGTGCGGAATGCTAGCGAAAAAGGCAGTGAATAAATTTTTTAAGCCTTCAAAATCATTTTCTAAAAGTAAATCATAAAGCTGCACAGCATGAACACTGTAAGCACTTGAATGCGCGGTCAACGCATACAACATCGCTTCGTTCAAACTACTTTTTACTTCATAGTTAGGATAGCGCAATTTATATTGCGTCATCGATGGCAACACGCGAACAGAATCAATCGTCAAATAACCCGCTTGAAATAACAACGCTTCTGTTGCAATTTGCTCAACATCAAACGCTGAAAGTAGCGATTCAGCGGCAAACATTTTGTCAAGATTTGGCGTGAAAGTTTTACGTTTGGTAAGCAAATCAATTAAAAAAGTTGATGAACCTGTTTCAAACCAATGGGCTTTAAACAAGCGTTTTTCAAACAGTAACAACACATCAAACGGGTTATAAACGGATTTTCCTGTCCAGTTGTAACCGTTGTACCAATGGCGAATTTGCGCTCGATCTAAACCTTCCAGTTCTGGTGCAAAAATTGTGTCAATGTCTTCATCGGTATAACCACAAATTGCAGAATATGGCACATCGACGGTGATGTCATCGAGATTATTTAGCCCTGAAAATAAACTCACTTTGCTAAATTTTGAAACGCCCGTGAGCATAGCAAATTTAACGTGCGCGTCAGAATCTTTAATCACCGAGTATAAATTTCGCAAGCCGTCTCGAATTTCTTTGGCAAGTTCAGGCTTTTGTAAATTGTCCAAAATCGGTTTGTCGTATTCATCAACTAAAATCACAACGCGCTTGCCTGTTTTTTCGTGCGCGGTGCGAATTAAAGTTTGAAAACATCTTTTAGTGGAAAGTTCGCCGCAATCGATTTGCAGTGCTTTTTGATTCACTTTAAGCAAATCTTGAATTGCGTCATTCAACTCATCGATATTTTTAACAACACCCGCCCCAAAACTTAATCGGATCACAGGAAATTTAACCGACCAATCCCATTTATCGTAAATGTACAAGCCCTCAAATAATGTTTGATTACCCGCAAATAATTCGCCAATCGTGTCAATCAACAAACTTTTCCCAAAACGGCGCGGACGCGATAGAAAATAATGCGAACCTTGCGTGACTAATTTTTCAATCAACGGTGTTTTGTCAACGTAATAACAATTTTCTTCGCGGATTTTTGCGAAAGTTTGAATGCCAATCGGTAATTTTTTTTTGTTCATTTCATGCTTGTCGCGCTTTATCAATCATTTTGCTGGTGGAATGACCTTCGACAAATTCTAAAATTTTCACTTCACCGCCATTCGCAATAACCGCTTCACCGCCCACGACTTCTGAAACTTGATAATCGCCACCTTTAACTAAAACATCGGGAAGCAAACGGTTATAAAGACGCTCAGGCGTTTCTTCGGCAAAGGAAACCACCCAATCTACACATTCGAGCGCGGCTAAAACTGCCATTCGTGCTTGTAATTCGTTAATCGGACGCGAATCTCCCTTTAACATTTTCACGGATTCATCTGAATTCACCGCAACAATCAAACGGTCGCCAAGTGCTTTCGCCTGTTGCAAATAAGTAATATGACCAATATGTAGCAAATCAAAACAGCCATTAGTCATGACCAATTTTTCACCTTGAGCTTTGGCGCGTTGCATAATTTGCACTAATTCATCTTCGCAAACCACTCCAAATGCCACCCGATGTGGGTGCATTTCGCGAGCAAGTTCAAGCGTAGAAACTGTTGAAGTACCGACTTTTCCAACCACGATACCTGCGGCTAAATTCGCTAAATACATCGCGTCATGCAATGGTAAATTCACCGCCAAACCTAACGCCATGACCGCAATTACAGTATCGCCAGCACCTGTAACATCAAAAACATCTTTGGCTTGCGCTGGCAAAGTGTGCGTTGAATTGGCATCAATCAAACTCATGCCAGCTTCGCCGCGTGTGAGTAATAAATTTTCAATTTGGTGCGAAGCGAGTAAATCACGCCCTTTTTGAATTAGCGTTTCAATATCGCCGTCACCGACAACGGCTTTTAATTCGCCTAAATTTGGCGTAATTAAATCGGTATTTTTGTAACGCGAATAATCCGTGCCTTTGGGGTCAACGAGCGTTTTTAACTGCGCGTTTTTGGCAGCAAAAATATAATCGCTCACATTTTTAAGCGTACCTTTGCCGTAATCCGAGAAAACTGCCACCGTGTTTTTAGATAAATGTTGATGCAATTTCGCGGCTAATTCGTCATGAAAAAACTTGAGCGGTGTTTCTTCAAAATCAATCCGAATCAATTGTTGATGTTGCGAAAGCACGCGCAATTTACAGATTGTGTGCAAATTTTTCGCCACGACAAAATCACATTCAACGCCTTGCGCTTGCAATAAATGTTGTAACTGCACGCCATCCGAATCGTCACCGATTACACCCAAAAGTGTGACGTTGCCGCCAAGTTTGGCAATGTTTAACGCGACGTTTGCCGCACCGCCGACACGTTCTTCAATGTCTTTAACTTTGACAACAGGCACGGGAGCTTCAGGCGAAATGCGCGAAGCATTCCCTGACCAATAACGGTCAAGCATCACGTCACCGACGACTAAAATTTGCGCGGTTGAAAAATCAGGCAGATTCGCAAGCATTTAAATTTTCCTCAACCGCGCCACACCAATAGTGACCAATTAAAATATGGGTTTCTTGAATTCGTGCTGTAATTTTTGACGGCGCGGTAATTAAATGCGTAGCAAATTGCGAGAGCGTACCGCCAGTTTCGCCGGTCAGTGCAATGACATTCATACTTTTAACTCGTGCAATTTGCGCGGCTTGCACCACATTTTTGCTATTTCCAGACGTTGAAATGGCAATCAATGTATCACCAGCGTTGCCAAGTGCTTCAATTTGCCGCGCAAACACGCTGTCAAAATCAAAATCGTTAGCGTGCGCGGTCAAAATTGAACTGTCTGTTGTGAGCGCAATCGCAGGCAAAGCACGGCGTTTGAGTTGATAACGCACCACAAATTCAGCCGCGATATGTTGCGCGTCTGCCGCACTGCCACCATTTCCACAAAGCAAAACTTTATTGCCATTTTGAAACGTCTTAATGAGCAATTTAGCTGCATTTTCAACAGCTTCACTGCACGATTGCGCGAGTTGTACAACTTGCAAATGTTCATTTAATTCTTGATTAAAATTTTTCACAGCATATCCAAGTTAATTAACCACTTTATGCCCACGATTTCGCATACAACTTGAATAGGCGCGTTTATATTCTTCTTCTGCTGAAAAACCTTGCTTTGCCGCCCCACCGAATGCCCCAGCCGCTGCGCCCATTGCTGCGCCCGTACCTGGGCTGCCTGTAAAAGCCCCAATTGCCGCGCCTGCTGCGCCACCAACTAAACCGCCTACACCTGCCCCGATTGCTGTTTCTTTTGCCGTGCCACCACTTGCTTGACCAGCTAATTGCTGACACTCTTGCATATCTTGATTGATATAACGTGCGTTTGGGTCATTGTAAGAATCCACCGTTGGAGTCCAACCGCCCGCGCTGTAGCAACCTGAAACCAATAAGCCTGTAAGTGAGATAACACTAAATTTAACTATATTCATGATTTTCAACCTTTAATTCTCGTGCAAAAATTTAAATTGTCTTATACAAAGTGAGTGACAATAAATAGCAACACACAGATAAATTACCACTAATCGCCGTGTTTACGGTTTGCGAAAAGCAGCTACACTAAACCTTCGATGGGTACTCAGCCACCGAGTTTCATTTTTTCAATGAAACATGCAATACGCTGCTCCTAATAAATTTTTTAGAATTTTAACACAAACAAAAAAACCGCCCTTCGAGTTTCCTCAAAGAACGGTTTTTCACATAACGTCACCACAAAAAAACAAAGCCCGCTTTTTTAGCGGCGGAGCTTTGTTTGATACAAAGGAGAATTCAAGTAACAAGTGCAATTTTCAAACTATTTCTTTTGGTATGTACCACGCCCACAGCTAATACCTTTACGAATAATTGCAGCAACTTGATTTTCACTAAATGATTTCAAAAATAATGAAATCGTTATTGCTTTATTGCTTTATTGCTTGCACTAAAATCAGTCGAATTTCCAACATTGACATAATTACTCAAACCATCAAACGAAAACGCTTTCCCTCTAACCCTCTCAACACATTGCGGATTGCCGTTAATCGAGCCATCGTGACCATTACCGCTGTTGTCTTTTGCGGTATCATCAAACGACCAATGCGCCACCAGCCCGTCAGTTGTGTCGGCGTGGGCGTGTGGTTGAATTCCCATGCAAAGCAACAAGGTGATGGCGGTGGTTAGGAGTTTTTGTTCATGGTTTTAGTCCTCGTTGAATTTAAAAATGGATTTCGTAGGGGCGCACCTGTGTGTGCGCCCTGCATTTCACGCAACCGCGATTATAATCGTTTCATCATCAACGTTGCGTGCATCATCAACGTTGCGTGCATTGGAGGGCAGACACTGGTAATTCTAATTTAAACCGCTTTACACTTTGGTTAACAAAGTGTAGATTTAAGCAAAATAGTTTTACTGAACAAAAATATAAATTATGAAACTCTATGATTTTCAACAATATATAACGAATCGTTGCAAAGAATTAAATATGAGCATCAGCGAATTATCGAGACAATCAAACATTTCTCGGCAAGCGATGCACAAAATTATGAATGACCACACCAATTCGCCACGACTTTCAACCATTGTGGCAATGGCTTATGCGTTAAAAATATCGCCAATTCATTTGTTTCGTCTCTTGTTAAATGACACGGAATTGCCCAGTTACACCAGTGATGGCGCGAAAATAGAAGGAGATGGGGCGAGCTTTGCCGATGTAACCTATCCTGATAATTCGAATGTACCTGTGAATCAAACGTTTATAAAAATATGGCAAATCCAAAATGTAGGGGATGTGGATTGGGAAGGTCGGCAATTTATTTGCGTTGATACAGTACCGATTATCAATGTGGATTTACCCGAAGGCATAAAGCCGCCACCGAACAGTTTAGGATTAACGCCCACATCCCGAACAGTTTCAATGCCATTCACAAAATCAGGCGAAATCGCTCAAATTGTGGTCGAATTTACTGCGCCGTCTCATCCTTGCAGCGTGTTTTCATATTGGAAAATGATTGATTCCGAAGGGGCGTTTTGCTTCCCTAATTTGGTTGGCTTATATTGCCACGTCAACGTGATTGCAATTTGAAAAATATGATGTTTACCGAAATTGATGAACTAAAAAACCGCCTTGATAATTTGCGCCCATTGCCAACGCACACGGCTCGCAGCTTGCACGAACAGCAAGTTTTAGAATGGACATATCATTCCAACGCGATTGAAGGCAATACGCTGACTTTAAAAGAAACCAAAATTGTTTTGGAAGGCATTACGATTGGCGGCAAGTCGTTGCGTGAACATTTTGAAGTCATCAACCACAAAGAAGCGATTGATTACGTCGAAGGCATCGTTGAAATGCAGAATGCACTCAACGAATGGCAAATCAAATCCATTCATCATTTGGTGCTAAAAAATGTTGATGATAAAAATGCAGGCGTGTATCGCCAAGAAAATGTCGTGATTTCTGGCGCACAACACACACCGCCGCATTTTTTAGAAGTTCCGCCTGCAATGGAAAAGCTCATAACGTGGTATCAAAATTCAGGTGAATTACATCCCGTCGAACGTGCAGCAAAACTTCATGTTGATTTTGTTGGCATTCATCCTTTTGTGGATGGCAACGGACGGACTTCTCGGTTGTTGATGAATTTTGAATTGCTACGCATGGGTTATTTGCCAGTGATTATTCCCGTTGAAAAACGTTTCGATTATTACGACGCATTAGATACGGCGCACACGTCGGGGAATTATTCGCCGTTTCTTGAGTTAGTTGTGTTGTTGGAAAAACAAACGTTAGAGCGTTATTTACTCATTGTTGCTGTTTAACCATTCAATTTACTTTTCAAAATGTTATGCAATGCTTTTACCCCCCTCCCGCAAAATTCAAGCCAACTTATTGATTTTACTGTTTTTATCGCTCTCGCAGAATGCGTTATCAGACGATGCGATTGAATTAGAAGCAATGCACATTGTCGCCGAGCCTGAAGATTATTTTGTCGAAGAGGCAAATACCGCAACACGCAATGCAACCTTAGCGCCTTCAATCACTTGGAATTATGCCCAAACAGGCAAATTGACCAGCGAATTTGAATACAATCACGACACCCAACCGTATCGTTTTGATAACGTTTATGTGAAAGAATGCGGGGTAATTTATGACCAATCTTACGATGCAAATAGTTTCAGAACTAACGGTTACATTCGCCCTGATTTGATGGCGCAATATCGCTGGCATAATTGGGATTTGCGTTTGAATATCGAAAACTTACTCGATAAACGTTATGTAGCGAGTTCGATTTATGACGATACGGTTGTACAAGGTAATCGGTTGTTTTTAAATGCACATTTACCGCCCGTTTCCATTAAATACATTTAGCCGACGTGACTATGTCCAAGCAATGTTCCCGTTGCAAAAGCCAAATCAATCAGCGAAATTTGATAATCGGTCACAGCGCGAACTTCACGCAATTGCGCGTCACCTAAACGAGTGAGTGTTTCTAACACTTCGGTCATGGTTCGCAATCCTTCTCGAAATTGTTTTAACTCAGCGTCGTAATTTAAGCCCGCTAAAATCACATTTTGCCGCGCCGCTAAAATGCGTTGCCAATTCTGTTCGGTATTATCGAGCGCGTCGTAAATTTCACGTTTTACAGTCAATTCACGCAACTGTTGGGTACTTAAACGCTGTACTCGCTCTTGCACCGCGCGTTCTAATTTGGCTTTGCGTAATTCGTTGGAAAGCGGAATTTCAACGCGCATTCCCACCGTCCAATCTGAATAATTCCCGTCGATAGCTTGATTAAACGCGCCATCAAATGACCCCGTGTCTCGTCCGAGTGAGCCGTAACTGTAATCAAGCATAAACAGCGGCAAGGTTTGATTTTTCAAATAATCAATTTTGGTTAAATCGGCGGCAAGTTTGAGTTCTAATTCCAAAAGTTCTAAACGACCAGAAAGGGCTTTTTGTATCAATTCTTCCCGTTCAAAATCAAAATGCAACAGCGTCGGCGTAGTTTGCGGCACGATTAAGGTTTTAGAATCCAACGGATATTGGGTGTCGTTGAGCAATAATTTCAGTTGTCGTTGGCGAATTTTCAGCGTGGTATTTGCCGTAATCAGCGCGTCGCGTCGCTCTGCAACGCCAATTTCTGCGCGATTGGTTTCAATTGCAGCCGTCAAGCCATTTGCGACCCGTTTTTTGACCATTTCCAAATTGTCTGCCGCATTTTCATATTGCTGACGGCGCACATCCAATTCACCCCATGCTTGATAAACTTGCCAATAAGCGCGTTCAGTTGCCGCTAAAACCCGAATTGCTTGCAAGCGCGTTTTCACATCAACGGCTTGCTGTTCATATTTTGCAATTCGGATTCCTGCCACATTGGCATCAATCCCCCCATCACGCAAAAGCGGCTGACTAATCGAAAAACGAAGCGCGTTTTGATATTGCGTTGACGGCACGCCTTTAAATTGTTTTTTCTCATCAAAGGGCGAACTTAAGGTCACTTTCGCACCTGTGCGAAGCGGAATCACAACGCCCGCTTCCATGTCTAAAACTTGCGTTAATTGTTCAATCGCGGTGAGTTTGTCAGTTTCATTTTTAAGTAGCGAACTGCTGTTATTTGTTGGCGTAAAAGTCACCACATCCATATTCTGTTTGGGGGTGTCTTTTCTGCCATATTTGGCTTTGGCAAAAATCAAATCATCAAATTTTGCTTCTTCTTCGCTGACTTGCGCGGCGGCAATTTTCGGGTCGATTTCGGCAATTTTTAAATCCAAATTATTTTCCAACGCTAAAGCGCGAATTTTCGCAATCGTTAAACTGCTAGATTCTTTTGGCTCAATTTTTTCAACTGCTTTGGTCGGATTTTGAGCAATTTCAACGCCACGCTGTTTAAATTTTGGCATCGCTTGTTCAATCGTTTCAGGCGTTTTTTTGCTGATTTCTGAAAGTGCGACACCTTCATCTTTATTTTCAATGCGTTGTACCGCTTTTTGCATCGCTGGGGCAAAATCTGACCCGTTGAAATAATAGCTACAACCCGTTGTGCTAACGCTGAGAATTAACGCGATTTGCCAATGACGCTTTTTTAAAATTCCTTTTTTCACGGCTTATTTCTCCAACTTTTCAGGGGTATAAACAGGGGGAAACGCATTCAGTTGTCGCCATAATTCATAAGCCATCGTGACGCGATTGAGCAAAATCCAACCTTCGACGCGCACGCCTTGGCGCAAAAAACGCTCCGAAGGCCAAGTTTCAGAGTTTTCATCAGGCGTTAGTAAAACACGAAATTTTCCTTTGCCGTCATCGGTTGCATCAACAAACGCGACGTTGCCGCCAAAAGTTCCCACCGCCACTTCTGGCCAACCGCCAAATTGCAGCGCAGGCCAACCTTCAAATTGCAAACGCGCGTGCCGACCTTTCGTAATCAGCGTGACATCGTTGCCGTTGACCCAAAGTTCAACCGCTTTCACGTCTGCATCAGGCACTAAAGTTAAAAGCGCGTCGCCTTGTCGTACTAAATCACCTTGTGGATTTGCCAGCAAACGTAACACACTACCATCACGCGGAGCTTTAACCGTTTGCGAATGTTGGCGCGAAACATCCACTTCATTTTTCAGCAAACTGGCGCGACTGTCTTCGAGTTCACTTTGCACTTTATTCATGGACGCAGTTGCAGAGTTAATTCGCGCCTGCGCGTCAGAGCGAATGCGCCCAATTTCTGCTTCGGCCGCGCGTTGTTCGGCAAGTGCGCCTTTTAATGTAGCTTGATTGCTATTTAACGTGCGTTGTGCAATTACTTGGTCTCGCGTGGCAACTTCATGTTCGCGTTTAGACACTAAGCCATCTGCAAGTAACCGTTCTAAGCGTTCAATTTGAAAATTTGCGGTTTGCAACGTCGCTTGTGCTGAAACCACACTTTCTTGCGCTGAATTTGCCCGTTGCCTTGCGACATCTAAACGATATTGCGCGGTCGCAATTTGCAAATCTCGCGTCGCAATTAAATTGTCAATTTGTGATTTGTAAGCGCGTAATTCATCTTCTTTTGCACTGAGTTTTGATTTTGCCGCATCGCGCTGTTGCGTTAAACGCGGTAATAACTCGGGGTCAACATCAGAAATTTCAACTAAAATATCGCCTGCTTTGACTTTTGAACCTTCTTTGACAAACCATTTCACCAGCCGTCCACCAATCGGCGCTTCAACATTTTGTTGCCGTTCAATCGGTGCAAAAGCGGTTACTTTTCCAGAGGCGCGAATGTTTTGCTGCCACGGGGTCATCAATAAAATAGGTGGAATAATTAAAAATAGCGCGACGCATAAACGAGTTAAAACACTGACTGTGCGAGGCGTTCTTGCGGCATTAAGCGCAGTCAAACGTGAATATGATGTTTTCATGCTTGCGTTTCCTCCATTGAAATAACACGTTCACAACGTGACGCAATTTGTGGTTTTTTCGTGAAAATAAGCAAAGTCGTTTTCATTTCAAACAAATAATTTAAAGCGCAATCAAGCGTTTTTTCGTCAAATTCATCAAGAAAACCATCAAGAATAAGTAGTGCAGGTTGATTTATCGTTGCACGCGCTAACATCAGCAAGCGTTGTTGCGTTTTTGAAAGCGGCGAACCTGCTTCAGAAAGCGGCAAAGACAAGGTTTTTCCAAATTGCGTATGCAATTTTTCAAACAAACCTAGCGCGTTAAGTGATTTTTCAACTTGTGCGCGTTCAATGTTTTCGCGTCCAAGCAAAACATTTTCCAGCAACGACCCTTCAATAATTTCAATTTCGTTCAACAGCGAAATTTGTTCACGCAACGCTGGCAAATGAAACGATGGCAATTTGATATTTTCAATTTCAATATCGCCTTTTTGCGCTTGCCTCAAACCAAATAACACTTCACAAAGCGTTGATTTTCCACAACTCGCTTGTCCTAAAAACGCAACTTTTTCACTAGCGGCAATTTGAAAATTTACATTATTTAAAATGGCTGGCATTGAGGGATAATGAAAAGAGAGATTTTTTCCCGTGAGCGAAACGGCTGACGGTAAATTCACCGCTTGCCCTTTTTCATTTTCTAAAGGCAAATCCAGCAAATGTCCGATTTTATCAACGGCGGTGAGTAAATCGTAAAAACTTTCTAAATGTTTGCCGAATTTAATCAGCGACGCTAAAACCGTTGAAACAATCAATTCCGCCGCGACGAGTTGACCGAGTGTTAATTGTTTTTCAATCACCAAATAACCGCCAATGGAAAGCAAACCTGTATTTGCAATCGCATAAAGCGTGACTGAACCCATAATTTGCCGTAGCAAAATCTGATAATGGGATTTTTTTTCGGTTAAATAATTATTCGACAAAATATCAGTTTTTTCTTGCGCGAATTGTTCGCCTGTTGCAGTTTTAAAAGTCGTTTTATTTTCTGCAATCACTTCAAGCCAATCGACTAAAACATATTTTGCTTTCGATTCAGCAATGGAAGTTTTCACCGCATTTCGCCCTAAAACAAACATAATAAAAGCAATCGTCAGTAATAAAACGATGTCAAAACTAAGTAAAAATGGATGATAAAACGCTAGCAAAATTAGCCCTGCAATCGTTTGCATGAGCAAACGCACGCCATCTAAAACCAGCATTGCCGTTGATTTTTGCACCGTTTGAATATCAAAAAAACGATTGATTAACTCCGCGCCACGATGCGTGTCGTATAAATGCCGATGAAGTTTTGGCAAGCGATAAGCCAAATCCGTTGCCAAGCGCACAAATAAACGTCGCTGTATCATTTCCGAAAGATAGGCTTCTAAAACGAAAATTCCGCCTGAAAAAGCTAAAAACACAAATAAAATTGTGCAAAGTACGGCGAGTGGTTGACCCATTCCGCCCATTGCAACGGTGTTGACAACCGCTTGCACAGCAATCGGCGCAGATAACGCAAGTAATCCCGAACCAATCGCAAGTCCTAAAATGAGCCATAAATCGGTTCTTTCAGGGCGAAGCATCGCAATTAAGCGTTGAAAAGGCGTTAAATGATGATGATGGTCATGCGAAACCGCTTGTTCAAGCGGTTTTTTGGGTTGAATCATTAAAAAATCAGTCTGTTGCAAAATGGAAATTTTGAACAATTCCTGTACTTGTTTGAAATCCAAAATTTGCTCTTCAACAGTTTCGTGTTCAATGCGTGCAACACGAAATTTTCCCGACGCAAAACCGTAAAAAATCACCCAGCTTTCATCAGGCAATAAACTTATAAATGGTGTTTGTACACTTGAAGTGTTAAGCGCGTTTTCTAAAGAAAACTGCACTTTTTCAACATTCAAATCAATTTCATCACACAGCGCAGGGAGTTCGATTAACCAATCTGAAACACCTTTTTGCGTAAGATGAAAAAGTGATTCAAACGATTGTGGTTGTTCAAAAAGTGTCAGCAGAAAATGTAATAATTTGTGTGTGGCGTATTTTGAAACCGATGATTTTTGTGTCATGACGTTTTTTAGTTTTTAAACAGGTTGTTAATAGTAAACCGACTTACATGATTTTCTAAATCATAACAAATATGGTATCGACACCATATCTTTTCAATCTTAACGAACTATGAAACGCCATCATAAAACAAATTGCACTTGCTACTTAAATCCGCCTTTTAAAGTTGAGATTTTTTTTAATTCTTTCAAACATTCTTTGCTCGAACAGTCTTTTCCATAACGAATTTTCAAAAAAAGCGCAGTCACTTCTGAAATTTGTATAGATAGGTTTGGTATTTCACTAGCCGCACGTTGAGAAAAATCTTTAAATCCTTCTGTGGGTTTTCTAGTTAAATTATTCTTTTCTAATTTACGACAAAATTTTTCATAGATAATTAACGCTTCATCAGCTGCTCGATATTGTTTTTTTAACAAAAACCAAGCTGAAAGCGCGAGAATCAATGCCATAAAATACATCAACCAATACATCATCACTTGCAAATTATGAATCCCAAATGTTTTTAAAAATTGCGCTTGATTTTGGTTGTTGTAATTGATAATCCAACGCTGCCAAGAATAATCCACATTTTCCCAAAGATGACGCACCGTTTTAAGCCAATCCATTTGCTGATTACTTAATGTCATTGGTTCAAAATATAATTCGCCATTTTCAACTTGCGCGGCAACATCAATTTCTTGCTCGACTCGTTCGGGTGCAATGGCTGTGGTTGGATCAATGCGAATCCAACCTTTTCCTTTTAACCAAACTTCTGCCCACGCATGAGCATTCGCTTGTCGAATCTCTAAAAAATTGCCGACTTTGTTTAATTCTCCACCTTGATAACCGCCTACAACTCGCGCAGGAATATGAGCAACGCGCATTAAATAAACAAACGCCGTTGCGTAATGACTACAAAAACCTTGTTTTTCATCAAACAAAAAAGATTCAACCGGATTTTCTGACATCAATGGCACAGCTAAGGTATAAACAAATTTTTCGTTATGAAAATGATTTAACACATTCTGGATAAACATCTCTGGTGATACATCAAAACCCTGTAATTGCTTGACCAAATTAGTAATTTTTTCGCTAGGTTCAGACGGTAATTGCAAATTATCACGATATTCGGTTTTGGTTATGTAACCTGTGTTGTAATTTGGATAGGATTTGATTTTATATTCAGCGCGTTCGGTTGGATTGTTTGGCGTGATGAGTTGATAACTTTCATTTCTTGATAACGGATGGGAAAACTCAGCAGGCATTTCAAGACTATAAACCCAATTTTTTTGTTGTGGTTCTAGCATCAATGTATAGCTGTAAGACTTCCCTGAAAAAGTGGGAGTATCCATAAAATGCCCAAAATGGGTATTACTAGATTGAATCCATTTTTTGCCATCGGTAAAAGAAAATACAACGCCACGCCAATAACGTTGATTTTGTGGCGGCACATCGCCTTCAAATTTTACCCGAAATGCCAAATCATACGACAACGCCAATTTGTTCATCGTATCCATTTCTAACGTATCTGAAATACCAGAAGGAGCTTTGCGTTCTTCTTGCAACAAAGACCATCTTGGCGGTTCTAAACGCGGAAATAAAACAAACAACATCGCCATGATTGGCAACGCCTGTAAGACGATTTTGCCTGCCATTTTTAACGAAACAGTGTTGTTTGATTGTTCATGATTGACGGCGATTAACGTACAAATTAACAAAATACACACGACTAAAATGTAGATTGCCATTAAGACATTTTGCACATACAAAAATTCGGTTGCCGCAACCACGAAAGCTAAATAAGCAATGAGATAAATATCTCGCGCAGATTTGATTTCTAAGAGTTTTAATCCCAGTGCAACAACAAATAATCCCGTTCCAGCGTCACGTCCAAAAACTACGCCGTGATATTGAAAAAATAATAATCCAACACCCGTTAGCATTAAGACAAAAACTAAAAATGGATTAGGCAATACATTTTTTTTCCAAACGCCTAAAAATCGCCACGTCCAAAGTAATGCAAAGAAACAAAATAATAAAATCGGAATTTGCAAACTGTGCGGCAAAGTAATTAAGCCTATTGCGCTTAATAAAAAAATCAGTTGTCGTTTTGGAATTTCAGTCGTTTGCATGGCTTAAAAAAGGGCAAGAGCTTCTAAACATTTTCTAGCGTGGGCTTCGCCGTTATTCGGTTGTAATGAAAAGTCAGCTAATTTGAAACCATAACTTAGTTCCAATTTTTTAGCATCAATCACCCAACGGCATAATTGACTTAAACGTGCTTCACTATTTTGGGCGTGCGTTTGGTCATAATCGAGCCAAATCTCTTCAGAAACCGATACATTTCCCGTGTATTTTTTGCTGAAAAGTCCTAGCCCTTTCGCGTAGGCTTTCCAATGAATTTGTTTGATTGAATCACCTGCTTGATAGGACGCTAAACCATAAAAATCATCATTACCTGTTATCGGTTTTGTAAAACCTGTTTGCGTGTCAGAGCCTGTATTTTCTGGGAATGGCATTTCAACATTCGCGGGTGTTGGATAAACCAAGGTTTTCAAATCAAAATGAAGCAATGACCACACACGAAATAAACCCAGTGGAAATTCACACGCTAACGTCACTTTTTCCAATGCGTGCCAACCGCGCTGTTTGGTTTTTGATAATAATGTAATTTTTTTGGTTGTATTTGCTTCGACATCGACTTGTTGTGTGATGAGATTGTTACCTGAAAATTTCAAGCCATAACGTGGTATTTCCTGTTGGTTTTCAACATACAAATTAAATTGTGCCGTTTCACCTGCAAACACTGCATTAACTTTGCCCTGTCTTAAAATAAGCCCGTTGATAGATTTAAAGCTGTGCAAAATCGTAATAAAGAAAACGCCAAATAGCAGAAATGCCAACATATAAACCAAGTTATTGTTGTAAATAAAAGCAATCAAAAGGAGCAACGCAATCAACCCCACAAACGCTAAACCGCGCAATGTGGGCAAAATAAAAATACGTCTGTGAGTGAGTGTAATCGGTTGATTCGTTAATTGATTAGTGAGAAAAAGACGGGCTTTGAATGTGTCGATAAACTTCATGGCACAGCCACATTTTCAAGAATCGGGGCAACAACTATGTCAGCACTTGCGGTATTTGAACGCAAACGATGACCAGCCACCGCTGGCAAAATGGCTTGCACATCTTCGGGTAATACTAAATCTTGTTTATTCATAAATGCCCATGTTTTCGCGGCATTTAAAATAGCAAGTCCTGCACGCGGCGAAAGTCCGCAATGATAAAATTCCGATTCACGGCTAAATTGTAAAATTGCTTGTAAATAATCCAGTAATGCAGGTGAAACATAAACTTTTTCAACCGCTTCTTGGATTTCAAATAGTTTTTCCAAGGGAAGTTTGACTGGCAAATGTTCAATCAATGTATGCCGACTTTCACCACTTAACAGCAACCGTTCAGCGTTGTGATTGGGATAACCTAATTCAATGCACATTAAAAAACGGTCTAATTGCGACTCAGGCAAAGGAAACGTGCCTAATTGATGCGAGGGATTTTGCGTTGCAATCACAAAAAACGGGGCGGGTAATTCGTAAGTTTTGCCTTCGACCGTAACTTGTCTTTCTTCCATTGCTTCAAGTAACGCGCTTTGCGCTTTGGGTGTTGCGCGGTTGATTTCATCTGCGAGAATCATTTGATTGAATAAAGAGCCAGCATGAAATTTGAATTCTTGTTTTGCAGAATCAAAAATCGTCGCGCCAATAATGTCAGCGGGTAAAATGTCACTGGTAAATTGAATTCGTTGATATTGCAAACCCAGTAATTTTGCGAGCGTATGCGCTAAGGTTGTTTTACCAACCCCAGGAATGTCTTCAATGAGTAAATGACCTTTTGATAATAAGCAACATAGCGCGAGCCGAATTTGTTTATCTTTACCTAAAATGACGCTGTTGGCTTGAGTTAATAAAGTTTCTATTGAATGTTGCATTTTGATCCTACTTCATCATGTTTTAAAGGTTCACTTAGACAATAGCCTTGAAAGCCATCACAGCCATGTTCTGATAAATGTTCAATTTGAGCGTTAAATTCAACGCCTTCGGCAATTAAATCTAAACCTAGTTGTTTAGCAATACTGATAATAGTATTCACGATAGTGGCATCTGTATTTTTTGTGAGCATTTCTTTTACAAAAGAACGATCAATTTTTAATTGATCGATTGGCATTTTTTTTAAGTAGGCAAGCGAAGAATAACCTGTACCAAAATCATCAATTGCAAAGCTAACACCAATTTTTTTTAATTGATACATTTTGATTGCAACGCTGTTCATGTCACGAATGATGACGTTTTCTGTAATTTCCAATGTGATTTTTTTTGGATTGACACCCGTAACAACAAAAATGTTGGAAACCATTTCAACAAAGTCATCGTGATGAAATTGATGTGGACTAACGTTAATTGAGATTTTAGGAATGTGTTTACCTTCTTTTTGCCATTTAACCAGTTGAGTACAGGCATCAAGCATTATTTTTTTTCCTAATTCGATAATCAATCCTGTTTCTTCAGCCATAGGAATAAAATCAATTGGTGAAATTATCCCTTTAATTGGATGATTCCAGCGCACTAAAGCCTCGTATCCTAAAATTTCTTTCTTGTGATTGTATTGTGGCTGATAGACCAAATGCAGATGATTTTCACGCATTGAATTGCGTAAATCTGTTTCAAAATTTAATCTTCGATTGGCTTGATCTTGCATAACAGGGTGATAAAAAGAATAGGTATTTTTACCTTTATGTTTAGCCGAATACATTGCAATATCGGCTTGTTTTAAAGCATTTTCTGCTGTGTCAGCAAACACTGGAAAAAAAGTTACGCCAAAACTCGCGGTAACATAAAAAGAATAACCTTCAATATGTAGCGGATTACGCATGACCTCAATGATTTTTTTTATAATTGAGCCAATTATTCGCACCGCTGATTCTAAATTGTCAGACAGGTTATAAAGCAAAATAACAAATTCATCTCCACCTAAACGACAAAAAACATCTTCTGTTCGTAAATCTTTTTTAATCAAGTGTGACATTTCGATTAACACTTGATCGCCAATTTTATGTCCTAAACTATCGTTAATTTTTTTGAAATTATCCAAATCAAAAAATAACAATGCGCCAAACAAACTTGAGCGTTGCGAGGACGATATTTCTTCGTTGAGACGTTGCTCAAGAAAACGACGATTCGCAAGTCCTGTTAAATTATCGTAGTGAGCAAGGTACCAGAATTGATCTTCTAGCTTTTCAGGTTTTGGAATTGCTCTAAAAGTAATCAAATAATACGTTTCATAGAAATCCATTTTTTTCACAATTTGATTACATACAATTTCACTGTTGTTAATTTTTACGGCGATTTTTTCTTCCCAAAAATCTTCTTTTTCTAATTCCGACCACGATGATAAAAGTAAATTGACATTGTGGCGTGCTGAAATGAATGCGTTAACATGTTGTCCTAACAGCGTTTTTTTCTGATGTCCTGCGAGCGTGGAAAACGCATTATTGATTTCAACAATATAGCCTTCTAAATTGCACAACATCATTGCGTCAAGTGCATATTCAAAGCAATGTTGGTAAATAGTCGAGGAATTATCTTGTATTTTCATCTTAGTATTGCTCACAAGGTGTGTTTTGTTCACCCGAAGGTGTTGGGATATTCAGATATAGAACTCGGTCATCTGGTTGTGCCGCATTACTTAAAGAAGTGTTAATAACACCATCAAAACCAGCAGAAACAAGTCGAAAATTTCCATCGTTTTTTTGTTGCAAAATAATCGGTCTTCCCCATGCGTCTAAGACTTGAGTTTGTCCACTTACTACGTTGTCATTGACTTTAGTCGTATCTTGAAAAGATGAATCGGGATCTAAATTAAGCACTATTCCATTCTGCAAATAACCGCCTTTTCTAAAACCTACGTTTGTTACAGGGTCGAAATCTGGAATTCCGCACGATTCAAATAAACACGTTAAGTTGTAACAAGTATCAGTTGTACAAATTGTGCCGTCATTAGGCTTTTTCGGATATTTCCCCAACGTATCCACATAGTAATTTTCCATAATCACTTTTTTGATGTTTTGCATTGAAACGTCAGTGGCTTCACACATCGCTTTTTGTCCTGTTCCGCCAACGTAAGGCGAAACTAAACCCGCTAGTGCTACCAAAATCAATAACACCACCGATAATTCAATTAGCGTTACGCCGCTTTGTTTTTGTTTGTTCATGTCTTTTCGTTTTACCAATTTGCTTTATCACATTAACCGAATTAACAACTCATCTTTTGTGATACCAAAATGTGCGGCTACGTCACTAAGTATTGCCGATAATGTTCCTGTTTTAAGTGGATTATGTGCAGGAACAGTAACGTGATGCGTGCCGTTTTGAGTTGTGGTAATCCGAATGTGGCTGCCTGTTTGACGTGTGACGCAATAGCCAAAATCTTCGAGTAATTTGACGACTTGAACACCTGTTAAATTGCGTGGAAGTTTCATGCAACTAACAATTCATCACGAACAAAATGCAAACGGATAATGCTTGGTTTCGTTTCATTTTCGTCAAAATGACACGCGACCGCATCACGGATATTGTTGCGTAATTCTTCGACAGTATCTGCATCAGTGTAAATGCCATAATTTAGACCTTTTGCAATAAAACCGCCGTCGTCCGCTTCTTCGATTAAAAAAATAATTTCGCTCATCAATTTCTCCGTTTTATTTTGTTTTGATTTTGTTTGTTCATGTTGGCTACCAAGTGAAATCTAATGTTTGAGCATTTGGCATAATGTTCACAATTTGCGGTGGTCTAGTTGGAATGGGATAAACAGCAGGTATAGCACCACAATCTGTAATTCTAAAAGCTGCTTTTCCAACTGGTATATTTGCAGCAGTTAAAGAAAAAGAAACAATTTGTGTCATGCCATTTTCTGTAATTTGAGGATTTGAAGGTGGATTGTTATTTGAAACGTGTTTAATAATGCCGTTTTCTCTGTAATACAAATCAAGGCAAATTTGCTTACTCGAAATTGATTGATAACAAGTTGTTCCATTCCAATTACCTCCATTATTAACGCAAGTTGTCATGTTCAACGGTGGTACTACTAAAGAGCAATAATCTCCTGTTTCCCATGTTCCAGTTGCTGCAGTACAACTTAATGAATTTTTATATTCCAATGGCATTACACATTTTGGAGTTGTTAAATCTGACCAAACACCACTATTTGCAGTGCAAATGGAATTATCTGCTGGTCTTGTTATTGGTGGCGGAGAATAAGCATAAATTTTAGGTGTAATTGCCACATTAACTACAGTCGGTGTAACTAGCCATTCATTTATGCTTACCGTTGGCAATGTATTTTGTGGATAATCTTTGTCGTACTCTTCGGAACCGTCCAGCATTCCGTCTTTGCCATAACTTTTAATGGTTAGTTGATTGCTCACAGAATTATCAAAAATCCATCCATAGTTATAATCAGGATAAGTATCATCAGCCGTGACCCATGTATAACCTGTATTTGCTTCACAAGCCGCTTTATTTGAAAAGTGATAATCTGGCTGATTAGTCGCATTAAAACATTGCTCTTTTCTACCCCAACCATCGGTAAAAGCGTTTTGTTTTGCTGGGTCATTTGGCGTTTCAATATAAGCACCACGCCAACCAAAACCTAATCCTGAAATAATCCATTTATTCCCAGTTGTTGTTAAACAAGTAGCTTGGTTGGAATTTGAATTATCGGAGCAATGCCCATCATCAATTTGATAAGTTTTGTCTTTCCAAAAATTCCCAGTTGTTGCCAAACAGGTAACTTGGTTGGAATTAGTGCCATCAGAACAATAACCTGCGTCATTTGAATTTGGATGACAATTTGTCCCATCAATCAATTCCCTTAAACAACTAGGCAGCCGCCCCATATCCGCCACAAAACCGCTCACACTCGGATGCCCGTTAATGGTTTGATTTGGATTGCCTAAAATGGCGGTTTTGATTTTGTTATAACGGTCTTCGGTGATTTGATAACGACTATCAAAAGAAAATTGCGCGGTGGATTTCACGGTAATCGAAGCAAGCGCAACCAGTACCACCATCACCGTGAGCAATTCCACGAGCGTGAAGGCTTTTTGTGTGTTTGGGCTAGTTGGCTTGAACATTTTTAATTACCGAAACTTAAAGATTGGCAACCGAACAACTCGCCCCATCAGGGAAGCTGTATTTTTCTTTCATCAGTTTCAAGTCGTCCAAACTGAGTTTTTTATCTGCATTCAAATCATATTTTTCATTGAATCCACCCACACGAAATGCCCCAAATAAAATGCCGTAATCACTCACATCCACACAGCCATCTTCGTTTAAGTCGGCGGCTAAAATTTCGAGTGGAATGTCTAATTGTGCGTGGGCGTTAGTTTTGTCAAAGGTTTCTTTTGCAGTCACGTCAGCAATAAAACTGAGCATTTTGCTGGGATTGTTTTGTGTTGAAACAGAAACTTTCACAACAGCAGACGCTTTTGGTGCTAATGTTCCGACAGTGCAACTAAATGACGATGACGATGACGTAACAGTAACTGCTTCACAACCTGAAACGTCTTCTTTATCGAATGTCACATTTTGCGGAACTTTTGAACTGACAATTTTGACATCATTGAGCGTGGCTTTTGTTTGATTAGAAACTCTGAATTCATAGTCAACATAATCTCCCGCTTTTACACTGGTTTTATTCGCATCAAGTGACAAAAGCACACCTACTGAAGAGGTCGCCATAACTTCGTCGAAAAATAAATCAGCGCGTAACAATCCACAACCCACGCTCCAATCAAAACCAGCACTGCAAAGTGGATTAAAACTGCTTGTGTCTGGGTCTGTCACAACGGCATCTTTGATTCCGTCATCTAAAAAATCGGGCGCAGTTGTTTTCATCATTGATTTTTTAATCGAATCAGGGGCGATAGTTGGATTGGTTTGTAATAACAATGCTGCGACAGCCGCTGCATTCGGTGCGGCGGCAGACGTGCCACTAAAATTAGGCAAACCGTTTAAATCAGAATCCGTTGTGTTCAATTCACCCGCTGGGAAAAAAGTGGTATCCACATTATCTGCTGCAATAATTTCAGGTTTGGGGCGATATTCGGCAGTTTTTAAAGGCTTACCTTTTGTGTCAAAGAAAATCGGTGTTCCGCCAGCAGATGAGAAATTCTCAATCGTTCCATTGTTCGTATTAAACCAAGGTGTTTGTTGATAAGACATTGCGCCTACCGAAATTGCACCTGCGGCGTTTGAATGTCCATAAATGGTGCTGCTTTGGGTGTTGTAATTTTGAATTTCTGTTGTCGCGGTTTTTAATAGAAATACACCGTCTGGCGTTAAGTCAGGAATTTTCTCTGGTTTCACATAAAAAACGGGATTTTCGTCTGTTCCTACTCTTATTTTTCTGCCATCATCGAGCTTTAAAAAAATCCCATAACGTCCACCACCAGAAACGCTTGTACTATCAAGATCAAAAGAAGAGTTTTCATCAGCCTTGTCTAGTGAATTGTAATTTGTAAGTTTTTCAATAGTCGTATTTCCTTCGGTATCCGTTTTTGTAAAAAGACTACAACCGATATTGTCACATTTAGTATATGTTCCACGAATGTAATCTAATTCAAAAAGTTTATAGCCGTTTATTGCATCTACTGAATCTGATTTAACTGGAACGACTGCTTTGCCGTTAGGATAACTATCATTTTTATCACCTGTTTTTGTATTCGATAATTCAATGAGATTTAAATTTCCATCTGATGTTTTAAAAGCCCCAACTGTTTCTGTTGTGCCATTTGGTTTTGTGTATTCCACTGAAGTTACTGATACAGGAGTTGCTGGTTCAGGACGAATGCGAGGAGAATTTTCAATGACAACATATTTCAAATGCTTAGGCACGGCACCTGCTCTGTGACTAATATACAAATAAAAATTAGTTTCTAATTTGTAATCTTTTGGGTCTTCTTTCGGAATCGAAATTTCCATAAATTCCACAGCATCATGACCGACATTGTTGTCTTGACTGCTCATTGCAATACGCTGTTTATCTGATGTGAGCAGAAACATATCTAAATCACTTTTTGCGGCAGATCCGCCTGCAATTTCGGACGGTTCATCCCATTGCAAAATGAATTTCGCGGTTGTGCCTTTGGGAATAAAAATAGGCTGATAAAAATCGGATTCTTTTGTTGAATCTGCAGTTTTAGCAAAATCGTAAGCGGTATCTCCTGATTTTTTGAGTTCATTTTTTTGATTTGAATCTCTTATTTTAAAAACCGCTGTTTTGTTCGGAGGCGTTTCATAAGACATTCTCCCGCTATTTCCTGCCGCTGAAAAATAGGTCACACCTGCTTTTGTCACTTCATCAACCGCTTGCGCTGCTACGCCATCTTGAAACATTAACGCAGTGTGATAGCCAATATCATCAACAATGATTTTTGCGCCTGCTTTTTGTAATTCCACAATGCCTTTAGCCATTGCGGTTTCGCCTTCCCAGCCCGTGTAAAAAAGCAATTTTGCTTTTGGTGCAATGTCATGAATTAACTGCATCATGGCACGTCCTTCGTCGTGTGCTGAACCATCTGAACAAAATGGATATTCTCTAATCACTTTGACATTGTTAGGCAAATCACCGCTTGCAACATCATCGGCAGCAGTGGTCACGCGAGCCATTTCTGTTTCTGTCGTTGTTGCTGTCGTCGTGGTCGTTTCTTTAGGAATCTGTTTTACACAGTCATAACTGTCAGAAATTACGCCAATCGTAATGCCCGAACCATCAACGTTGTAACGCTTTTTAACCAAATCAGAAAACATTGCCGCATCGGCAGAATTTTGAGCAATGCCTCCGCCTGAAAAGGCTTTAGTCATCGCTTTACTGCTGGTAATTGAACCGACATTTTTGACGTTTTCTAATTCATTCAAACGGTTAATTGGAAAAGCACCTGAAATTAAATGTTTGTATTCAGAAATTTCAGTCATCCCTTTTTTAATTAAATCTGCTTTAACTTTTGCCATCGCTTTGTTTTTTACAACGAGTGTCACAATAACTTTGTCATTTTTAACAACTGGCAAACTGCTATCTGCTGGCGTGAAAGTTTGCCCTTTTTGATTGCCGACTTGCTCTTGATAATCTGCTTGCAAACCTTTCAAATGATTCGTCAGTGTTCCCGCATAAAGCGATGAACTCAGCGTTAAAGTTATCCCCAAAAATAGATATTTTTTATTTAACATTTTGATTTCCCTAAAAAGAATAATTTACGCCTAAATTCACGCCAAAGGCTTCACGATTGATTTTATTGATAGTTGAATTGATAGGCGGTGTGTCTTTGTCTGAAAAAGACATTTGTTCCTGCCCGCCATCGACTTGCCATTTTTGATAATCGACCGCAATTTTCATTGCGAGTTCTTTGCTTAATTTGTAACGATACCCAGCTGAAGCTAAAACGCCTGTGGCATCGCCGTTATGAGCAAAACTATCGGGGTGTTTTAAATCGGCGACTTGTTGCCAGTTAGCATTCGCTTTGTAATCTGCCCAGTGATATTCCATGTCAGAGAAAAGTTGATGTTTTTTCAAGAACGTCAGTTCTAAATCCAATCCTAACCAAGGACCACTCCAATTACTCAAATAAATGTTTTCATTGTTTGATAACGTCGAACCTGAAAAACCTGCCATTTGTTGTTTGCCATTTGATAACGTGTCTTTGCGTTCTTTCCACGCATAACCCGCTAAAGGCGTAACCGCTAAATGATTGCGCGGCGTACCGAATTTGAATTCATAACCTGTTGCCAGCGAGAAATCCCAGCCGTAACCCTCGCTGGCGTTACTACGCACATTTGAAAAAGGTTTGTTTTTTGCCCCTTCGCCTAAATAACCAATTTCTTGCCCGCTGCCGTCAACTGTCCAAACATAAGTTCCGCCCCCTTTGAAAACCACACCCATCGGGGTATGAATATCAAACGCAGCCCCAATTCCTGCCGAATCGGTTTTCCACTGTGTTTGATTGCTGGAACTCACTCCGCCAACCGTCGGCGCGGAAACTTGCCAACTGAGTTCATCTTGTTGATAAACCGTGTCAAATTCATAGTTAAAAACAAAATCGTTTGAAGTTGTGCGCGTAACGGGCATTTCGTGATCAATTGGATTTGCAACATGACTTGGCGGCTCATCGTTGGCAAAAATCACCATTTCCAATTTTTTTTCACCATTGCGGTTAGGTTCTTCAACTGCGACAGGCTCAACAGTTTGCACCGTGTCATTTTCATCAAAAACGTGCATCGTTAAAGTATTTCCAGCCTCACAAATAACAGGAATACTCAAAACTAATACGAAATAATAAGACGATTTCATAAGCCTAATGCCTCTTCAAAACTCATCGCAGAAATCAAATACAAATAGGTCGAATCGCCTAATTGATTACGCGGCGTTAAAGCAGATTCTTCAATCGTGGACGCGAGCCATTGACCGCTGACCCGTCGATAATCAATTTGCACTTTGTGATCGCTAACATTTCGCACTTCAAGTGCCGTGACGTTAATGCCGCCTTGCCGCCAACTTGCGACAGGAATGGTGTGAATATCACGGTTAGAAAATAAATTTACCGCTTCTTTTGATCGCAATAAATTGGTTTGAATCGTCGGTATTTTTTCCCATTTATCAGGCGTAACGCGCACAGATTTAGCTGCATATTTGGTGAGTTGCATATAAATTTGCTGTGCAGACGGTTCAACACTTGCACGAGATTGAGCAAGTTTAGAAGAACGAAGTTGATATTCAGGCACATAGTCATTGCCATAACGACTTTTGCTAGATGAATTTACAAATTCACTCGAATCGCCGCGACCACGATATTTATCGAAATTATCTTGTGCGTCGTATTCTTTAAATGGTTTTTCTAAAACGTAACCTTTGTATTCTTTATCAGGATTGCTATAAACATCCATGTTGTCAGCTTTTTGAGCATTAGGATGAATGCTATTTTTCTTCAACACACCTTTGCTAATCGCTTCGGCATCCGCAGGCGAATTGATAATGTGCGGTTTGATAATAATGACAAGTTCGGTGCGTTTGCGATTTTGTCCTTCATCTCTAAAAAAGAATCCTAAACCTGGTACATCACCTAACACAGGAACTTTATTTTCACTATTATCTGCGCCTTCTTGAATTAAACCGCCAACGGCAACGGCTTTGTTATCAGCCGCAATCACAGACCCACTAAAGGTTTTTTCTTTTACTATATCAATCTCTTTTTTATCCATTGAGCCATCACTATTAGGAAACAACATGGTGGCTCCGCCAGTTTGCAAAGAGGATTCTTCAACTAAAACTTGAATGTTGACCGTTCCATCCGCGTTGATGTTTGGTGTTAAAAGCAATGTGTTCCCAATGCTACGTTGCTCATAAACAGGCCCTCCTTGTTGTGTAGTGACATTCCCTGTTCCTAAACCTGTTGACGTTGTACTCGTTGCCCCATTTTGATAGCCCGTAATAACGGGAACAGTTTGCCCGACCAAAAAACGACTCACTTCTTGATTAGAAGTTAGCAACATGGGCGTAGCAATTTCAGTTACACGATTTTCTTTTTCTAATAATTGTAATCGCGCCTCAAAACTATTGCTGACCGCTGTAGCAAGCAAAGACGGACTAAAAGAATTTGATGCAGTAGTTAATGCCCCTGCAACCGCTTCACTAATACTTTTGCCACTTTCCGAGACATTTGTATTTCCACTTTTCAGATGAAAATCAAACAGTGAGTTATAGCCATCTGATAAATCAATTGATAACACTTTGACTTCCATCAAAAGCATTGAACTTTCGACATCTAAACGTTGATTGATTTTTTTAATTTCATTCATCGCATCAACGTCACGAGTGCGAACCAGCACGCGGTTTTGATGTTTAATAACGCCGACAAAAATGGGAGCTTGATGACTGACTGAACTATCAATAAATTCACGACTTTGCGACGCATCGCCCATCAACATATCTTTGATGCCACCGCCATTTTTTCCATCTTGTCCGCCTTCTAATTTACCTAAAACATTAGACAAAGCATTCAAGCGATCATCCAATTGTTTAGTTGAATTTTGATTTTGGCTATTTTGTCCGCTGTTATTACTTTGGTTAAAAGACTGATTATTCTGATTGCCAAATTGGCTGTTAGTCTGATTGCTGGTTTGATTGCTGTTGCTGCTATTCCCTGAGGTTCCGCCCGTGCTACCAATACTGAAATTTTGTTTTGTGCGTTTATCAACCATATCAAAGCGTGCAAAACGTTGTTGCAAATCAGTCATTAACTGCCGTTCATTTTGTCCATAACTTAAATGCACACGGGTTGAAAATAAGTTTTGAATCGTTTCTGCTAAATCCAACGCATTCTTAGCGTTTTTCATAGTGAACACTTCGGTTTCTTCTTTTTTGAATTCGACTTGTTCTAAACGATATTCTTGAACCGTATATAAGCGAATGAAATTTGATTTTTCATCATATTGATACCAAAGGTTATAGGTCTTTGCGATAGCATCAATGACTTCCATTGCTGTCACTTTGCGTAAAAACATCGTGACGACAACATCTGAGGCTTGCTTTGAAGCGACAATGTTAATGTTGGATTCTTCCGACAAAATACGCAGTGCATCACCCACCGTAATTTCTCGAAATTCGATTTGTTCAATGACTTTATCAAAATGAGCAGATTCAAGCACAACAGGTTGTGGTGTTTTTTTTGAAGCCGCAAAAATAACAGGTGAACATAAAACAGTCAGTGCTACTGCGCTGCAATAAATGAACGGACGCAAAGAAAAGATGAGTGTTTTCATCGTAAGATAAGAGTTTGATTAGCAGGCATTAACGTGACTTTGACGTAGTTTTTTGTGATTTCTACCACGTTAATTTGTAACACTTCACTGCCTTGAAAATAAGTAATCGTATCGCCTGCATTCACAATCTCAGATTTATTATTGACGCGCAAAATGACACGTTTTCTTTCTTGATTTTTATGAACATTGGCGATTAACCCAATTTTGGGGGTATTTGAATCTGGCACTAATTTACCTAATGGATTTGCAACATCAGGCGCTGCGGCTTTTAATTGGTTTGCGTGTGTTAAGGCTTCTCTAAAATTCTGATTTATGCTGGTTGGATCATTCAATTTTTCTACGGCATCTGTTGAAGCAGAATTTTCAGGACGTGTCACATTGAGAACAGCAATGCCTTGTTTAAGTGTTTCCGTCATTAACGTTGGATCAGTAATTGCGTTTTCAGCGAATGCCGTCATATTTAGTTTTATCAACACAATTAAAAAAAAGGCGAGTTTTTTCACTTCGGACTCCCGCCTGCTGCTGAAAACATTGCAACCAAAAATGCGGCATAAACAAAACCAATAATTCCGCCGACAAAAATTGTCATAGCAGGGGCAATCATGCCTGTTAGGGTGGCAATCGCTTGTTTTAATAATTCGTTGTGATATTCGGTCATTTCTAATAGCAACTCATCGAGTGTTCCCGAATTTTCCCCAATGCGTACCATTTGTAATAACAGCGGCATATACCCCGATTCGCTTTCCATTTGCTCGGCTAATGATCCACCTTGCAACACCCGATTTCGTGCAAAAGCAATTCGACTTGCCATGTATTGATTAACGTGTAATTTTTCTACGGTAGAAAGCGCATCTACCATTACGACACCACTACGCAACAATAAACCCATTGCACGACAAAATAAAACGGTGCCTGATAAACGTAAAACGTAACCAAAAATGGGAATTTTCAACGCATATTTGTCGATAAATAATCGACTAGGCGACCAGTTATAAAGGGCGATAAAGCTGATAATTGAGACAATCACTAACGCAAGAATTTGTATCCCGTTTGCTAAAAACCAATCTGAAGAATCAATTAACGCTTGCGTAATGGGAGGCATAGGTTTGCCCATCATTTTGAGCAGCTTTTTAATTTCGGGAATTAAATTGGTCATCATAAAAACTACGATGCCAATTGCCATAAGCAAAGTAAAACTCGGTGAACGTAATGCGGTGAGAATTTGTTTTTTTAGTTTTCGTGCTTCTTTAACTTCATTAGCCGCTTCATCCATGACTGTGCCTAAATTTCCTGTTTGCTCACCAACCTTAATGAGTTGCATAGTGAATTGGCTAAAGGCTTTATGTTCTGCCATGGCGTTGCTAAATGAACTGCCTTGTTGAATTTTCTTTGCCATTGCTTCCCATGTCGAACGTGCGCCGATGCGACAATGTTTGAGCGTAAGATTTAACGCATCAAGCAAACTTACACCACTACGCAACATCACGGCGATTTGGTGAAATTCATGCTCAATGTCTTTATCGTTAAAAGAACGGTAATCAAACGGATTTAGGCTGTATGAACGTTGCGCGGCATTTTTATCTTTAATTGCTTCAATTTTGAGGGGTAATAAACCCTGTTCACGCAAAGTTGCAACCGCTGTTTCACGACTGTTACTTTGAATAATATCAACATGTTGTTGACCATTACGGTCTCTTGCTGTGTAGCTAAATGAAGGCATCGATTGTCATTTACCAAGATGATGCAATTTGCACAACTTCGGAAACGGATGTTAGCCCATTGAGCAATTTATCCACCGCATCATCGAGCAAACTTTTAACGCCTGATTCGCGCATTTTGATGACTAAATCACTTTCGCCTTCACCATCAATTACGCCACGCGCCCAATCTTCTCGTAATTCAAGTAATTCATATAAACCGATTCGCCCTGAATAACCTTTGCCGCCACAATAAATACAACCTGAAGGTTCATAAATCATTTGTCCCGCTAAATGCGGATAATTGATTGAAATCGCTTCTAACTCTGTCATGGGTCGTGGAATTCGACAATGCAAACACAAACGGCGTAATAAACGTTGTGCAACAGCTAAACGCAATGCAGCCGCGACCAAATAAGGCTCAACGCCCATGTCAATTAAACGAGTGACCGTTGCAGCAGCAGAGTTGGTATGTAACGTACCTAATACCATGTGACCCGTGAGCGCAGCTTTAATCGCAACGTCAGCGGTTTCTTTATCTCGAATTTCGCCAATCATCACCACATCAGGATCATGACGCAAAATACTTCTCAGAGCTTTAGCAAAGCTGACTTTATCTCCCGAATCGACTTCACATTGGGCAATCCCGCTAATTTCGTATTCGATGGGGTCTTCAATGGTAATGATATTAACTTTGCGTTCTTCGAGAAGCATCCGAATCGCCGCATAAAGTGTGGTCGTTTTTCCGCTTCCTGTCGGACCTGTCATAATCATTAAACCTTGAATACGACGCAAAAAACTCTCAATCATTCTTTTATGCGTCGAATCAAAACCTAAATTTTCAAGCGTTAATGAATCAGTTTGCACAGCAAGCAAACGCATTGTGACACGCTCACCATATTTAGTTGGCAAGGTGGCAACCCGAACATCAACACGTCGTCCACCACCTGTAAATTGATGTGAAAAACGTCCGTCTTGTGGAGAGCGTTTTTCGGCAATGTCCAAATACGCCATCACTTTTAAACGGCTGACTAATTCAGTGAAAATGTTGCTGTTGATGTGGTTGTAATGTTCCAACTGTCCATCGACACGAAAACGAATCGTTGCCCCGTCATGGCTTGGATCAATATGAATATCAGAGGCTTGACGCATATAAGCTGCATAAAGCAATTCATCGCCAGTGCTGACAGCGTTACTGACTTGTAACGATTGCTGTTGTTGTAACAACATCGCAGGAGCGGGTAATGCTTTTGCATCACCATAAACTTGTTTGAGTTTGCGCTCTAATTGAATTTGTGAACTTGACCACAAGCGCACGGGTTTTTTGAGCATTCGCTCTAAAATGGTGATTACCGACGTGTTATGAATATCAAGACAAACGGCATGAACCGTGCCATCCATGTCTAAAAAAGGTAGCACTTTTTGTCGCAAAGCAATATGCGCGGGGAGTTTTAACGCACAAGAAGGATCAATTCGTAATCCATCAAGGTCAAGTAAATGGGTGTAAGGGTCAAAACCAACGTGATCAATGTATTGAACACCAAAGCGCATACCTTCAGCATCTTGCTTGACCCAACGCACTTTTGCTTGGCGAGTAAAGCGGCGATTGTTTGATTCAACTGTTAGCGTAATCGTGACATCTTTATCAATCTCTGTAGCAAAATTGCCCGTAGCGATTAAGCCAGCACCACTCGCAGACGTGTCCTCAAGTGCGACATCGGTAATGGCAATACTTTCACCTGCAAAAATCATCGCATTACCACTGGTCACTTCTCGTGGCGCACGATGTTGCGTTGCTAATTGGGTATTTTCATTTCTTGCTAAGTATTCTTGTGGTTTCATCGCGTTACAACCATAAAGTTAAAATCCATTCATGTTTGTTTGCAGTTTTCGATGTTTGCATTGTTAGAGACAATGGCAAGGCTTTAATGCCATTTCCCGCTAATTCAGACAAAGCGCGATAACTATCTAAATAACTGCCTGCATAATGAATTGTCCAAAAATTAAGCTCTTCGGCATTGGGTGTTGTGGTATTACTAGCTACGGCTGGGTTTTTAGGCTTTGTGTCATCTGCAAGCATTTCTTTGAGCCATTTTTCTGTATCGCGTAGCGACTTTGGAATTTGCTCTTTGGTTAATTTTTCTGCTCGTTTTTCATCAAGCACTTCAAGATGATTGTCTTTTAGGATTTTTGAAACTTTACTCAAACTCTCATTTACATCTTTACCGTGTGATAAAAAACTGCTGCTTGCTTCTAATGTTTTATTGAGTTCAGTTTCTTGTGTTTTAAGTTGCGCCAATTCTTGCTGAACGCGCTGTTTATCTTGTTCAATGCCTGGCAAAACTGCCTCGTTAATGCCTTTTTGGGAAATAACGGTAAATTGCTTTTTTGCTTCTTCAGATTTTTTAGTGGTAAAGCTACTTCCAATCGCAAAATACAACACTAAAATTGCCAACGCAGGTAAAGCCCGTTTTAAAATTCGTTCGCGTTGCTGTTCGGGTGTCATTGCTTATTCTCCGTGAGTTTGGCATTAAATCCTTCCATGCCTAAATCGAGCAATTTGATTTCAAAATCCCAAGGTCCGCTTGCGTTCGGAAGCAGCTCTAAATTCTTTTTCATTGGTGCAGTAACTGACCAACCTAAAGGTTTAAGCTCTTTTTCTAAATAATTAGCGAGTTGATTTGCCGCCGCTGCATCTAAACAAATTCCCGTGATTTTAATTTCGTCTTTTTCACTGCTAATTGCTTCAACCATTAAATCTTCTGGTCTGCCTTTGGCTAAGGCTTCTAATAATTTTGCGGGACGGTCTTGAATGCTTTTCATCAAATCAGGTAACACCGCTCCTGTTTTTTTTAATTTTTCAATTTTTGCAGTTAATTTTTCTACTTTTTCACGGTCTTCACTGACTGTTTTACGCGCGGTGGTAATTGCTGTTTCTACTTTGGTTAATTGTTGCACTTGTTTGGTGTAATCGTTGGCTTGATATAAATTCCAACCTGCGTGCAATGAAACAATCAGCAATGCACCAACGCCACCAGAAGCCATTAACACTAAATCTGCATTGACGCTGGATTGATAACGCAAAATAGGGACAGCAGATGAAGTAGAGGCAGTTAAATGTTTTGCCCATAAAACCAGCCAACTAGCCACATTATCTGAATCACTTAAATGCACAGTGATTGCAGTCTGCGGTAATACTTCAATCTTGTTATTTAACAAAGTTTCAGAGTGTTCAACATTGCCTTGTTTTTCAAACCAATTTTCGAGTTGACTGCGCCAATAACTGTCATCGAAAGCAATTAAACGCATTTCTAAACCGTCTTCAGGATGATTTCGCAATGCGACGACTTGCAATGACCAGCATTCAAAACGTAACCAATCGGGTTCTTCCCAATTGTGCAGCGATTGCGGCAATGCAGCAGGATGTAATAACCCTTCTAATCGACTACCTACTTTTTTTAAGGCTTGATAGGTTTCAGTTAAATGGATTTTGTCTATTTGACTCACCCAATACTGGCTCATTTCATCTTTATTGCTCAGTAATTGGTAAGCAAGTTGTTGCTCTTGCGGCGCGGGTCCGTTTAATCCTTCTAGTTCAAATTGCAGTGCTTGTAGCAATGTCGGCTCATCTACGCCTTCCACCTGCATACTCGGAATGCTCAGTAATTGAATCGGCAAACGAACAAACAGTAACCAAGTTTTGCGGGCTAACGGGTGCGAATTGGCGGCAATAAATGTCACGCATTCCGCTAACGCGGCGGTATTAACGCATTTCACGTTAATCGTTTCAGGATGCCCCATCATCACGCCGTGTTTATCTACATCAATACGAAAGGTTTTGGCTTCTGTAATGAATAGTAATGTGTGGGCAGGACGAATTTTCAAAAAAGGAATTTTCACTTTTTTTAACACTCAATGTTCATCGTGCGTTGTTTGAATGGCAAATTTTTCACCTGTTTTAATCTTCTTTTAAAGGGTAAAAATTCAGTGTCACGCTTAACGATTACTTCGGGTTCCTCGAAAAAGGTAATGAACACCCGTTTTTGAATTTGCTTGAATGCGACTGATTCTTTGAGCTTCACAACGCCATGTTCATCAATTTCAGCTTCAACGGTTTGTGATTTAATTGGTTCATCAATAAACTTTTTCATTCACTTACTCAAAATTATTTTTCACAACAACCCCGCCAGAAATTACCAAATCGGGATATTCGAGTTTTTTTAAGTTGGTTAATACGTCGCCTTTAAAAGCAATTAAATCCGCAGGTGCGCCGACTTTTAATGTTCCCAGTAGTGGAATTTCAAGATATTCACCTGCTTTTGCCGTCGCGGTATGTAATAAATCAATTGGTTTCATCTTGGCGTAATGCGACAAATACATCAGTTCTTGTGCATCAATGCCCCAAGGAATATCAGGGTGGGCGATTTCCGCGCCGTAAAGCATTTCACCGCCCATCGCTGTCCATTTATGCACATTGTTTGCAATCCCCGCACACTTTGAGAGGGTATCGATAGTTGAAACGATTTTTACGCCTTGCTTTGCCGCTTGTTGGAGATGAGGTGCAGGAATATCAGCGCAAGGAAAATGCGCCCATTCGTCAACGCCTGCGAGGTTTGCAATTTTAACGCCCGTCACTTCGCCAACGTGCGCGGTCACTTTTCGACCTAATTTGTGTGCTTCATCCACAATGGCATTCGCCATCGATTGTGAAAGCATTGACCATGCAGCAGGTTTTTCATTCTTTTGTGTTGTCGCTGGTTGGGCGTGTCCGTGATGATGTCCGCTTTCACTTGCCCACGGCGCACCCGCTTCGCCGCCTGTTTCTAAGGCAATTTAATAATGACCGCGCCGTCTGCAATTAAATCTCGCACCGCTTGTCGGGCTTGTTGTTCGTTTTTTAGGGGAATCGCAATCCCTTTTTCACCGTGAGCGTTAATCGGATAACCATTTGGCACCGTCAAAATACGTCCTGACGTTAAATTGCGTAATTGACCATCGCCACCCGTTGGGAAATGTTCAACACCGCCCACATTGCGAATGGTCGTAATGCCGTGTCGCAATACTTCCTCTTCGGGAATCTGATGAAAATCAAGGTGCGAGTGCAATTCAATAAAACCTGGTGTGAGCGTCGCATCGCCGAGTTCAATCAATTTCGCATTTCGGTCGCTGAACGCTGACAACTTATCAACGCTCACCACTTTTCCGTCTTGAATTAACACAGAAACATCTTGTTGCACGGTATATCCATCAAAAACGCGGGCGGCGTGAATCAATAACGGTCGTTGTGCTAAATCTCCACAGCCTGATAAACCAATCAAGCATCCCATTGTCAGTAACGATTTTTTGGTATTTTTTAAATTCATCATTTTTCAAATTTGCCAGCTAATTTTTTATCTAACGTCACTAACTCAAGTTGATGATATTTTGCTGTTGCCGCGATGATGGAATCAGGGAGTTTTGTTTGATGCTGTAATCTAAATTCAATCGTTTCATTTTCAATTGCACGGGTAATTTCTAAATCTGTCATGCGCTTTAACAACGATTCAATCGCTTGTTTTTCAATCGATGACATCCCGTTGAAACTTAACAATTCCATTCTTGTCACCGCGCTATAAGCACATTGATCAATTCGTTTTGTACTTAATAAATCCAAAACAACAGGATTGCGTTGCACAAAACCAATAATGATATTCGTATCGAGCAAATACTTAATTCCATTCATTTCGCATCGTTTGTTGCATGGCTAACGGGTCTTGATTTCCAAAACAAGAAAAGGTGGGTAATTCTTTTGCCAACTCAGAAAAAGAATTTGTCGTGTCGCTGCTTGATGAATCTGTAAAGTATTTTGCGAGGATGCTCGTCACAATGTCCTCCGCAGAAGAATGAAGTTGTTGCGCTAACTCGCTAACTTTTTGTTCTAAGTTTTCGTTAATTGTGATCGTTATGGTCGTCATTTTTTATCCCCAAAAACTCAAGAATATAACTTTTTTATTCATTTGCGCGTTCTAATTCTCAAACTGTAAATTCTTCTTTTGAAAAACCCACAGTTTGCAAAATCAATTTCAAAAAAGGCGGTTTCACTTTCGCAAAACCGCCAATCCATGAAAAAAACGACTAGAGAAGAATGCTCTGGGAGTAATTAAGAATTAGCTACCTTGTTTAGCTTTGTTGTCGTAAGTTGCTTTCAAGAGTGAATTCACGCCAACCAATGTTGCAGATTCGCTAGTTGGTACGTTAGCCACAACACCCAAGAATTTGGCTTTTTCAGTTTTTTCTGAACATTTAGCTGCTGTGTCATTACTTTTATCAACTTGAACGATTGCAAGTAAATGTGCATAACGTTGAGCTGGTCCAAAATTTGCGTCTTGAGGATAATAAACTGGTGCAGCAGTTGCAGTGGATTGAACTAATTCGTTGTTATCACCCAAACCAAATGCAAGGTAATCATAGCAAGCAGTTTTATAAACCATTGGATCACGACCTAATGCAGCAGCTAAATGATATTGTTGTGCTGTTGTTGTACTACCCATTGCAGTCACATTAGAAAAACCACCAGCACCAACTGCTGCAAATTTTGCAGATGCCCAACCACCAGCAGTTGGAGTATTCAACATATACATACCAGTGCTAGTGCCGAAGGTTTTATTGTCAATATCAGGATTGTTAGCTACTGCCATGTTAATCCCTGAATCAACCAATGATTGAATCGCAATATCATCTGTACCAGCAGTATATGAAGTCGTCGTTAACACACCAGCAGAACCGGATGCAGCACCATCTACACTGTTAGCTAAACCACAATAAAGTTTATCGACGGCAGCACTAGCACAAGAACCAGTTGCAGCAGCAGTTGCAGCAGCAGCGTTAGTCAACAAATCCATGTGAGGTGGCAATTTATTTTTTTCTGAAATGTAGCGATTGACCGCGTCGTTAGTCGCAGCCAAGTTGCTTGAATTCGTGCTGTCGTGCGTGGTTTGATTAAAGCTACCAACATAAGGCACTAAAATTCCCGCTAAACCAACCAACACAAGCAATACGACGGTTAATTCGATAAGCGTCATACCCGCTTGTGCCGCCATTCTGTTATACTTCAACGTTCTTTTATTTGTAGTAACCATTTTTGGGTTTCCCTCATTGTAATTGTTAGTTTGAATTTTACGGTTGACTAACAAGTCTGTTGCCGAGCTGTTCGAGAGCTTTGCAACAGGGAGGGAAGCCCTTCCCTCATGTTCTTCTGACTTTCTTGTCTTTAGCCTTCGTGGCTTTTTCTTTGTTCCCTGAAATGAACGAACTTTGTAGCTGGGAGCGAATTGTAGAGATAACTTTTTGTTTTTCAAGCAAATGACTTATGCGAAACGAAGTATTTTTTATGCGAAACGGTGAGTTTTTGCGAAACGGTCGTTGTAAAAAAACAAAGCGCGAAAAAACCTGACTAAAAATTGTGTGATATGACACAGTTAAATTTTGTAATTAAGTGATATGCCACAGTGATTTTCAGTGAAAAAAGTAAAATTTCTTATAAAGCGATTGAAATAACAACGCTAATAAAATGAAAAACAAAGTCTTTTTTTTATTGGCGTGCAATTTGATGAGATAAAGTTTTTTAAATCCCCATTTTGCAACAATCGTTATCATGAAAAATCTACAATCTAAACAGCGAATTAGACTTAAAAATGATGATTTTCTACTCGAAAATGACGAAAACACGCACTTTCATCGGCAAACGTTGCCAGATAATTTAAGTGGTTATTCAGATATTTTTCGGCTTGAAAGCGATTTAAGTTATATCGAAACGCGCTACAAACCCGTAAAACACTTATCTGTGCTGTCTAAAATTAACTCACAAGAACCACGTTTAGTGATTACATTAGGACTAAAAGGACAATCGCGCTTTGTGAGCAACGACAACAAAGAAATTATCTTTAAAGAAGGTTACACCTCGATTACGGTATTTGATTCGATTTCAGGTGAAAGACAATTCCAATCAGAACAGGAAATTTTGCAATTACGTTTTTCGATGGGAAAACGATGGCTTGATAAATACTTCGGCGAAAAAAATAGTAAGCGATTTTTTCACCAAGATACGCAAATGCTCAGTAATCGCCCGACTTCTTATGTCAGTATGCAATGCGCTCAACAATTGTTAAATTGCAACCTGCCCAAAGAAGTCAAACCGATGTTTATTCACGGACAAGCTATTTCAATTATTACCGCAGAACTAGCTTATTTATTTCCATATTCAGGGTTAAAACCTTCGCCTTTAAGGCGAACAGATTTATCTCCAACACTAAGCAGATGGATAATAGTTCCTTTTACGAGGAACGAAAATGGATTACAGATACGGCAGT